>Ga0115003_10003949_pt1 | contig 11566 bp, 14 predicted proteins | sample ArcticOcean_MG_C_7_FD_88736 | JGI IMG/M metagenome (GOLD analysis project Ga0115003, IMG submission 88736) | Marine microbial communities from western Arctic Ocean - ArcticOcean_MG_CB11_88 | ecosystem: Environmental > Aquatic > Marine > Oceanic | place: Arctic Ocean: Canada Basin | collected... | reverse complement strand
ATATTTATCCATATTTAACATTTCCTTACTCATATCTATTATACTTAACAACTCTGAATTTTCAGGTAAGTCGCATTCTAACAAGTCTTCTAGAAATTTTCTCCTAGCTTTTTGTTTATATAAAACTTGAGCTGTTACTCCTTTCAAATTAAAGTCATGAAATTCTATTATTTGATCTTTATACCTCTGAGACATTTGAGAGTACATACCTTTTAGAAATTTATTAAAATTTCTTTTTTGCTTAATAGGTATATTTAATATAAATACAACATAAGTAGGATCAGGATCTAAAACTTTTGAAAAAGACTCAAACTTTTTAACAGCTTGTTCAAACTTTATAAATAAAGGATCCGAAGAGAATCTATAAACTAGAGCTATATAATATTTATCGTCTTCTTTATATAAATGACAATTTACAAACAAAGAGTTCCAGAAAAATAGAGATCTATCTCCTCCTATCATTGGCATTAGAAAGGTAGAGCTTTTAGTTCTCTCTGCCATTGATAATTTGTAAGAAACCACATTACCAATAACTTCTTCTTTAATACTATTTACAATATACCAATGTCTTTTAACTTCTACAGCTAAATCTAGTGTAATATGTAAACCTTCAGGTCCTTCTAAAGCGTGTATAATATCTTCAGATTTATGAGGTTCTAAAGTTGACGTACCTCCTGTTATTCTAAAAGACAGCGCATCTACCGGGGTGAATATTAATTCTTTACTCTTTATCCCCATAGGTCATTTTCTGTTTTAGGCTCTGCCGTATTAATAACTAAGTTAGGTATTGCTACTCCAGTTTCTAAGAATGCTTCAGCTTTAGTCTTTAGTATATATACAAGTTTAAAAGTTTCAGAGAATCTATGTACTCCTTCATGTATATCAAACTTTTCAATATATTTATCTAATACAAATGCAGGCATTTCTTTAGCTTTAATTTCTGACAACCATTTATCTGCAGTTTTCTCACCTATCTTAGGTATACCTTGAATTCCATCAGTACTATCTCCCATAAGCATTTGTTTCCATAAGAACTTTTCACCATCCATCTTAGTTGTACCTATTTTCTCAGCTGTTCTATAGTTAAAATGTACAGAAGCTACTTGCTTTAATACATCTTTATCAGGAGAACATATAATGTGCCCTTCACAATCTTCTCTATAGATAGCTACAAGATCATCAGCTTCATATTCAGATATATAGGTAAATCCCCATTTTTGTTTTAGATACTCTTTAATTGCAGGGAATATAATAGGCTTGTTACCGTATTTTCTGTTACCTTTATAAGGCTTAGTTGTTGCTCGTTGGTATCTGTAACATCTACCTTGAGTTAAAAATCCAGCGTATTGATTAGTATTACATTTCTCTAACATTGTGTGTATCCTATTATCTATACCAATCAAGGCTGCTTCTAACGTTTCTTTACCCATTTCAAAGTAAATAAGGCTATCTCCGTCTATAAGGGCGACGGTGCCCGTTTTTAGTGTTGTCATATATATTATTTATTGTTATTATTACTAAACATATTGGGGGGAGGTGACGTTGTCTTAGTAGGATCTCTTCCATACCTCTCCCTTCTATGCATCAATTAAACAAGAGCGCCGGCTACATCACCAACCAAGTCACTCTTCTCAGCGACTTTTATAACGTCTAGTTTAATATCTTTTCTATCTAGGAGAATTTTAGTATCTCCGTGCGAATTCATATAATTCATTATACATTTATATGCCCTATCTAGCATCATCTCTTCTGCCTCTGAGTTTAAAATACCATCTCTAACAAGGCTGGAAGTTAAGAATTTTATATCATTTATATCTCTATAATAATTATTTCTAGAAGTATTCACATACTTATCAAACATCTTTTTAAGAGTTTTAAAAGCTACTTGATTCCACATTTTATTACCTCTCATAGAATATGAATTATCATAAAATAATATACTCAGCCATGTCTTAGAGCTTTCTATCTTACAATTAGCCATAAGAGTCATCGCTACATTCATATCTTCTGTATTTCCTTGAAGCATTTTATCTATTTGAATATAATTTTCAAAATCTAAAGCTACTGAATCCTCAGCTGTTGCAGTATTAATTATAACATCTGTTGCAAGTTTATTTAGATTATCCTTAAGCATACTATACTCTTCTAAAGAATCTTCTGTGAGATAGTTTCCACTGTCTAGTTTTAATTTATACGGATCTAGTGGTTTCTTAATTTCTTCCACTACGTCGCTCCCATAAAAATATGTATCTAATTCTATATAATTCTTAATTTCTATATCGTCAGGTGTTAGATCTATAAGTGATACTTTATACTCCATTAAAGATGCAAAAGTACTTTCACTAAATTCTGATTTTTTCTTTTGTATCTCGTTAAAGAAAAGATCTGCAGGAAACAAAGTTATGGCCCATCTATATTTAGTTAAACTTTCTAAATATTTATCAGATATAACCCATAAATCTGCTTTATCTCTATCTCGTAACACTTTAGTACCATATTTATCTTTTAATATAGCTACTCGATCTCTAGATAATGCAAGATGAGGAAATCTATATATACTTTTAGATTTATTAAAATCTACTTGTTTATTGCTAGCAACTTCTAATATATCTCCTAAAGAACTATTAAAGTCCGGGCCTAACTGCTCCCCTAACACGCATTCTTTGTTTCTAAATTCTACACCTACGATCTTAGAACTACTGGAGCTAGAATCAGTTCTAAAGGTGATCCTTGAATATTGTATTTTGTTCATTTTTTTTAATTTTTAATTTGTTAAGTAATGTCTATATTCTGGAGCTACTCTTACTTTAAATACAAAGATAGATTTCTCTCTTATACTTATATCATTCCTACAAAGTAGTTCTATATACTTAAAAGATGTTTTATCTAACGTTCCTCTGTTATGTTCTCTCTCAAGTACTTCTGTAGCATTTGAAGTATAAAATCTATCTCTTACATCGTTTGTATTTTCCCAGTATTTTAAAGCTTTGTCTTTATTGAAATATCCATCATTAATTGTTTGATATAATTGCCATACTAGATGTACATTCGTTTCTGAATTAATGGTTGGGACTAAACTTAGTCCAATTTCTTGCTCTTCACTGCCTCCTCTTAGCATTGCTATTAAATCTTCTAATAAAGAATCTGTTAAGTCTTGCTTAGTAGCAGATAAGTTATCTACTGTTTCTGCATTAATAACTTGAACTTCTTTATTTTTAATTTTAGCTCCTAAGTTAATAGTTAAGCCAGGGATTAAGTAAGAAACATGAGGCATAGAGGTATAATTACAATTATGAAAATAATCACCATCAACATTAGCGTCAGTTGCTACACAATTATTTCCAGTAGATGTATGATAATCTTCAACATAAGTTCTATTATCATTTAAAAAATACCCACCAGTAATTTGACAAAACATTTTAGTTTTTAAAATATTATGTGGATAAGAATTTGAATCTGTATGTTGTTCTATACTATTATGAGTTATAATAACATCAGCTTTTTCATAATCATTTGTTATAGTCACTTTATGCTCTTTCAATAGAGCTTTAACTCTATCTACGGGCATACTACAGGAAGGTAGTACAAATGCTTTTGATACCTGTGTAAGATCTGTTATAGTTTCTCTTTCAAATAAATCTGCTATATTTACCCATGCTGTGGTATCCTCTGTTAATAAAACTGTCTCTACTGAGTATTTGTAAGGTATACCTACGTTTACCTGATCTACAATACCTAAAGTAGAAACAGCTCCAGGATCTATGTCCTGGAATACTGTTTTACTTGCCATAATTATTCTTTATCTAATTTCTCATCTAGTATTGCAGCATCTAAATAATCAAACCTATCTTTGATATATAAAAACAATGCTACTAATAGAAATACTAAAGTATTTTCTATAGAGTGTGTTAAATAAGAGTATACAGAGTAGGCTATTAATACAACAAAGGGCCTAACTTCTAAAAGAATCATAAATAGCATACCTATTAATGTTCCTATATATTTACATGCGTTTTTTATTTTTTCCATTTTTTAATTTATTTAATTGTCATTTTAATTATCTCAGGGTTCATCATTAATTTAGAGAATTTCTTTTTATTACCGTTGAATATAGTTCTTACTACTAAATATTTTAAATCATTAGTAAAGTAATCCTTAGTACATAGATCTGTTATTCTTTCATTAATCTTAGGTGTAATTGTATTATCTTGAGAATATACAACTGCAAAATTAGAAACTCTAGTTGCTAATATACTTGCAATATCCGCTCTATAACTATCACCAGTACCTGTACTTCTAGATAATTTACTAAGAATTTCTCCTTCTCCTAATAATAACTCTTTTGGTGTTACCAATAGATCTAATTTATTATTAATAAAAGTAGTAAACATACTAGCAAACTCATTACCTACGGACCCTTCACCAATCATTTGAATTAAAGGTAATTGATCGTTAAACTTAGGTATACTTGATATACTGTTAAAGAACGTAGATATAGATCTAGCATTAGTCTCTTGTGTTACTAATTCTGGGTGTAATAATAAGAAATTAATACATCTAGAATCTAACCCTTCAGACTCTGCCCATCTAGCCCATACATCTACATCAAACTTTAAGTTAGCTGTTATATACCTAGTTTTTTGAGCTGAATCTACACTATTAACCATATAATCTCCATTGTCAGGATTAGCAGTTAATATAATATGCCAGTCTTTAGGAAGACTCCAAGAAATATAAGTCTGTCTGTCTACTAATTCCATACATGCTTGAATAAATCTTACGTCAGCTCTATTCCAGTCATCTAAAATTAATACACCTCCGTCTTTTTTATCAGCAATCCATTCAGGTGCTGCATACCCCATTCTAGATTTACCAGTAGTTAAATAACCTTTAGTAGCATGAGCCTGTACAGCAATCTCATCTACCCATTTACCTTTCTTCTTACCAGCTACTTCTATATACATTTGATACTGTTTAATAGGAAAACCTACTAAATCACCTAACTCTTCGATCTGAGCTAGATTTAATTTTACTACGTCTAATCCATGGTCTTTAGCCATAGTCATTACAGAAGTGGTCTTTCCAATTCCTGATTCTCCAACAACCTCTACCGCTACCGGGTTCTTACCGTTAGATTGTAAGAATCTGTTGTTACTAATAATATGACCTACAAAATCTTGTAGTTCATCGATGTTTAAATTTACTTCGCTCATTTGTTTAATTGTTTAATTGTTTAATTTAATTTGATTTTTAACCCCGGAAGGTCATTGTTTATATTACTTTTTGAACTGTGTACCCATAAAGCATTTTGAGGACAGTTATCTGGTACGTATGCTTCTCCATCTGTTAGATATATAAGAGCTGTGTAGTTACTAGCAGGCTCGTTATAATGATCTATTACAGGTTGAAAGCATGTACCGCCTCTACCTTTAATATCCCAATCTTGATTAGGTTTAAAGTCTGATATATCATTTATCTCTGTATCACATTGAACTACTGTAATTTGATGTCCAGTTTTATGCATATGATATATTTCATTCATAAATTCTTTTAACTCATCTGTGCAAACAGATGCTGATGTATCAACTCCAACACATATATGATTCTTGAATTTAATCTTCATACCAGGATTAGCAGAATATCTTTTATTCTCTTTTCTCCTGATTTTCTTTGTATATACTTTACTAGCACCTCCAATAAATCTTTTTAGATATGCTTTCCAGTTAAATTTAGGAGGCTCTACATTAAATAGTCTCTCTAAAACTTCTTTCAACTCTCCTGGAATGGCTCCATGCTTCTTTTGTATAACATCTGCAGTTTCCTTCATCTGATGTTCATATTGTTTTTGAACTAACTTCTTATCAGCTTCGGGAAGGTCTTCAATTTCAGTCCAAGTTTTGTGAGAATCATCATCACCTCCTGGTTTACCTGCTCCTTTATTACCTAACATTTCTTCTAAGTTTGGACATGTACCTTCTCCACCTCCATTACCATCACAATCCTTCTCTAGTAGTTTATAGTAAACATCAGTACCGGCTTTAACGGGTAAGTCTAGCTCAGGGAATGTTGCAAATGTAATACCTCCATCTGGTAGCATGTCTGCATCTATATATTGGTTGATTTCCATATCCGCCGCAATATTAAAAAGTTTAAAGTTAGTATACCTATCCCTCATTAACAAGTGTCCAAAAGCTATATGTAATAACTCATGTTTTAATAGACCCTGTTGATGTTTATCAGATAGATCTAAAAAGAATTCTGCATTAATAGCTAACTGCATGCCTATACCATTCTTACTAACACCTGCTGTAGGTAAATCTTTTCTAAAGACTTTGTTTAGTCCTATTAGGAAGATACCGTAAAACGGCTCACTAAATATCAATGTTTTTGATATTCTACTTAATTGATCTTTTTCTTTATTCATTGTATTTTCTTTTTGCATCAGCTCGATCCTCCTCGTGAGATTCTCGCATTTGCTGTTTATACTCATGTTCTTCTATACTATCTTCAAAGAACTCTTCACATTTTTCACATACAAATCCTTCTTCAGGTTCTGCATGCTCTTTACATTCACTACAAAGTCCATTTTTTATTTCTGAGTTACAGCAAAAACTGCCTCCCTCATCTTTATTATCTGTGTATTCTGCCCCACAGCAAGGGCTTACTAGTTGTGACATAATTTTTGTTTAATTAAAAAGGGACCCTTTCGGATCCCTTTAGTTTATAATTGTTTTATTAACTCTAATACTTCTAAGCACTGTGCCCTGTTCCTCGGCATAAATAAGACATAAGTCAGGTTATTTTCTTTGAGATGACGTTTAAATAGCTTCCATCTCAAAGGAAAAGATTCATTTGCATATCCTTTAGTTTCAATAATCCATTTACCATTAGGGTCTACAAAATCAGGAGTATAAGTAATAGGTCTAACCTTAGACCCTTTATTATACAACTTTTTTGCTGTTCCTTCATAGCATGCTTGTGGATATACTAACGCATCAAATATTGTAAAAGAGTGTTTCTCATAATCTACAGGAATCTCAGACTCATGTAGCATTTTATACATACTCTTTTCTAATAAGGATTGAAAATCTATCCCATTGTATGACGTTTTCTTTGATTTGATCATTGAACGACCCTTCGATCTTTTTTTCCACGCCATTAGTCTAGTACATTTACTTGAAACATACCTTCATACCCACGGTCAAAGTGATAAATATGCATCTGTCCAACACGTTGGGTTCCTACATATGCTCTACCCTTGTGCCATTCATCATTACCGCATATACTTGGAATATGTCTGACTTTAGTCCCCATGATTTCATCTACTAACTCTTTATGTATGTGCCCTACTAAAGCTTCTCTAAACTTAGTAGTGCTCCACATAATAGGTTCTTCAGTAGCCATAAGTAAAGGTATATTTTGTCTTTTTACCTTATCTCCATGAAAATTTAAGAACATATTAGATCCATACTGGTAGTACTTTCTTTCATTAAGTGAATTGTCGACTTCAATGTTAGGGTTATTAGCATATCTAGATTCTAATAATTCCCCTATGTAGAACATGCGTTCAAAATCATGATTCCCTTGTACAATAACAACTTTAACTGGAACTTTTTTAGATAACCATGTAATAGCTGTATCCATTAGTTGCCAATAGCCTCTAAAAGATTGTCTCCATCCCATATAATCATCTTGTGGTGTTCCTGCAGTAGTTGCTTTACTCAGTCCTTCCGAATTCATACCATCATTACCTATAGGCATTAATAACTGCTCTATGTTTGAACCTTTCGATTTTTCCCATAGCTCCATTACTATATCCATATAGTGCTCTTCTATAGCTTCCGGGCCCTCAACCGTAATCTTACCATAATGTATATCCGGCAGGGATAATACACCTAGAGAAGCGCTTGTCTTTGGTTTATAAGAATATTTACTGACTTTTGGTGACTTGTGTTTTACTGCGTCCAGAAATGCGTTCTTCTCTGAATCTAACTCATGCCATTGATTCAATGGTACTACTGAGTATCTACTATCACCTTTGCTAGTTTGCCAAAACTTTACAGATTTTACATCTTCCAGTTTTAGTCCGATCTGTGATAAATGCTGTTTAAAACCATTATCATTAATCTCATTTATATTCTCGTTTGTGAACTCTTGCGCACTGTTTTTGCACTTTTTATAAGTATCTGCAGCTACTTCTTTTTTACATTCAGTAGCTAAAGATAAATCAATACTTAGCTTATCAGCTATCCATTGGTTTCCTTTCTTTAAATAACCTGTCTTATTTCTTAGAAATTTAATTACATCTTGTCTGTTCATTTATTATATGTTTTAAAATGTTAGGTGAACCAACATTTACTACCAAATCAGATGGGTCTTTCGACTCATACTTATCCGGTATACATATATTACTTAGATTGAACTTTTCACAGATTTTCCTGGCCATTGTCTGTCCAGGGTTATTTTCATTATCATAATCATTGTCATAGAAAATAAAGATTTCTTCAAATCTAGCATGTAAGTCTTTTATTAATTTTTCATCAGGATTTTGCATTTCGCTTTGTAAAGCGATTGCGCTATAACCTGCAGAGTAAAGACACATAACATCTTTTAAAGAAGAGGTAATAAACAACTGTTTACCTGTATCAGGTAGTTGCTTTAAACCTTGTATATCAGTAGATTTTGTATTACTACTCCATTTAAACTTAGTCTCTAAAGGAGAATAAATTTTGAAGCGACGTCCAAACTTAAACGCATAAGTAATTGATTTGCAACTGAATCTGTTTCCGTTCACCCAGTAATAAGATATTGGTTCAACGGCAAAAGTAACTAATATTTGTTTACTAATATAGTATTTTGTCCAGAACTTTTCATCCTCTTCCGAAAACGGTCTTCTCTTCTTCTTTATAATTGTTAATTTTTCACAGATCTTAGGTTGTTTTAATCTCATACCTATAACTCCCATAGTAAATAATGTTTCTTCTTTACTAGAGTTTAGATTTAGATTAAAGTCGCAATCTATAATTTTCAAAGCTGACATAAAATCACATGAATATTTATGCATTACATACCTGAAACAGCTGAATGAGTGATCAGAACACCCAAAATCTTTATACAATAAATGGCCTTTCCAAGCCACTATAGACGCAGTTGGTTTTCTATCTTGACGTAAATCACTACAGAAAGGCTTGCCTAATTGTTTAAAGTTTGGACAATAATACACAAAAATGTCATACTCAGAGATTTCCCTAAGTATGACATCAGTGTGTAAATAATCTTCACTGCTTCGAGATTTGATCATTAAAACGGAACGTCGCTTTCTGCAGTTTGTTTTGCGTTTTGCGGTTTCTCCGGCATAGTCCAATCATCATCTTCATTTAAGGCGTCTGGAGCTACTAGATCTATAGTTGGTGTATGAGTACCCCATTTAAGGTCTGCATTAAAATCAGAATTAAACATACCATAATCATCTTTCAACATCTTGATAAACATGTCATCTCTTTGTGGTTTGATTCTACCAAAATATTTGTTATATACTGATTGGTATTTATCATCCTTAACTCCTACTAGTAATCTAACTTGATTATCTTTTAATACAGAAACAAGAGCTTTAACTTCTTTCACATCTCCATTAGCTATATTCTTAATAGTTTCAAAAGCTACTTCATCTCCATTAGCTACATTAGCCCAAGCTTTAGTAAAATGAATTAAAGTTTCTTCCCCTATATAAGCATGTCTTTCACCCTCTTTCTTCCACCAGTCATAAGCTGGAGCGTCGTCAGACCATGTAGATTGGCCAATGCCGTTTATCCACTGCTTCTTTCCTGACTTAGCAGTTCTAATATCTCCAGAAAGTAAGATTTCTACTTTAGTAGTTAGATCTTCATTTCTTACCCAGAAAATAACTTTGTTATAGTCTACGTTGTTAAACGATACTGTATAATTTTGTTCGGATTTAACTTTAATATCTAATGCATGTAGTTCAGCCATAGTTGGATTCACTGCAATAATATTAAAATTAGATAATCCAGAGTATAATTTCATACCCTCTCCTTGTACTGATTCAGTACTTGCGTTGCTTTTAATTGCCATATTTATTTATTTATTAATTTAATTCAAATGTATCAAAGTCATCTTCTTCGACTTCTTCCATTTGTTGTTCTTGTACTAATTCTAGAGTGTCTGGTAACGTTGGGATCTCTAAATCATCCTCTTCTTTGATAACCTGGTCAATAGTAACCTGATTAGGATCTACAGTTTCTTCCCCTTCTTCAGTCTCTGTTGCATCTGGTTGTGCAACCGTATTAGGAGGAACTACTACATCAGTTTCTTCTGTATCATCTACGAATTTAAAAGATAGTACTTTAACATACGCAGGTCTTTTACCTTTTAACTTAGAATGTTTAAATACTTCATCCATTTCCCATTTTTTAACATTGTACTTAGTACACATGCCTTTTTTAGTTATACCGTTAGCTAGATCTGTTAGGATCATATTGACAGTAATCTTCTTCGGTGTAACATTAGTGTTTTCTACACTAACATTAGGTCTTGTTTCAATCATGTTTAATTATTTTTAGTCTATAAATATTTCTGACCATTCTAAAGGCATGGTCTTACCTTTCAAGTGCTCACATCTGCTACCAGCTACAATATCATCTAAAGAGTCAAAACTAACCATAGTTTTATCATCTTCTCTGTATATGTAACCAACTGCATCTGAGTTTGCACATGTTATTTGCTTAATCTTACCGGTGAGGTCAAGGTCCTTTACTGCAACCTCTTTACCTTTCTTCTCAAGCATCTTGTCCTTCAAGTGTCCAACTAATATGATATGATCCGCTAGTCTGTTCAAGTTATCTATCCACTTTTTGTAAGCCATCCGTAAATACAGATAGCCTGCGCCATTAGGCAGTGCTAGAATTGACATTCCAGGATTCTTCTCATCGAAGTTTTTTCCCATCGGGGTTTTCATATAAATCTTCTTGCCTTCTGCCTCACACCATTCCTCAAGCTTAGAAATTGTGTCAATAGCAATGTATTTATACGGTCTTCCTTCTTTCATAATAGCTTTACCTACTTCCGCAAGCTCCGCTAGATTTTTTACTTTTACTTTTAATGCATCTACCATATCTGACCCATCTTCTAGGTCTATGATAAGACAATCATCAAGTTCTGCTAATATAGAAGTCTTTCCTATTTTAGGTGCTCCATATATTATCATGTTTTTTGGGCTCTTTCTACTGGCCTTTACCTTTTCCGTTGGTAGTTTCATTTGTTTTAATATTTTTCATGTTATTAATTAATCTTACATTTCTTTGTGTTTTAATATATCCTCTGTATATATCTAGTACCCAGAAAATCAATATAGCCATTATCATTATAATAGGCCATATTACTACTATATTACCACTCATGCTCTAGGACCTGTATCAGGACTTAATCCTCCAGTACGTGTTTTGCCATCATAAGGATCTGCAAGATACCCGGCAGCAGCCCATAGTTCTGCAAATCTTATTAGTTGTTCTTCTGTGTATTCTAGTTTTCCTCCTGGGTCAAACACTGT
>Ga0115003_10003948_pt1 | contig 11566 bp, 13 predicted proteins | sample ArcticOcean_MG_C_7_FD_88736 | JGI IMG/M metagenome (GOLD analysis project Ga0115003, IMG submission 88736) | Marine microbial communities from western Arctic Ocean - ArcticOcean_MG_CB11_88 | ecosystem: Environmental > Aquatic > Marine > Oceanic | place: Arctic Ocean: Canada Basin | collected... | reverse complement strand
TGGCGTGAAGATGTCCCGTTTGATGCCGATGACATCCCACGGATTGCTAATTCGCAGGAGGAAAAAGTGCAACTTAGCTTAGACTCGGAATACCCTATTCTTGAGTTCGCTGAGATCACCTTACTCTTCAAAGGAGGAGATGACGCAGACTCTTTCCCGTTCCCACTTGGGGACGCGAACTATGCTCTGGGCCGGATCAACGTCGCCAAAGACGCTTACCGTCAAACCTTCAAAAGGTTGGCGACATTCGCCGTCTTTAATAAGACCACCCCCATTCATGAAAGGTTGTGGAACTTCCAGTCTACGGCGATTACTCGCGGTAAGTATAGCTGGTTTGCTCCATCGCTCACCATCACTCAAGACCCGCCAAGCGAAGAGGTCAAGGGGTTCATCGAAAACTTCCTAGGGTAATGTCGGGCGAAATTAAATCCCATGACATCCTCAAAGAGGAAATCGATAAGCTTAGTGAAATCATTTCGAAAATCGAAGAGATGCTCGAAGTCTCGTGTAGAGATTTAGAAGCTACGATCCTTATTAGAGAGTGCCTTCAAGATAGCCTTAAGACACGCCCTCAAACAGGGGAACTAGAAATAGTTGTAGACTAGGAATTTCCGGCAAGGAATAGGTAATGTGGCGGCAATTTGTGAAGCTGGTAAAATCATCACCTAGAGGTAACCACATAAAAGCCTCTTTATATGCCCCGTCTCCTTTTAATGTGTAAGGGGGCGGGGCAAACTTTTAATTAATTATATGACTAGAAATGTTTTTGCTTTAGATTACGAGACTTATTACGATAAGTCGTGCAGCATCAAAACACTGGGGACTCTCGGCTACTTTAGCCACCCTCAGTTTGATGCTTATATGGTTTCCGTTGTAGGAGACGAAGGGACTCAATTTGTTGGGCACCCTAAAGATTTTGACTGGGGGAAGCTTAACGGTAATATCGTGCTTTCCCATAACGCTAGCTTCGACGAAACTCTGTATCTTTATGGGGTTGAGCAGGAGTGGTGGGGTTCCTGCGAACCCCATGAATGGCACTGCACTGCGGACTTAGCGGCGTATTGTAAATTACCTAGGTCTCTCAAAGGTTCTACCGCCGCTTTGTTTGGACTCACCGTAGACAAATCCACTCGCGACAATATGGCGGGAAAAAAATGGGAGGACATGACTGATGAGTTTCAAAAAGAAGTTAGTGAGTATGCGCTCAAAGATAGTGAGCTGTGCCTACGCTTATGGGAAACGCTATCGGAAAAATGGCCTGAGGTTGAGCGGAACATCAGTCGCTTGAATCGGAAGATTGTTCAAGAAGGTATCCCAATTGATGAGGAGCTACTTAAGGAACAGCTCGAAGTGATTAAGGTAAAGCTGTTTGAAGCAGAGGAACTGATACCTTGGCTCGGTGAAAAGCCTTTACTTAGTAGGGCGGCTTTTGACCAGCAATGTCTTTTAGTCGGTATTGAACCCCCTGTCAGTCTTTCCGCAGCGGATGAAGAATCTCAGAAGTGGGTTGAGTATAATGAGCGTGAGTTTAAGTGGATAACCGCCGTAAAAGATTGGCGACGTATCAACGCTTTGAAAAAGAAACTAGAGAGTTTCGATTACGCGACCATGGCGGATGGTAGATATTACGGGGGGTGCATGTATTTTGGAGCGCATACGGGGAGGTTCAGCGGGTCTGGTGGCAATCTCAACCTACAGAACCTCCCTAGAGAAGAGATGTTTGGGGTGAACCTTAGGCATTTAATTTCCCCGAAGCCTAACAAAAGATTAATCGCAGTTGACCTCTCTCAGATCGAAGTGCGGACACTATGCTGGTTAGCGAACGATAAGGAGATGCTCGAAGAGATTAAAGCCACGGATGACATCTATGAAGCTTTCGCTACACGATTTGGTATGTGGGACCCAGCTAATGGCGTCTTAAAAAAGGAAGACCCCAAACTTAGACACACGGTGAAGGCCATGGTTTTAGGTTGTGGATACGGGGCCGGAGCCCCTCGGTTCGCAGCTATGTCAAACATCAGTGAAGAAGTGGCTGCAAAAAGAGTTAAAAAATACCGCATGAAAATGCGGAAAGTTAAAAACCTATGGGGCACTTACACTGGTGATATCGAAGGGTCCCACCAAGCAAAGGATGAATTTTCTGTGGAATTGCCTAGTGGTCGCGTCCTCAACTACGGGAGCTTGCGGGGGCACGCAGAAGGTGGTCGGCTACATTTCATCTCAAAAATGCCTCGCCACGGTAAGTATATCGAAGTTCGATTGTGGGGTGGGCTAATAGCTGAGAATGTCAGTCAGGCGCTAGCGCGAGATATTTTCTCAGATATGTTGCTTAGGGTAGAGGAAGCAGGGTATAAGATAATCATGCACGTCCATGATGAGATGGTTATCGAAGCTGATGAAGCTGAATCTGAGGAGGTGCTACAGAATGTGATTAGAATTATGTCAGAACCGCCCAAATGGATCTCAGACATCCCCGTAGCCGCTGAAGGATCGATACTGACTAAATACGAAAAATAATGAAATACAGATATTTAAAAAACCTAAGAGATAAAAAAATTACGACATGCGATGACATGTCTAAGATAACACTGCAAAGACCGCACTTTAAATCAAAAGCCCTTTACCGAGAATGGTGTGGGAAAACTAGCACTGACCATTGTTTCTTTAGCATGGCCGAGGGTCTCAACTCGGGAGCCCGTATCGAAGGTGAGAATAAAGTAGTTAAGGTCCACGGAGTCGCGGCGGATTATGATGCTCCAGTAGATTGGACTAGCGTCGATAACATCATCGCATCTAAGTGCGTTAACTGTATGCCCGCGTGGAGAGCTAGGACGTATAGCGGATATATACGCATAGTGTTTGAGTTTGAGGAGGTGTGCTCTGTCCCTCATTTTCTTTACCGTTCATTCATGGGGGAGTTAGCGAAGCTTATTAACTTCTCTAAAATCTTTGCGGGGTATGACCGGAAGTCAGAAGATCCTTCTCAGTATTTTGAGCTGGGCACTGAGTGGGTTAGCTTGAATGGCCAAGTGCCGTCTAGCATAGTTCAGACTGCTCTTATTAAAGCGGCTAAAAATAACCCGCCAGAGTCCGCTGATACTTCGATACCCATCGAAGAAGTCGCCGCTGAAGTGCAGAAGAAATTCCCCAATAGGTGGATAGGCGAATTTGAAGTTGGGGCTAGGGGCCCTTTATTTTGGATTGATGACGGTATCGATCGGGAAGGTTGTCAGGTCTTCGAAGACGGTATGATCGTATACTCAGATAGGGATTATGGTTGGAAGCCGTGGCGAGATGTCTTCGGCCCAGACTTCGTTAAGTCCTACGAAGAAAAGAAGATGGGCGGGTTGCTAGACGAGTATTGGTTTAATGGTCGTCAGTTTTTTAAGCTTCTCCATGCCGCCGCTCAACCAATCCCGAGGGAGCAACTTGTCCTAGAATTGAGGCAGAGGGGGTTTAAAAACACTACGAAAAAAGGAGAAAACATCTCGGAGGTTGATAATGCGATACTCGTGATCAGTAATCAAAACCGGATTAACGAGATAGCTCCAGTTGTGTTCAGGAGAAATGAGAGGGTGGTTGAGTTCAACGGGCTTCGAATCTTGAACAGTTCTAATATCAAACCCATACCCCCTTCAGGGAACGGGGATGTTGCTGGGTGGGAATGGTTGAACTTATTCTTTGACCAATTCTTCGTTGATTCGCAGCCCACTAGGACTAAGTATTATTTCTTCGCTTGGTTTAAACGGTTTTACCACGCCGTTATGAATAATCGCGAAGATCAAGGGCAAGCATGCATCTTAGTAGGTCCTGCCAAACGGGGTAAAACACTGCTGTCAAATAAGATCATCTCTGCTGCGGTAGGTGGCTATGCTGATGCAAGCGATTACCTTTCGGGAGGGACTAAATTCAACAAAGATTTAGGACGGGCCGCTTGCTGGGTCATCGATGATACCGTCTCGGCTGCGTCATTCCAAGATCAGCGTAAAGCGACTGAGCTTATTAAAAGGGGCGTGGCTAATCCAAGAATTGAATTCATGGCTAAATACGCGGATGCCGTAACCCTACCATGGTCAGGCCGTATTGTTGTGAGTCTCAACGATGATGCTAATAGCATGAGCGTTATCCCAACTCTTGATTCTAGTAATAGGGATAAGCTAATGGCATTTAAGATATGCGACAAAGAATTCCGCTTCCCGTCAAAAGATAAGCTAACGAACATCATATCGAATGAGTTGCCAAACTTCCTAGCGTGGCTGGAGGCTTGGGACCCGCCGGTCGAAGTCATCGATGACGATAGATTCGGTGTTAAGAGCTTCATCGATAAGACCATAGCTTATGCAGCGTATGATAACTCCAGCAGGTCTCAAGTTGCAGAGCTTGTTGATTTCTTTGCCAAAGCTTGCCGAGAGCATAATGAGACGATGGCGAATTGGCGTGGCACAATTACTGAATTCCAAGTCGCCATTCATACGTATAACAATGGCAGAGCGTTGGGAGCGTCAAACAAACTTGAGTTCGTCCGCAACGGGCTAGCGCATTTGGAAGATGGTGTTAAAGCCAACCCTGATATGCGCCCGATAAAATCGATCGGTAAAGGCAGCGGTAAAGTGTGGTCTATCGACGTATCCGAAAAATTCGATATCGACTTCGAAGATACTACAGAGAGTTTGCTGGACGCAGTGCTCCAATAGGTAGGTGGTAGCCATCTACTTTATAGGTGAATCCGAAATCGTCGGGTTCACCTTTTTTCTTATACACACCTGATCTCTGAATCTTGAGTCCTGTAGCCCAACCCAGCATCCATGCCCTTGTGAAGTCTTTCTTAACTCTCACAAAGTAGTAAGCGTTAGCGGGGAGCTTCTTCCCCTCAGGGCAGTTCACTGATGCCGTGTAATGTGGTAGGGGTTTCCCCGCACAACACTTCGCCTTAACATCAATTCTCCGCTTGCCCAGCTCATAGTCATGGGTAAACAATTTATCGCCCACGTATACGGATGCAGGATACAGGTTTTCAAAAGCCACTTCTCCCAAGAACCCCGTCATTCTACCAGCCCCCCGTGTAAACGAATTAGGGAGCACACCTAATTCTTCGCTCCGTTCGAACGCTTCTTTAATGTTGTCGCTGTTAGGCGTGAAAATTAACATCCCCTTAGTCCGGCTGAACTGACGGGGGAGCTTCTTGGTTTTACTCACTTTTTGTTCGTTTTTGAATCCTTTCCCAAACAGGAAAAAATACTTCTTCCATACATCGAACGACGGCTTCTTGCTCCATCGATTCGCAAAAACCTACGCCGGATATGCAGAGTGATGCTTCCATTAGCTCGTGCCTCAAAGTGTTAAGTAACACCTCATCCTTTAGTCCTTTAGCTAAAATAATTACTTTCCGATCGTGGCTGTAGTAACCAAACAACCCGTCATCGCTTAAGTCGTCTCTTAAGATTTTGACTACTTGACCAGCTACACGAACAGTTTTTGGTAGTCTCATCAGGCGAAAAAGTTATTCATCCCCTCAGCATACATCTTACCCAACTTCGATAGGTCTGACATAACTAACGCGACATCTTCTGGGTTAGATCCAAAGAAGGGTTCTGCAATACATGCGGCTACGGGAGTCTTTCGCAAAAACAAAGCGCCCCGATCTCCGCGAGACCTAGATTTAACCCCGCGAGATTTGAGGCTAGGGTAATGCTCAATCATCGATTCTTTTAAACCCGTAGCGAGGCGGCTTCCCCCACTACTCCCCTGCCAATGCAACCACTCGTGCCCTGTGGCTTTGGGCCCAGCCGAATTAAAGTGGAGTTCTACGCAAGCATCCACATCATCCTCACGCATTTTGCGAGCGGCGTAGTTCATAGCCCCCAGATAACTAGATGCTTTGTAGTCATCATATATTTTGTAAGGGACTTTTAAGTGGGCAGTAATGAAAGGCACAAGGTCGGAGTTAAACGTGTGCTCACTGACACTAGATTCCCCGACAGTATACGCCCCATTATCTCCTTTCCTAGAATGCCCTATAGCGATCCCAATCATTTGCTCTTTAAGATTTTGTAAAGGGTTACGGCGGCGACTGCAATTCCCCCAGTAAGGGAAAGGATTCGGAGCCAGTATTCAAGTTGTTCTTGGTAGGATAGAATGACTCCTATCGTCGGTGATACGGCCCCTACAATTGGAATAATAAAACTGTCTTTCATCACTTCCCGCCGATAATAATTGCTCTTTGGTAGCTGTAATCACTGTGGAATTTGTGATTTGCTCTCCCCACTAGGCTCCCCTCACAAAACTGGTATTCTCCCCCCTCGACTAAAGTAATCGTAGGCGGGTCATACATCGCGCTTGAGTTCGCGCTTGAGTCGTTTTGCAACCCGCTCAAGCCGCAACTTTGCAGCAGGGCTACCGTTGGTAGCAAGGTCATCAATTTCATCTTCAATCTCATATATAAATATTCGGTGCTTTAATTTTACATAAGCGACGTAGGCGTGTAGTGCGGCTACGATTAACTTGACCATTTTATTTTTTAGCGTTGCCTACATTCAGAGCTACCCATTCTAAAATGGTGTAAAGTTTACGGACAATCCCATCATCTTTGGGTGTGGGGGTTAGGGCGCAAATTGCGGATGCCGCAGCCACTACAGCAGTAGCGATTGAAATCAGGCTCTCTTTGTTTTCTAGGATATAATTAATCATTGTTACATTATGTTTGGGGTTCTGGTTCCTGATCCTGATGGATCAAAATAAATAGTGGGCTTGGCTGCACCCCTGTAAGCGTCCAGTTCTTCTTCGAGGAGTTGCTTGCAGATTGACCAATGATACTGAGCCCTATCAAGGTCCGCATTATCTTCAGCGACAGAGCCCAATAATGCGTGCTTAATCGAGTTCAGGTTACTTGGGTAAACAGGATCGTATGAATTGATCAGGGGTTTAAACCGCCTTTTCACAAGGAGTCTTAGGGTCTTAGCCGCAGAGTTATCACTATTGGCTATCCGGTATCTCCTATAACTAGTTACTGAGTTAGCCGCTTGGACATCGGCAAGCTTAAGTTTTTCTGTTGTCCCACCTGTAACAGAGTTTGCGTATATTCGAACGGGGTGGGTCAATGCTGAGTCACCCGTTTTAATTTCAGTGATACTCGTGAATACAGAGGATGATGAAATACCTGTGGACGCAGTTTCGAAGTTGGTTTTAAATTCTGTTAGCTCAGGAGTTGTGCTATTATTTAAACCCGATACGGATATGAAGTTACTACTCGTCCGCTTAATCTCTGTCTGTGGTTCGATTGGCTCTACAACAATATTATACGCTTTAGCGGGGTTCAATTCGTTGATTGTGGGCGCAAACCCATCATCAACCAACCCATACATAGCGAGGGTGCTCCCATCGCTATTTCGCCCAGTCAACCTGTAGTCGTGGAAGCGGGATCTCACCCTAGCGGGATCATCGTCGAGCATAGCTTGGACGACCGCTTCTCCTTCTGGTAGGGTGAAGTTCCCATCAGATGTCTGTATCACCGTTTCGTAAAGCAGATCTCGCCACATGCCCATCGCATACAAGCGGGGAAGCACCATGTTGAGTTCCGATATGAAACTTGATCCTACTGATTTATATTTAGATAGGGCTTCTTCGACGCCCGCCACAGTTAAAGTAGCCATGCCTAATGGTAAAGGCTAAAAACGACTAGGTCAAGTTAACAGGTTTATCAAGTATTTCGGTAGCTACTCTTCAGGGCAGTCATCACACATGTCTCCTGTAGATTCTTTAACTACCTTAACATTAGTCCCTCCCGATCTTAAGACCCACGCAGTAGAAGTAGACGTAGCACTAGATGCGACTACTGTGACACAGGTCAAATCTTTTATGATATCGACCTGATCTAGCGTCGGAGCGTAATCCACGCCGTCACCGTCATTGTTTGCCAAACCCTTCACCTGAACGACAGTATCAACACTGGTGACAGTGGAGGCCCCATCGATCACGGTGACGTTGGTAGGCGCAGTGTCGGAACTGTCCTCCTGACCTATAACCCAGTAGCACGTGTCGGACCCGCCTGTAGTCGAAGATATACAAATTTGCACCCACGGAAGAGTGTTGCTAATCCCGTCAGCCCACATGTTGGTGCGCGGCGTCCCTTGAATCATTTTATCATTCGTAGTTCCACCAGACCAAGCCTTGCCTTTTTGAGCCTCAGGAGCTGGGCACGCAGCTACGGAGACGTTAGTAGTGGAGGCTGTTTGGGCGGTAATTACTTCTACCTGTTCTAATTCCTGCACTTGTAAGTCTTCGAGGCAGCGAACCAACCCGTCTTCTACTATCGCCATCTTCTTGTCGCCTACTTTCCAAGACTTTGAAAAACCATTGCCGCCTATCTCAATCGTATCTGCGGCTTGCGTCACTTTAATTTGGGGGACCCCCGATATGTTCTTATCCCCAGAACAATTTCGGTCCAGACCCTTCTCTGCTAAAGTGCGGAGGTCTTTAAAATCAGCATTGCGTTTGTAGTCCTTGTATATTTTCCCATTCCCACCACCAATATTTCTTAGGGCGTCGTAACCAGACACCCACCACATGGGTCCACGCTGCCCCTCTAACCCACCAGCTAGTTTGGCTTCTCTAGTTGGCTCTGAGAACTGCAACTTCGAAAAATTATAGTTTTTAATGTAGCAGATGGCGACGTTGTATTCACCATCGACGCCCGCACCCCCCTCCCCATCCGGTAGCTCGAAATGCGTTGGGTCTGGTAAATCTACAACATCATCCCCAGAAACTGTTAACGTGTATGCGTCCACACCGTCTTCTGCCTTCACACGACCGTGATCGTCTGTCTTAAACGTGGCATACACAACGCAATTGCGATTAACCTTTATGTGTAAAGGGGTTAAAGGGTGCCGTTTTACTTCTGCGGTTTGTGGGTGTAATTCATACAAAAAAGCTGTAGAAATACACACAATCTTATCGCCGTCAGGCTCTAGACGATATGGCTCATGCTCCTCCCTATAATGATACTCTTCATTGGCGATCCGTTCTGAACGGGTGGCCATAAAGGGTTTGGCTTGGTAATAGTCTTTTACCCCTTCAAGCAATGCCGAGGGGGTGAACTCGACGGGAGGCTTCGAAGTTTCTTGCCCATCTACGCTTTGATCTGCTTCTCCTTCGGATTTACCCGAAAAAAAATTACGCATGGAATTTAAAAATCCTGAAGCCACAAGTTTTAGCTTCATCCTACTAAGATAGTTCAGGGTAATCGGGTTTGTGCACAGTCCATTTCGTTCTGAGATACCCGCCGCGAGCTGGCTCTTGGGTGTCTTTTGCAACGTGAGTTGCGGGGATCGATTTTGGGCTCGTTGTGGGGAGGTGTTTAATATAACCCGAGTATTTATATACGGGGTCTGAAGTCCCTGTTGTGGCCCTTAACGCAGTCCCCAACTTCGCCCCGTCCATTAAGCATGGCGGCACGTCAATACTCACATAAGGAGTTCCGAATGAAAAAGACTGTGGCTGAAAATTCTGAACTGTTGGTTTCCCCCCATTACTAGAATTGAATGGTGAGGGTGACCAACTAATGGAAACATCTGTGGTGCACGAACCTCTGAAAGCTTCAGGGTTCATGTCATACTCTACGTATGTTTTTAGCTGCCCATCGTGCGTCTCCCACCCTATAATATTAATCCTCTCTAAAACGGGAGGAAATGTGTGATCCATCGCAGTGGAGTAATTGTTAACCGTAATAATGTTTGTCCCAGAAGCTGCGCCCGCTATCACTTCTTTCTCAGCTACCTCAAACCAATCGGAGGACACTTGTCGGCCTTCTCGATATGAGCCTATCCGTCGAGTCCCAAAAGTAGCGCTTGAATCCGTTACCTTAGTAGCCCAATAAGCTGAACCTCCGTCAGCGATTGCAGCTTCAATAGTCGATGTAAGCGTAACACCCGAGTATTGAAAAGTAACACTCTGCCCCCTATAGTGGTAAGTAAGTGTTTGTGCTAGATGATAGGAGGAGAGATCATCCCAAACTAGTGTCTTAATAGCAGTCGGGTCAAAGTAAACTCTTTGCTCAACCACAAAAACCCCGTCCAATTCTGAGTCGCCAATTCGTTTCTGCTCTCGCCCCATCAACACGTAACCCTTACCTGAAAAGTTAGCAGATGCTGGCTCAACGGGCATAGCTGCTCCGGCGGCATGTGCCGTAGCGTCTTCAGTAAACTTAGACCTTAACTCAATATACGTTCTGACAACCGTATTAAACTTAGTCTGCCCCAAACTTGATTGGGAAAACTCAAAGTTGTATTCGTCTTGTGACGATCTACTATTTACGTAGTAGTAGAAATAAAGCTGTCCGGTGGCGTCTGCTTGGCGCACATACGCTAGTATGTGGTTAGGATAGTTTACCGTATCAGGATGTGCAGTCCCGTAAGCGGGAGGAACCTTGCCGACCCTTTGAGCGTCCACAGTTTCGAAGAACAATAAGTCCTGCACATTCGGAGATACGAATGTCAAAACTGTTTGCCTCTGAGGGCTAGGCTGGTCCCTTGTTATAGGCATTACTCTGGGGCTACTTCAATGTCTTCGAGAATCTCCAGATCTGGTCCTTGCCCTTGCTCCTGATTAACTGGAGCGTCAGCAAATTTACTCGCAATATAATTAGCGGCTCCTGCTACCTTGAGTCCGCCCCCTGCTGGGTTCTGGACTGCGAGGTCGATGAGTTGGATTACTGCTGATCTTTCTTCGTCGGTCAATTCAATTGTTTTCATGCGCACTCAAAGTATGTGGGGTAGTGATATATTTCAAGATTTTAAATCCAAAAATATTAGGGGGCTGTGTCATCCTCTGCACTAATTTCCATTGCAAGAAGTTCTGCCGCATGAAGTTCTTCTGCAAGAAGTTGTTCCGCCAGAATTTTCTGATGCTCCGCAATCATTTGTTCACGCTCTTGTTCCTGCTTTGCAATCAAGACAGGTAGCGCCTCGCAGACGGCTTTAAATGCAGCAGCGGCTTCGGGAACGTCTTCCATGATCTGCCAAAAAGGGACCGAGATCTCTCTTTGTTCCGTCATTAGACGCTCGCCACTTTCTTTGTCAAAGGGACAATAAACGATATTGATACTGTCATTCGGACCTGCGTCTTCAGCATTCACATTAAGGTGCATGATATACGCCTGAGAGAAGTCTTTAGCAGGTGCTGCAATCACAGCGTCTCTTGAGACTGGTTTGGATAGTTGGATAATTGTGGACATAGTGTTTTTTTTGTTTATGGTAACCAGCTTTACCCGCTGGATCAAGGTATTGATTTCTATTCTTAAATAGAATGTTTTAGATATTTACTTCAAGTGGTTCTACATCCTTCCGTGTTCCGTATATAACATAGCTGTATTTACCACCGGTCGCTAATCCGCCGATTTTTACGCTTACGTTATTACGCTCTAGCACGAACAAGCTCTGCGCTTGTCCAACCGATGTGAGCTGAACTGTTACGCTGTCCTCATGAACAAGCCATTCCCATTCGATTGGCAATTGAATTTCTTCTTGATCTGATTCTCCCCTTACGCAAACCCCATGCTCATTGCTTTCGATTA
>Ga0115003_10003946_pt1 | contig 11577 bp, 8 predicted proteins | sample ArcticOcean_MG_C_7_FD_88736 | JGI IMG/M metagenome (GOLD analysis project Ga0115003, IMG submission 88736) | Marine microbial communities from western Arctic Ocean - ArcticOcean_MG_CB11_88 | ecosystem: Environmental > Aquatic > Marine > Oceanic | place: Arctic Ocean: Canada Basin | collected... | reverse complement strand
GGCATCGTACGATGCTAAAATTTTATAATCTATGTGGGACAAATAATGTTGTGTTCCTCTGCACGTGACGGCTACAAATAACGCACCGTGACTTGGCTTGGTGGAGGTCTGTTCTTGTTTTACGCGCAATTCGGCTGTCTTAATCCCTTGTGAATCGACCGCCGATGTTAAAAGACGTTCCAACGTGTCCGAAGACAACTCCATACACGTCGCGGACGAATGAATACCAGGCCGGCGAAAATTCACTCGTAAAGTTAGGTCTGAACTTTTGAGGGCCACGACAATTTTTTCTATCGACATGGCAGTACCATACATTTCGGTTGTTTGGTACAAAATTGTGCCGGCACTTTCAACTTTGCGCGTTTCGTTCAATTCAAATAAATCTTTACCTGTTGTTCGCAACTCTTTGAGGGCAGCGGCTTGCTTGGTGACATGTTCCTTGTTATATGTGTTCATACCTACCGGCTTAACGGTAGCTTCGACAATGATGTGATGCGTGGAGCTTACTGGCGTCGCATCCACAGGAGTTGGAGATGGCTCGGGCGAGCGGAATGCTAAACGAGACATTATATATTATTAGAGTCCGACTTTATATACTGATTTTTATCAAAAATCTAAATCGAACGTATTCCTTCCTTTGACCATGTGATTCGCAGTCTGGTTCGTGTGATTCGCAGTCTGGTTTTTCATTTTCGGAGGAAAAAAAGTCAATAGTTTGCCCAAATATCCCACGAATATGGCCACCACGAAAAGAATCACAAGTGAAATGTCCAGTGGATGCATGTCTACCGAATCACGAACCACGTGCACGAGGACGCCATAGATAATAAACATGGCTAACAACTGAAGGATGTCGCCCCATCGCGTCCTCGTCTTTGGCCCACAACACGTGGTGTGCTCTGTTATCGACCACAGTTCCGAAAAATATAATTGGCGAAGAACAAACACAATGATATGCCAAGAAACCATGGACAAAAAGATGGTACGCCATTCTGAATCGTCCTCCTTTATCAAATGGTCAATCATAAACGATAGATAGAGCCAAAATACGCCTAAAACAATATCGTGTATGAGCCATACAGCCACGTACTTACGGAAGCGGTACATGTTCGGTGAATTTCGCGCCGCCGCGCACTGTATTAAGCATATAGAGTGTGGAATGCATGAAGCCAACCATGTGGCCGAGGTCACGGCCCAACAGTTCATGACAATGGCCGAATCACCGTCCCAAAATTTTTCTCGATATAACCACGACACATAGCATGCGGATACCGCCATCAACCCAGCCACTGCTCGTAAAATACATGTAGCCGTAATTATGGAGGCACGATCCTGACACCCAATATAGGGAATACAACAGGGTGTCGTCAGTGGCATTTTTGTGTAGGCATCTTGTAAGCGTCGATTGTGCAATAGATCATAACAATACGCAAACGTCATGAAGAGGAACGCGCTTCCAAGCGATAGGAACCATATATCGACCGACCGAGTATGCCATGCTATAATGGCAGATGTCAGTCCAACGGCCGATAAAAAATAGCTGGATAGCGAAGGCTGTTTCCAAATAAAAAATAATAAAACACCCAGACCTAAAAAATCATACATTCATTACTTTTAAACAATCAATATTTTATAGTGCATTTTTCGAAAAGTACTTTTCGAAAATTTGCCCTCCTGGTGTTTGAGGAATAAAAGTTTCGTACTTAGCTTGTGCTTGTTTGTGAAACATCTCGTTCTTTCGTAATCGATTTAACCGAGTCTTTTCGGCATGGCATGCAGGACATAGTGCCTGGAAATTTTCAGAGATGTCCGCGCCACCATCTTGCAGCTCAATAATATGGTCTACCTCGAAATTAGGTGGTATCGGAAACAGGTCACACACTCGACACTTGTACTCTTGTCTGTACGCAATCTCCACGCGCATGGAACGACTTAGTTGGCGTTTGGGTATTTTCTTACAGTAAGGTTTTAAATCCCGGCAAAATGTAACCAGTGAATTGGATTGCGTGTACGAATGCTCCATGTACCACTGCATAAACAGCCACGCCCTCTTACAAGGTATCGACTTCCTACTGTCACACACCATCATTTCCAGTGACTTACACTGATGCTCGAATTGGTCTATAAGTAACTCGAATGACGATTCGTTCATGTTCATCTCACTTCGGACGTCGTCGGCGGCGATGTAATGTTGTGAATTTATTTTATATAAATTCATCACTAATGTGTCACAGTTTAGAAAAGATCCGATTTATAGGTATATAAATGCCTTTTTTCAGTGACACATGAATGTTACTCGGGAACCCCCATACCTCGTAGACCCAACCATGATGAAGAGACAACGACTTGAACCTACCATCATTGGGGGCGCCTCGCAAAGTTCTGGCAGTTCATTGCAACAAAAACCAAAAATACAGATAAATGTAACTTCACCAGGGCCTACACCAGAGCAAGATCGTCAGCGGATATTGAGAGAAAAATCAAGGGCCAACATTATAGAGATTCGTTTTAAAAAGGCGATACGCATCAGCGATTCGACCACTCTCATCAAATGTCTCGAGTCCGGTTTTACGCCAACTACGCTCCAGTGGTTACAAATCGTAGGAAAAATGCACGTGGCGACCGCCCTCAACTGTGTGAAACTCGCCCGGACACTGGAGGCACCCTGTATCTCCTCCGCCATTCGAAGACAGCACCGCGGTCTTTTCAAAGAAGTGTTGGCCAGGGTCAACGAAGTACCACGGACACAAATGGAAAGTCTTATGAACGTGCCCGCCTATTATTTGGGCGTTTGTCTCGACAAGGGCCTTGACCCGAATATCCGCCTCAAAAACAAACGCCTACCACTCGAGCACGCCTGCTCACACTCGCGCATTGCGCACATTGAAATTCTTTTAAAAGACGCGAGAACCACAGTGTCTCAAAACGTTTGCCGTTTTATGATTCGTCAGGTCAAACAACAAAAATTTGCCGAAAGGGCCATCGAACTCTGCGAGGAGATTGTGCCCAACATGATTTTGGAAGCCGTGGTAGCCAATGTCACAAACGCCCTTCGTTCGATGATGATCAAATTAGAACCTAAATATGAATCCCATTCCGAATGGGAAGAGATTACACACATGATGCAATGTCCCATTTTAAGTGACTACACGACAGATATTGTGAAAACTCCCCTTAATAAACACTACTATGACAGACAATCATTATTAAAGTGGGTGCGGGAAAAGGGAACAGACCCTATGACGAGAGAAGATTTACTTGAGTCCGACTTGCTAATAAGGTCGGAATTTTTAAAAGAATACGCCACTGCTTTGCAAGCGAAAATTAAAAAACTGGAGTGATTTTTTTACACTATTTAACCTTTGTATTTTGTATTATTATGCTACCGATATTTATTAGTATTTTTGTATTGTTTTCTGAAACACATGCAGGTTATCTCACGGATAAAGATCCAACAACAAACGATGTGGATCTAGATGGCCAAGTTGAAACGATAGTACCCTATGCAAACAGAAACAACGAAAATATTCAAATTCATAGAACTGTGTCCACCGACACTGGATGGCGGGAATGTACCTGTAAGGACGGTTCAAACTTTGAATGTAAGTCTAGTGCTTGCGGCATCTGTGACACGTGCTGTGAACGTTCTATGCCCGCCATATGTAACGAAGGCGATAACACAGCAAACGTGGATTTGGCGGACTTTAAGTTTGCTATGAATCACGGTTTTCGCGCCGATTCGCCAAACGGGGGCTGGCATACATGCACTTGTGAAGACGGTACCACGTATCAATGTCAATCGAATCGCGGAGACGGAAACAAGTGCTGTGGCCGTTCAATGCTGGCGTTATGCGGCGACGGTAATTATGATATTAGTCAATGGACGGGAGAAGCCATGTCTGAAGACAAGGCTTCCGAATGGCACACCTGCACTTGTACCGACGGTGCCACGTATCAATGTCAATCGAATCGCGGAGAGGGTGACGCGTGCTGTGACCGTTCTATGCCGGCGTTATGTCCTGATTCGACAGCACCCACATTATCATTGGCCAATGCCACGGATACCGCCTTCAAAGACTTGGCCGCTTCACTGACAGTCACTGGTGTGTGGCATACATGCACTTGTGAAGACGATACCACGTATCAATGTCAATCGAATCGCGGAGACGGAAACAAGTGCTGTGGCCGTTCAATGCCGGCGTTATGCGGCGACGGTAATTATGATATTAGTCAATGGACGGGAGAAGCCATGTCTGAAGACAAGGCTTCCGAATGGCATACGTGCGTATGCGCCGACGATACGACATACGAATGCAAATCTAATTATGGCGATGGGGACGAATGCTGTACACGGTCAATGCCAGCCATATGTGGCGAAGTCAATGTCTATATGATTGGTAAAAAGAACGTTTCTATTGCACCAGGGTCAACATTTAAAGACGGGGGTGCTTTTTGTGCCAATAATTTACCGGCCAACGTTACAGGCGACCCCGTAGACACGTGCGTTCCAATGACATCTACCATAGACTACCAATGTGGTTCAGACGAAACTCCGGCTATTCATCGTGATGTGAGCGTCAAACAATGCTCGGAGTGGACGTGTGACGAGTGGTGCAAATGCTTTGACAAAACAGCGGATTATCAAACTTTGGGATGTACAGACAGAGCCGATGAATGCGTATGTCAGGATAAAGTCTGTGGTGTTGAAATTAAGCAACTAGTGGTAGCGGATGAATGTGAACGGGCGATTGTAGAAAACAAATTGGCATGCGCAAAAACATGTTTTCATATTTCTAAGTTGTTGAAAGCATTTAAAAGCATGTACAACAGCGAAGAAAAATGCACAAATCAAACAGTCATTACAAAACTCAACGAACTTATTGACGGCATAGATACTGAACTCGTATATGATTTAGTCCAAAATCCCATGGACTTCTACGTCACTTGTGATGCCAATAAAGATGGCACATTTATTGTTCAACCACCGCCTACTATTATCATAGTCGGAGCGGTCAAATTGACACTCGAAGCCAATAAAACGGGCGTCTATACAGACCCAGGCGCCACTTGTGTGGATTTCGAGGGGAGCTATGTAACTCTGACAAAACACCACAAGCACCAAACAAACAGTAATTTTGTAGAATTTTCAGAATCGAGTATTGATATCGGTCTCTTAGGCGATTTTATTGTACAATACAGATGTGAAAATAAAGGCCAAACAACAACTCAACAGCGCGAGGTGACAATTAAAGACACGTTGTCGCCTGTTATCACATTTCAAGACGACTCTTATACTTGCACAGATACGTTTGATGAAAACCCCGAAACCCAAAAGAGTTGCGATAAAAACGACTGTGGTCAATGTACGTATACATGTACAGATTCATCTCAGAATAGTGATAGTAAAACGACTACAGTCGAATGTACGCCAGCGACAACGCCAGACCCAACACCGGCTCCAACACCAGTGTCAAACGCAACGACACCAGTGTCAAACACAACGACACCAGACCCCATTTGTTGTATGGCTATGACTGCTTCTTGTTTGGCGTGTTCGGCCGGTCAAACAGTACAAGAATACTGCCGTTTGCATCCGGAAAAACATGGATGTCCGTTGCCACCGGAAGAACGATTATGTTGTCGCGCAATGACAGCGGATTGTTTGTCGTGTAATTTAGACATATCTGTGGAAGAATATTGTCGTTTGCGTCCCGACACTGTTGGTTGTCCGCTTTTGGGATGTCCACAAGATTGCTCTCGTTATTTTGATGGGTGTAATAAATGTAGATGTTCTGACGGGCCTGACGGGCTAGCCCGGTGCACAAAAATGTTTTGCGCAGAACCCACGGCATTTGTCTGTCACGACGACCAGCCAGACGAACCGGAACACAATTGTCGAACGCGAGAACATTGGACAGCCGAAAAACGCGAATGGTGTTGTGTGAACGAGCGCGTCGGTTGTTGCCCACAAGTACGATGCCGCTTACCGCCAGACAATTGTAATCGAACCTGGTCACGAGAAGTCAATGAACGTGGATGTTTGGTGTATCCGTGTGGCGTAGATAGATGTACATTGCGTCCAAGAACAAATCCGGGTATTATTTTACGTGATGACCGTGGCGTAGAACGTATGCGAACAAACGCAAATTCTACTTTGAAAACATTTGAGGACGAAGGCATAGATGCGACCAGAATAAGCGAAGATGGACGTGTCACGGTTCGTGTCACAGACGATAGAGGTCGCCCTCGAGTAGAAATGTCGTGCGGAGCTGGTGAAAACGCGTGTCTAAATATGAGTACGACAGAAGATGTCGTTCGTCGGCGCAATATTATTAAGGAAGTGGTTGACACACTGGGGCCCGTTATAATGTCTGTCGATGAATCTGGTCTTGTGTCACTTCGAATTTCCCGAGCCGATTCTGTTGTTATTCAACCTGCGAAAGCTAAGCCCGTGAACACAACCAACTGTGCGGATGCCGATGTGGACGTCCAAACATTTGCAGAGGACGCGTATGAAATTGTATTGCGCGAAAAAAACGAACAATTTATGGCATGTTCGGACAAGAAATTACTGGCGCTAGTCACTTTGCAAAATATAAATCCAGATGGCCGGTCAGAATATTCCGTCGAATGTTGGCATCCTGAAAACTACAAATGGGAATTTGTCGAATTATTACGCGAAGGCGATACATTCACGTGTCCTGTATTGCCCGATTACACGTTTGAAATTGCGTCCGTCGCCGGGCTCACGTACGCACTGACCGTGCCGCCGACACCACAAGCAGAGCCGGCGGCACCGGCACCGGCACCACCTACCGTTGTGTATGGCTCGGGCGTTGCCAAAATTGAAGCGTGTATCGAAGACGAAATCACTATTGTATGGAACGGAACACACGACTTACGCGAAACAGAAACAGCAGATTGCGATTCTAACGAAACGGAGACATCGCCATGGCATTCTGAAGAAACCAGTGGATATAATAAAACGTTCATAGGTCTTGGCGGACGCTATCAAGGAGAAACGCGTTACTATATGTGTTCGGCCAATTGTGGCGAAAACAATGCACGCCTGGAAGTCACGTGTAAATACGCCATCGACCCCAGCCGCCGCGTGACGGTAAACGTTGCCGAATCTAATTTAGAAATTCCGGCTCTCATTGTGGCGGGCGCCATTATCGCCATTATTGCAGCTGTGTTGTCAGCCGTCTTTTGCAAACGCAAGCGCGCCGCCAACAAAAGTAAGCGCGTCCCTGTTAAGAATATCACTGTAACAAGTAAAGCCGTAGACGAATTAGAGAAACGTTTATTAGAGAAACCATTAAACTGGGTTCCATAATAATACAGTACCTCTACGGTTTTAATTAAAAAAAATTTAATGTGTCATAATTTGTTTTAGTTTCTGTTTGTTCACTCGTAAAAAATGGTGCTGAGGTATCTCTTGGGTGCCATGTGTACCACCAGTAGATAGCATCAAATCCCACGTGATGCAGCATGCACATCACTGCGGCGAGCACCATTAACGGTTGATTTTTGAGTGTACACACGTTGATAAGAAAGCCTACTGACCCCGCGGCGGTGAGCCAGAGAGCTGCGGCCACCGACCCTAATTTTTTTTCTCTTTGCAATGCCACGAGTGTCAGAGGGGCCCAGAGAATAGCACCGGTCATGAATAAAATATATGAAAATACTAGCTCGTTCTGTTGTTCATCTTCCAAAACAAAGACCCACATGCCCGACATGTATAGAAACGAGAGGACGGTCAACATCATCGATATCACCCATGGATTTTTGTACCACGTTGTTTGAGGCAGACCACCCCATAACTGGGCGCTATTGGGCGAATGATATGCTTCAACGTATGTCATAATAACAACTGGGCCCATAATCACAATAATGTAACATAAAGCGTCAAACATTTTTACTTTGTGGAGACGGGCTTATATAAGTCCGTTCTATTTGTGGTAAATATGCTACGGAAATATTTATGGCTGTCGGTGTGTAGTATAATTTTACTCCTCATAGCAATGATTGTATTGCTCTATTTGAAAATATATACCGCCACAATAGTTATTTTTGGCATTGTCCTCGTGATAGGGTTAGTCGTTGCATATGTAAATCGCATTACACCGAGCGTTACGCCTGTGGGACAGTCGAATACAATGTTCTTACCCCCGTCTCAGATAACCATTGTGTCTGTACCGGTCAACTCTGAATCGAAAGGCGAGACAAAGGAAATAAAAGTAGAAGAAATAAATGTTGAAACAAAATAGATGTCTACAATTATAGCTCTTTTTCTTCGTCCTCTTCTTCCGTAGGGCCGGTTTGGTACGCTGCCGAAATGAAACGATGATACTTATATGCAATGGATATGTCATGACATATTCTACAAAATTTCAAGCCGCACCTACCGTGCGGCAAAGCGGTGCAAATTACTGTAATAACGGTGACCACGTGTGAAATTTGGCCAACTTTGCAGCTTTTTTGTCATTGATTGTCAAATACCTGAAAACGGCAGGGGTTTTGATTTTTTCAAGTTTTGTTTTTTTTTGTCGGTGAGCAATTCGCATCTGAGACTGTGCTCTAAAAATAATATCATGGTTTTTGTTTAATTCACTCTGGACTCTGTTAATCTCAGCATTGTTAATCTCAACACCTCTTGTCAATTCTTTTATTTCATAATTCAATTTTCTAATTTTGGTATAGGCATCTGGAATAGAGCATCGAATGGCCGTAATACGTCGGTTGTATTCTGTCTTTATCCTTTTGGCTGCAGGACAGATTGGGCTGACCAAAACAGTGGGCAACAGGCCACAATTTATCGCCAGTCGCTTTTTCCCCACGCTTTGTAATTGCCTGCTTTTGGGACTATTTGGTAAATGCAATTGTTTGGACGTAATAGGGATGTGAAACAAGTCAACCGACCTTGTTGATAGTCTACTGACCTCGTCATTGCATACCCATTCGTCTTCTGACTCGCATGAGTCCATCACATTGGTATTGTTTTGTGTCGTTGACATTGTAGGCTGTTGTGTTTTAATTAAAAGTCGTGGAGCGCCGTCGCGGAGCGCCATTTAAATCAAATTGTCGCGGAGCGCCTTTTAATTTGACTCCGAATTTGGCGCTGTGCTAAATCTGTGACGTGTTATTGTTTGACCGCTTCGCTAATAAGTTTTATTCATGTGTGAATGATGACCAAGTATTTGGTTGGCCGCTTCGCTAATTTCTGTATGCGCTGTTATTTTCCTATTCATCGCGTTAATAATCTGTATCTGGAGCTGCATACAAGCGCCATACTTATTTTTGCGTTTGCAATTGGGGTTGCATATATGAATCGTATCAGTCGAGCACCGGTTATAGTGGAAAAGACAGTAAGGATATTTAAAATAAAACATTAAAATAGATGTCTACAATTATAGCTCGTCTTCGTCTTCCTCTTCGTCGTCGTCCTCTTCGCTCTCTGGTGTAGTGGATTGATACGCTGCCGAAATGATAGGATTTGCCACTGCTTCGAGTTCTTTCTGTTTGGCGTCGTAATCTTCCTTTTCTGCTTCTTGGTTGTCATCCAACCATTCAAGTGTTTCTTTGATGGCTTCGTCCATCGATTCGCGGTCTTCTTCTGAAATATCCAGTGGTTTTTCTTCGTCTTCTAGGGTGGTTTTGAGTTGATAACAGTAACTTTCGAGTGCATTGCGACCGTCGATTCTGTCTTTCGTGCGCTTGTCTTCTTCAGCAAATTCCTCGGCCTCTTGCACCATGCGCTCAATCTCTTCCTCTGAAAGACGGCCCTTTTCGGCAGTAATGGTAATTTTCTCTGACTTGCCTGAAGCTTTGTCTTCCGCAGAGACCTGTAAGATACCATTGGCGTCAATTTCGAAGGTGACTTCAATCTGTGGGACGCCGCGCGGCGCTGGTGGGATACCCGTGAGCTCAAACTTGCCTAATTGGTGGTTATCTTTGGTCATGGTGCGTTCCCCCTCGAAGACCTGAATCATGACAGCGGGTTGATTGTCTTGGTACGTCGAAAACGTCTGAGATTTCTTCGTGGGAATGACGGAATTACGCTGAATGAGTTTGGTCATCACGCCACCGACTGTTTCGATGCCCAGTGACAGAGGGGCGACATCCAACAGAAGGATATCTTTGGTGGTTTCGCCACCTTCGCCCGAGAGAATACCACCCTGGACGGCGGCACCATAAGCGATGGCCTCGTCGGGATTAATGCCCGTGTTGACTTTTTTACCATTAAAAAAATCAGTGATCATGGAGCGTACTTTTGGAATACGTGTTGAACCGCCGACCAGGACAATCTCGTCCACTTCAGCCTTTTTTAGACCAGCGTCAGACAGCACCTTGGCGACCGGCCCCAATGTTTTCTTAAACAGGTCTTGGTTTAATTCTTCAAATCGTGCTCGAGTCAACGATTCGGAAAAATCGATGCCATCGTGCAACGCTTCGATTTCGGCCCTCGCCTGTGGCTGTGTTGAGAGAGCCCGTTTGACACGTTCCGATTCGCGTCGGAGTTTTTGCATCGCGCGTTTGTTCTCCTTCAGACTGACTTTGTGTTTCTTTTTGAACATTTTCATAAAATACTTCATGATACGTTGATCAAAATCTTCACCACCGAGATGTGTATCACCATTGGTTGCCAGCACTTCAAACACCCCATTGTCAATAGTCAATAATGAGACATCAAAGGTGCCACCACCCAAATCGAATACCAGAATATTCTTTTCACCACCTTTTTTATCAAGTCCATAGGCAATGGCTGCTGCGGTGGGTTCGTTGATGATTCGTTCGACGTTGAGCCCGGATATGGTGCCAGCATCTTTGGTAGCTTGTCGCTGGGCATCGTTAAAGTAGGCCGGCACCGTGACTACTGCATTTTTGATTTCCTTGTCGAGATACGACTCTGCAGTGGAGCGCATTTTCTGGAGAATCATAGAAGACACTTCTTCCGGTGCAAATTGTTTCTTTTCACCAGCGACGGTGACCTCGACATAGGGTTTACCTTTTTTGTTGACCAAATCGAAAGGAAACATTTTTTTATCCGCTTGGACAGATTTATCGGAAAATTTGCGACCAATCAAACGCTTCACATCGAAGACAGTGTTCTCGGGATTGATGGTGGCTTGATTTTTGGCCGCGTCACCCACTAAACGGTCAGCACCCGACCAAGCGACGTACGAGGGTGTAATACGATTGCCTTGGTCATTGGCAATGATTTCAACCTGACCGTTCACGAAGACGCCGACGCAGGAGTACGTGGTGCCGAGGTCAATCCCGATGGTTGTGCCCACGTCATCGTCATCATCGTCTTGACACAATACAAACGGACAGAGTAGTAGAAGTCCGAAAAAAATATACTTCATCATTTTGGTTAAACTTTTCTAAAAATATACTTTATCATTTATGCTTTGGAAAATGTGTTACTTATTCAGATATACTTTCGTAAAAAATTTCCAGGTGCAAAAATGTTTGTGACATTCTCATTTTCATCGACTTTGTCGTAGCCGAAATAATGAAACAAGGGTAGATGTTCACCATCTTCATCCTTTCCCAGAGGCCAGCGTCCTTCTC
>Ga0115003_10003942_pt1 | contig 11582 bp, 9 predicted proteins | sample ArcticOcean_MG_C_7_FD_88736 | JGI IMG/M metagenome (GOLD analysis project Ga0115003, IMG submission 88736) | Marine microbial communities from western Arctic Ocean - ArcticOcean_MG_CB11_88 | ecosystem: Environmental > Aquatic > Marine > Oceanic | place: Arctic Ocean: Canada Basin | collected... | reverse complement strand
TTCATCTTTAAATTTCTTAAGTCCAATTTCTATTTTTGATTTTTGCGTATTATAATCTTGCCCGAAAAATTCAGATCGACCTCCATAACCAAAAAAATCTTTTTTATTAGTGTTTGTTTCATAAACATGTGTACTTCCATGCATAGATATTTCCCAACCTTTATTATTCCATTTTCTTATATGTTCCCAAAAATTTTCTTTTTTTGGGTAAAGTAATAAATCTGAATCTTTATTATTTGGTATTACGCCTAAAACAGGTTTTATATTATATTTATCAAATAATGATTCACACTTATCCATAAAATGCCAATTCATATTTTCAGTTATATCGTCTAGTCGAATTATAACACCGGTGTTCTCAGCTATGAAATTCTTAATAAATTTGGCCATATCTTTGTAATAAAAAATTATTTATATTAATTATACTTTTAAAATTAAAAACTCCAAAGTATAAGTTTTATAAATAAGCATCTAATAGTGAAATATATAGTCAAAAAATATTCAGAACTTAAAAAAAAACAGTTAGAATTATTCTACAGAGAAGTTTTTAAAGACAGGCACGCATCACTTGCAGCTAATTCATATTGGTGTTACAGAATTAATTATTTAAATTGTCAACCAATAGCTCTACTTGAAAACGATAAAATAATCGGACATCTCGGTCTGATACCAATTAAAATTAAATTAAAAGAAGAATTGATGCCTGCAACTTGGTATATAGATTTAATTATTCACCCCAATTATCAAGGCAAAGGCCTAGGATCTTTTCTTGTTAAAGAAGGACAAAAAAAATCCAAGGTGCAACTGGCCGTTTGCAATGAGACAGCCTTAAGAGTGTACGAAAAATTAAATTGGAAAATAAATTTATCAACCAAAAGGTTAGCCAGACCTATAAATCCATTAAAGTGGGTGCCTTTTATAAAAGAACTAGATTTAAAAATCTTAAAATCTTTATACAACGCAACTTTATCAAGAAAAGTAAATGACGCTAAAAACTTAAAAGCACATAGTTTAAGTGAAAATAAAGAAAAGATTTTAGATAATTTTAAAAAAAGAAAAATTGAAGATGTTAGTACTATAAAAATAGAGAGAGATGAAGACTGGTTTAAATGGAGATTGTTAGATTTTCCGAATGAAAAAAATTTATTTTTTTTTCAACTAGACGACAACTTTATCATTGTACATTTAGTTAATTCAAAAGGAATAAGAAGATTAAATATAATTATGCACTTTTATTTAAACGAAACTTGTGAACTTAAAATGTATTATTCTTTATTTAAATGGTCATTAGAAAATAATATAGACCTAGTGTGGTCATGCACAACAGATAAAAGTTTAATTAAAAATTTAGAAGATCTTTTTCCAAAAAAATTCACCAAAACAATTACTATTGCCGCTACATCTGCTGATAAAAATATTGAATCAGAATTAGAAAAAAAGTCTTTGGAAATACAAGGTGTCGATAGTGACATAGACTCAATTTTTATAATTTAGAGTTTTATTTTATTCTTTTTATTAATAAAACTTTTAATCCCGCAGTTTTTTTAATGAGACTTATTGTTTTTTTAATATCCATAACTACAGTTTTTTTTAAAGGGCCATAAGCATGAATAAGTTTTTTTTTAGATACCGCTACTGCCACATGACCTTTCCAATAAATAACATCATTTTGTTCAATATTTTTAAGATGAATATTTTTCTTAAAATATTTGACCTGATCTTTAGCATCTCTTGGGCAAAATTTATTATTATAATTAAAAAAAATCTGCACAAGCGCAGAGCAATCTATACCTTTATTTGATTTACCACCCCAACAATATTTTGTATTTTTAAAAATCATAATTTTAGAAAAAATATTCTCATATCTGTGATAAATTGGCTTTATATCTTTAGCATTAATCCAATTATTCTCAAACTCTCTAAAATTTGACTTGTTATTTTTAACTCTTATTTTTGATCCATATGTGAGCTGTTTTATTTTATTCTCAGTATTTGGAGATTTATAAACATTTGCATACAATTTGCATACCTTATGAGTGGGCTCAACATAAGGAACAGTTTTTTTTTTCTTAATAAAACCAATATACCCATCTTCTTTAATTTTTATTTTTAACCAATCTTTAGTCTTTTTAATTATTGAAAATCCTTCGCCATATAGCATTTGTGTAACCATCTCAGATTTTTTTGACATTTTTTTATAAACCCCTGTTGTGACTTGATGATTTAAAAAATATTTTTTCATGTTTTTATTCTTTAACAGGAGCTATCTTTGCAATCCAAAATATTAAAATGAGCACAGGAATTCCAATCACTGTTGTAAATATATAAAATTTAGCATATCCTATTTGATCCACTATTCCGCCTGAGTAACCAGCAAGCACTTTAGGAAGGAGAAGCATTAATGAGCTGAAAAGTGCATATTGTGTAGCAGTAAATTTAATAGAAGTTAACGCAGATAAGTAAACTACAAAAGCAGCACCAGCGAAACCACTTGAAATATTATCTGCAGTTATGACAATTATAAGCATATTAATAGATGGCTCAGATATAGCTAGCCAGGAAAAAAGTAAATTACTTGCGGCAGCGATTAATGCTCCAAAAAACAGACATCTAATCGTTCCAAATTTAATAGCCGAGTAGCCACCAATTATTCCACCAGCGATAGTCGCAAAAACGCCAAAAAATTTTGAGTAAGTCGCTATTTCTTTTATATTATATCCTTTTTCAAGGTAAAAAATATTTGCTACAACTCCCATTACAACATCTGCAATTCTATAAAGTCCAATTAACAACAATATAAATACGGCAGTCTTCCCATACCTGTTCATGAAATCAAATATTGGTTTAGAATATACATCTAGCGCAGATTTGTTTGGAATTAACTTTAATGACACTAAAAAATAAATAACTAATGAGAAAACTGTAAATGAAAAAAAAACTCTAACAAAAGCAAATAAAAATTTTTCTATAGGCTCTTTATTTGAAAATGGATTTTCTAAAAAGGAAAAAGTTATAATAAAAAATAAAATAGCTATTAAAAAAGATATTAAAAACCTAAATTGGTGTTGTATACTTACTAATGAATTTTTTCTAATAATCTTAGGCTCAGGAGAAAGAATAGTTGTTAAAATTCCAATAACCATAAGGAATGCCATGGCTAAATATACTGTTTGCCAAACCTTGACATCGTAATTTTCTGTGCCCAAATAAGCCGCTAAAAATAAACTGCCGGCTCCAGCCACAAGCATCGCAATTCTATAGCCAGCTATATACATAGCTGATAATCCGCCTTGTAATCTTTGAGGCGCAGACTCGATCCTAAAAGCGTCTATAATTATATCTTGAGTAGCACTTGAAAAGGCAATCATAACTGCACCTATCGCAGTATAAAGTAGGGATTTAGAGGGGTCTGTGAAAGATATAAAAACTAAACTGATTACTACCATTGTTTGAGTGACTAAAAGCCAACTTCTTCTGTGTCCAAATTTTTTAAAGGGAAGCTTGAAATGATCAACTAAAGGAGTCCATATAAATTTAAACGAGTAAGCCAAGCCTGCCCAACTAAACATTGTTACCATACCTCTATTTACTCCAGCTTTAACAAGCCAAACTGAAAGGGTTGAAAAAACTAAAAGAATAGGTAAACCTGAAGAAAACCCAAGAAAGCACATCCTTATTGATTTAATATTTAAAAAACTATTATTATTTAATTTACTCATAAAAATAAAATTATCCCCTCCAAAAAGAAGGAAAAAAAAGAACTAAAACTGCAAATAGCTCTAATCTTCCAAGAAGCATACCAAATGAAAGCAACCATTTTGAAGAATCTGAAATTTCCTTAAAATTTCCATTAGGGCCAATCATTTCACCAAGCCCTGGGCCAACGTTTGAAATTGATGTGGCTGCACCTGAGATAGCAGATAAAAAGTCAAGCCCAGTTATAGAAAGTAATATCGCTAGAATTATAAATAAAAACAAATAAGAAAAAATAAAAACAATTACAGAATGAATGAAGTTCTCTGATATTTTTTGATCATTATATTTAATTATTGATATACTATTAGGGTAAATTAATTTTTTTATTTGATTCCTTAAAAATAAATACAACATTTGAAGCCTGAATATCTTTATTCCACAAGTTGTTGAGCCCGCACAACCTCCTACAAACATTAAAAATAGAAAAAATATCAGAGAAAATTTACCCCAAAGACCAAAATCATCAGTGACATACCCTGTTCCTGATAGTATGGAAACCACATTAAAGGTTGATATTCTAATGCTATCTAGCAATGAACTCTCATGGTTTATAAAAATTAAATAAAGAAACATTATGACTATTGAAAATAAAATTAAGTAAATCAAACCTTTTATTTGGACATCCTGAAGAAAAATTTTTCTATTTCCTTTAATAAATTTTAAATACGATATGAATGGAATACTTCCAAGTATGATGAAAACTATGGCAACAATTTCAATATTAGAGTTTTTAAAAAAACCAATCGAATCGTTGTGAGTAGAAAATCCACCAGTTGCAATTGTAGTCATAGAGTGAGTGATACTGTCAAATATTCCCATTCCAAAAAACCAATAAAAAAAACTACATAGAAATGTAAGAGTTAAATATGTTAAAATTATTATTGTAGCAACCTCTATAGTTCTAGGCAGAATTTTTTCAGCGCTATCAGATCCTTCCATTTTAAATAATTGCATTCCACCCACTTTTAAAAGAGGCAATATAGTAATTGCCATAACTATAATTCCTATCCCTCCAAGCCACTGCATAATTGCGCGCCATAATAAAATACTTTTTGGACTATTATCTAAATTTTGAATTATAGTTGAACCAGTCGTAGTTATTCCAGACATACTTTCAAAAAAGGAGTCACTTATCGATAGTTCAAGATTTGAAAGTAAAAATGGTATACTTCCAAAAAGAGCAATAGCAACCCACGCTAAAGTTGAAAAAAGAAAAGTTTGTTGTAGGTTAAGTTTAAATTCTTTTTCTAGGTTAGCTAAAATGAATAATATTCCAATAAAGATCGTTACAAATGAAGAGGATAAAAAACTATGACTATTTTCATTATACATTATTTGAGCCGCGTAAGGCACAAGCATAAATACACCTAAAATAACTAAAAGAACGCCAATTATAAAAAAAACGGTTTTATTTTCTACCATTGTAAATGAGATTATTTATATAGTTAAAAAATTCAACTTAATATCTTGTATTTATATCTGTATTTTGTATATAAAATTTTATAAACCATTGGTATGCTTAATAACGACTTAATACAATCCACATCTTCATGGCCTTTTGTTGAAATTAGAAAGCTTTTAAAAGACAGAAAAGAGATTATTGCTAAAAAAGGTAAGATCACCTTTCAAACGGGTTATGGTCCAAGCGGGCTACCGCATATAGGAACTTTTGGTGAGGTTGCAAGAACAACAATGATGATTAATGCATTAAACCATTTTAAAAAAATTGATAGTGAGCTTATAACATTTTCGGATGATTTAGACGGACTAAGAAAAGTACCAGAAAACATACCTAACGATAAAGTTTTACATGACAACATCGGAAAACCATTAACAAGTATTCCAGATCCCTTCGGGAAGTTTGAAAGTTTTGGTAGACATAATAATGAGATGTTAAAAAAATTTTTAAAGAGTTTTAATTTTAATTTTAATTTTAAAAGTTCAACTGAGAATTATAAAAGTGGAGTTTTTAATGAATCTTTACTTCAAGTTTTAGAAAAATATGATGATATTATGAATATTATTCTTCCTACTCTGAGAGACGAGAGAAGAAAAACTTATTGTCCTTTTTTACCAATATGTCCTGAAACTGGCAAGGTATTAGAGATTCCTTTAATTGAAATTAATAAAGAAAAAGGAAAAGTAATTTTTGAAAATAACGGAAAAAAATTAGAAACAAGTATTTTAAATGGAAATTGTAAATTACAATGGAAGGTGGATTGGGCTATGAGATGGTTTACTTTTGATGTGGACTTTGAAATGTATGGTAAAGATTTAACTGAAAGCGCAATTTTATCTAATAAGATTTGCAGAACTCTTGGCAAGGTGCCACCCAACGGTTTCGCATATGAACTTTTTTTAGATGAAAAGGGAGAAAAAATCTCAAAATCTAAAGGAAACGGCATTTCGATTGAACAATGGTTAAGGTACGCTTCACCCGAAAGTTTATCAATGTACATGTATCCAAATCCTAAAAGAGCAAAAAAACTATATTCGGAAGTCGTGCCTAAAACTGTAGATGAATACTTAGCTTTTATTGACAAATATGAAAATCAGAAAGAAAGTGAAAAATTGCTGAATCCAGTGTGGCACGTGCACAATGGTTTACCACCTAAAGAAAAAATTGTTATGCCATTTTCAATGTTGTTGAATCTAGTAGGTTCAAGTAATGCAGAAAATAAAGAAATACTTTGGAAGTTTATTAATAAGTTTCATAAAGATATTAAACCAGAAAACCACCCTATACTTGATGGATTAACAAAATTTGCAATAAATTATTTTAAAGATAAGGTTGAGCCAAATAAAGTTTTTAAAAATCCTAATGAAACAGAAAGACAAGCACTTAAATGTTTAATTGAAAAACTTGAAAAAGTTGATCAGAATAGCAAACCTGAGGATATCCAAACAATTGTATATACTATAGGTAAAGAAAATGGCTATGAGTCAAATTTAAGAGATTGGTTTAAATTAATTTATGAGGTTTTATTCGGCGAACAAGATGGACCAAGAATGGGATTTTTTATTAGCTTTTTTGGTGTAAAAGAAACAATCGAATTAATAAAAAATAAAATAAGCAGCTAATTATGTTTTCATTATTAAGACCTTACATATTCAGTTTAGATCCTGAAACCGCACATGATCTAGCTATTAAATCTTTAAAATTTAATATAATTCCAGAAACATTTTTTAAAACTGAAAATGAAGAAGTCTTGCAGACTAAATTATTTGGAAAGAGTATAAGAAACCCCATAGGACTAGCGGCAGGTTTTGATAAAAGTGCAGAGGTATATAATTCTCTTTTTAAATTTGGATTTGGATTTATTGAGGTTGGAACTGTAACTCCAAAAAGACAATTAGGTAATCCAAAACCAAGAATATTTAGACTTGAAAAAGATAAAGGTATGATTAATAGACTCGGGTTCAACAATCATGGCTTAGAAGAAGTTTTGATAAGAATATCTAAAGATTTACCGAAAGGCATATTGGGAATAAATATAGGCCCTAACAAAGAAACAAAAGATAAAACAGATGATTTCATTAAATGTTTAGAGCAGGCACACATAAATGCAGACTATATAACTGTTAATATTTCATCACCTAACACAGAGGGACTAAGAGATTTTCATAAAAAAAATTCAATGGAAAATTTATTAAATCGCTTAACAAAGCTAAAGAAAGATAAAAAAATTCTTAAACCAATTTTTGTTAAAATTTCCCCAGACATTAAAAACACCGATATTAGCAATATTATCGAATTAGTTTTAAAGTTCAGTATTGAAGGAATTATATTATCAAATACCTCAGACGGTACTAGAGATCAATTAGAAGACACGCAAAAAAATGAGCATGGAGGGTTGTCAGGGCAGCCTATTAAGACTCTTTCGACAAAATTGATAAAAAATTTTTATAAAGAGGTGGGTAAAAAAATTTCAATTATTGGTGTTGGTGGAGTAGATTCAGGAGAAAGTGCTTTTGAAAAAATTACAGCAGGAGCCAACGCAGTTCAGCTTTATACAGGCATGGTTTATAAGGGCCCAGGAATAGTCAAAGAAATAAAAAAGGACCTAATTTCAATTTTAAAAAAAGAAAAGATTAAAAATATAGGTGAAGCAGTCGGAATTAATGCTTGACCCAACAAGTGTCACGTCTTATACCCTTACAGAAATTTATAATATGTCAAAAAGATGCGAACTTACAGGTGTATCTCCTTTAAAAGGTCATAATGTTAGTCACTCTAACAATAAGACTAAAAGAAGATTTTTGCCTAATCTTAAAAAAGTAACCTTCACTAGCGATCTGTTAAAAAAAAATATTAGACTTAATGTCACAAACGCAGCTTTAAGAACCGTAGATTTTAAAGGTGGGCTAGACAAATTTTTAAAAACTGCTAAAAGTCAAAAACTATCTAAAAAAGTAAAAAAATTAAAAATTTCTATTTCAGCTAAGTCTTAAAATAATGAAAAAAAGTAATTTTTTTTCATTGTTTACAATTTTATCTCTTACTATGGGTATTGTTGTAATAGCGTCAAATTATCTTGTTCAATTTCCCATTCCATATTACGGCTTACAAGAAATTTTGACATATGGTGCATTCAGCTACCCGATTACGTTTCTTATAACTGATTTAGCTAACAAAAATTATGGAAAAAAAATTGCATTAAAAATTGTTTATATAGGATTTTTTATTGGAGTTTTATTAACTTTGTTTGTATCAACTAATTTTTCAGATGTAATATCTATTAGAATAGCCATTGGTTCTGGACTAGCATTCTTTATTGCACAAAATATTGATGTTCAAGTTTTTGACAGGTTAAGAAAATATAAATTTTGGTTCATAGCGCCTTTGATCTCATCAATTGCTGGATCAACAATAGACACTTTTATTTTTTTTTCAGTCTCTTTTTATAAATCTGGAATTCCATGGGTTACCTTAGCATTTGGTGATTTAGCTGTTAAATTATTTATAGCTTTAATTATGCTTATTCCTTTTAGAATTTTGGCAACCAAAGTAATAAAAAATTCTAATTTAAAAGAGCGTGATATTAGAGCGTGATATTAGTAAGTTTTAATGAAGTTTATTAGTTTTTTTTTCAGAAAATAAATCTGTCAGCTGATTAATCATTACGTCACCAAGATCGTGTACATCTGCAATTTTTACAGCTTTATTATAGTACCTTGTAACGTCGTGACCAATACCAATTGCCAAAAGCTCTATAGCTGAATTATTTTCTATCCACTTGACTACGTTTCTAAGATTGGTCTCCAAATAATCACTAGAGTTTGTAGACAGAGTGGAGTCGTCTACTGGAGCCCCATCAGAAATCACCATAAGAATTTTTCTTTCTTCTTTTCTTTTTGTTATTTTTTTATAAGCCCATTTAAGTGCCTCACCGTCAATATTTTCTTTTAACAGCCCTTCCTTAAGCATTAAGCCTATATTTTTTTTTGCTTGCCTCCAAGGGGTATCTGCTGATTTATATATTATATGTCTCAAATCATTTAAACGTCCCGGAGTAAGTGGTTTTTTATTTTTCATCCATTTTTCTCTACAAGCACCACCTTTCCAGTGTTTCGTTGTAAATCCTAAAATTTCAACTTTTACAGAACATCGTTCTAATGTCCTGGATAAAATATCCGCACATATAGCAGCGACCGAAATAGGTTTTCCTCTCATTGATCCTGAGTTGTCAATTAAAATTGTGACTATTGTATCCTTAAAATTCATTTCTTTTTCTTTTTTAAAAGAAAGTGAATTGTATGGATCCATAATAATTCTTGTAAGTTTTGATGTATCTAGCAGCCCTTCCTCTAAGTCAAAATCCCAAGACCTATTTTGCTTAGCCAATAGTTTTCTTTGTAATTTATTAGCTAGTTTTGATATAAAATTCTTTAGTTGCAATAATTGTTGGTCCAAAGATTGTCTTAGCCTATTAAGTTCTTCCTCACTCTCCAATTCCTCTGCTTTAATAATCTCATCAAATTCCTCAGTGTAAGCTTTGTATTGCCCATCCCCAAAATTTTGGTTTAATTTTCTTTTTTGCTCTGAGGAGCTGTGGTTGTCTTCTATTTCAATTGTTTTTGTATCTTCATTTGTTTCTTCTGTAAAATTTTCCATATTGGGAGTGCCAGTCTCTATGGACATCTCCTGATTTTCTTCCTTTTTCCCTTCTGATTTTTGATCATTTTGGGGAGAATTTGAGTCTGATCCTGTTTCATCTAAATTTTTTTGCTCAATCTCACCATTCTCAGGATCTTCGTCTATATTCATTTCAGTTATTAATTCGGAGACTAAATTATTAAACTTAATTTGATTTTTTAGCGAATTTCTTAAACTAGTTATTTTATTTTTAATTTTAGCATCAAAGTCTTTTTTAAATAACTTAAACTCTTTTTCTGAAAATTTGTTATTTTTTAGGTCTAAAATATTTACTCTTAAATAATTTTCAAATGCCTCAGTCATTTTATTATCATTTTTACTTAAATCTAAGCCACTTAGTCTTTCATTGTAATAATTGTGAATATTTTCTTTTATACCCTTAAACTTCAAGGAGCCGATTTTCTCATATCTAATTTTTTCCGCTATAGAGTAAAGTTTTTTTGAAATATTTCCACTAGGTTGGTGCTTCTTAAATATTTTTTCATCACTATACCTTGCTCTAAGTGCCTCTGAATCAGCCAATGCTCTCATCTTAGTGTAGTTTATCTTATTATTTTTGCTTTCTAGCTCAGGTAACTGAATCGATATCTTAGACCTATCTTTTTCTTTAGTTCCAAATGTTACTTCTAAATTATCAATGTTAGAGATAGATCTTGCGGTTGAAGTTAAGGCAGTCTTAAAATTTTCTAAAATATCTTCTTTTTTTTCCATTTTATTGAATGGCAACATTTACAGATGATTCAGGCAAATCTTCACCAAAACATCTTTGATAATATTCTGATATTATCTTTTTTTCAATTTCATCACATTTATTTAAAAAAGTTACTCTAAATGCATAACCCTGGTCTTTAAATATTTTTGTATTTTCAGCCCAATGTAATACAGTTCTTGGGCTCATCACAGTTGATATGTCACCATTTATAAAACCTTTTCTTGTTAAGTCTGCCACTTTAATCATATTAGAAATTTTTTCTTTACCATCTTTGTTATTAAAAGATTTATTTTTTGCTAAAATTATTTCCAATTCTTTTTCAAACGGAAGATAATTTAGAGAAGTAACAATATTCCATCTATCCATTTGTCCTTGATTTATTTGTTGAGTCCCATGATAGAGGCCAGTTGTATCGCCAAGTCCGATGGTATTTGTAGTGGCAAACATCCTAAAGTAATTATTTTGTTTTAACACTTTCTTTTTATCTAAAAGTGTAAAATTTCCCTCACTTTCAAGAATACGTTGGATAACAAACATTACGTCAGGTCGACCAGCATCATATTCATCGAACACCAAAGCAACTGGGTTTTGTATTGACCACGGTAATATACCCTCCTTAAACTCAGTTATTTGTTTTCCATCTTTTAAAACAATCGCATCTTTTCCAATTAAATCTATTCTACTTATGTGACTATCAAGATTAACTCTTATGCAGGGCCAATTTAAACGTGCAGCAACCTGTTCTATATGAGTTGATTTGCCAGTACCATGATATCCTTGAATTAAAACTCTTTTATTGAAAGCAAATCCAGATAATATTGCTAAGGTTGTATCTCGATCAAATTTATAATCTTGATCAATTTTTGGAACGTATTCATTTTTTTTTGCAAATGCATCAACCTCCATCTCAGAAGCTAAGCCGAAGGTTTGTTTTACAGAAATTTTTATATCAGGTTT
>Ga0115003_10003937_pt1 | contig 11597 bp, 15 predicted proteins | sample ArcticOcean_MG_C_7_FD_88736 | JGI IMG/M metagenome (GOLD analysis project Ga0115003, IMG submission 88736) | Marine microbial communities from western Arctic Ocean - ArcticOcean_MG_CB11_88 | ecosystem: Environmental > Aquatic > Marine > Oceanic | place: Arctic Ocean: Canada Basin | collected... | reverse complement strand
TTAATTGATAATTACAAACCCAAATTAATGACAATTCCAATGCTTCAAACAACAAAATATAATAAAATATATAAACGTTTGAGTAAAACTAACAATATTCATCACTTCAAAAATATTATCCCTAAACATGAAACATGGAAATAATTATATTGAAAATAATTATATTAAAATTGAAAAATATATAAACAAATAAATATAAAACTTATTATGAAATTCATAAGTTTTTATTCAAGAAGTTCAAATATTGAACACAGATATTTATCAAATTTTACATTAATAAATTTACAAGAAGGTAATAATACATTTCCTTCTGTTGAACATTTTTTTCAAGCAACAAAATATAATTATACTATAAGAAAAAATAATGAAATAAAAAAGTTTACAATAGATGGAGAATATGGTAAAATACCACCTAATAAAATTAAAAGATTTGGAGGGAAAAAATATATGAAGGGAAAGGGACAAATATTAAATATTAAAAAATGGAATAATGTTAGAAAAGATATCATGACGCAAATTATAAAAAATAGATTCAATTCTGATGAAAAATTCAGAAATATAATCTTAGATTTATTGAAACAAAACTATAAGATTATACATTTTGAATATAACAATAGTGTTCCATATTGGGGTAGATATTTTGATAAAAAAAGTAATAAATTTATTGGGAATAATGTTTTAGGGGAAATAATAATGAAATGTATATTTGTATAAAGTATATAAAAAAATAACTTTTATTATTAATATAATGAAATTGATTGTATTGCGACATTTTAAACGTGGTGGTTCACCATTATTTGATACATCATTAACAGAAGAAGGATTAAAAGATTCAGAAAATATTGTGGAAGAATTAAGAAAATTAAGAATAAACGATATTTATTGTTCTCCATTTTTACGGACAGTGCAATCTATTTATCCATTTGCAACAAAATATAATAAAACAATAAATATTGATAATGCAATTCATGAAGGAACAAATGATTTATTATTTAATGATACTAATATAAATAATCATTATAGTTTCCATAATAAAAAATATAATCTAAGTGGAATTGTAAACACTAATTATAGAAATTCTCTTTTAATTTGTAATATTTATCCACAAGAGGGCAATGATAGAATTATTGAACGAGTTCATACATTTATAAATAGTTTAATTTCTAATAAAAATAATAAAGGAAAAACAATATTAATAGTTACACACCAATGTATTTGTAATGCTATTAAAAAATATTTTGACAATAAAGTTGAAATAAATGATAATTTTCCGATGGGGACTTTTGAAATTATAAATATTATATAATTATATATGATAGAACGATTACCAGATGATGCTATTGGAGTTATTATAGAATATTTAGAAAATACAGAAATTTACAGTTTAGAAAAAGTATTAGATAAAAAATTTAACGATTATGAATATTTTTGGAAAAATAAATGTAAATTAAATAAAAGTTGTAATTGTAAATTAAGTTATTATCAAATAGTTAAAAGATTATTTGAAAAAAAAAATTGTTTTGCATGCGGTGAATATTTAGGATGGGGATATATCCTATTATTAAATTTTGATAATACTAACGATGATTATGTTCTTGAAAATTATCATAAACATTGTATATCACAACATTTTAAAACAATTTCACTTGTTACAACGTATCGTTCCCCAATAACAGATACATTGGTAATGGGTTTCCATACAAATGGTGTTTAAAAGGATGTTCATATATTTATATGAAAATGCCAAGATGTTTAGGATTCACAAAAACTGGAAAAAATTGTCGCAGTAGAATTAAAGATGGGTTTTTTTGTAATACACATGAACCATATAATTATGATAAGGATAATTTAGATTGTTTTATTTGTTGTAAAAATTTAGATAAATGTTTTAATATAACTGTATTAAAATGTAATCATTTTTTTCATAAACCATGTTTAAATAATTGGTTAAATATTGCTTCTGAAAAAAATTGCCCATTATGTAGAAAAATAATTAGAAATAATTAGAAATATATGTTACAATTGTAAATAAAATACCACCCCATAACATATCGATAATAGATACAAATAAAGACCAATTTTTTATTGTTGCTAAATTGGTAAAGTCATAAATACCATAAACAATAATACCAAATACCCCTCCATATAAGAATGAATATTTTAATAAATCTTTTTTATTAATAGTATTCATTCTAGGTTCAACGTATAAGAAATATCCCAAAATAATTAGTATATATGATATCATTGCAGGAATATATCTTAATTTAATTGAAGAACCTTGTATATTTTTAATTAATTTATTATACATGGGATAGCTTGTTTTTAACCAAATAAAATCGATTACTATAAATAAAATTATTGTTAATAATTTGTTACTCATTATAATATATATATATATAATTAGCAACAATAATTATGATTATAATAACATGGTCGGTCTTTATTATCTAATAGTGAAACAGTATCTGATTGTTCAAATGGTTGAATTAATGTTCTTTTATGTAAAACATCATTAATTATTTTTTCAAATAATTTATCAATTCCAATATTTTTTTTAGCACTAACTTTTTGGAATAAAATATTATTATTTTGGTCTAATAATTTGTTAATTTCATTGTCATTAACTTTATGAACTAAATCGCATTTATTCCCAACAAGAACAATTGTTGGGTTTAACTCAATATTTTTTATAATTGAAATCCATTTATCTTTAATTCCTTTAAAACTAGTTACATCATTAAGATTAAAAACAAATATAACAACATGTGCACCTCTATAATACATTGGTAATAATGCACTATATCTTTCTTGTCCAGCGGTATCCCACATTTCTAACAAAAATTCTTTACCATTATTCATTTTAATTTTTTTATTTGAGAAAGCTGCACCAACTGTTGTTTCAGAATATTCCTCAAACCGACCTCTTATATAGCGGTTTAATATACTTGTTTTACCTACACTTATATCTCCAAGAACTACTACTTTGATACCCATCTTATGTTTTAGTTAGAAATTATTGTAACGAAATAAACATCATAAATCTTACCGTATTATTGTTATTTTTACAAAGTAGTTAAGAAAAAAAGGAGCTATATATAATATTATATATAGCTCTTGTAGTGATATGGTTATCACACCAGACTTCAAATCTGGTATTCTGGGTTCAACTCCCAGCAAGAACTTATAGCGACGTGGCGCAGTTGGTCAGCGTGTTCGGCTCATATCCGGAAGGTCGGTGGTTCAAATCCACCCGTCGCTATTTTTATAATAAAAATCTTATAAAAATAAAAACTGCTACTCAAAAATATATAAATCTATTAAATAAGTTTATAAAAGGGGTAACATACAAGTGACAACTTAACACTAACACTAACACTAACACTGTTAGTGGTACTGGCACTGATACTGATACTTACACTGTTAAGTTGTCACTTGTATGTTATCCCTGGCAAGACGAGGAGAGGTCTCGAAAAAAATATCATAATATCATTTTAAATAATTAAACATAAAAAAAAAACTGCCACTCAAAAACATCTAAACTTATATTATTAAAACGCGGGCAAAATCCTAGGATCCTAGGAATCATTTTTTACCATTTAACGATGGTAATAGCCCGGCTTCAGCACAATATGAAATAGCGGAGGTTAAAATGCTCGAACACGGGCATTTTAATATTAAATCCGTTTGAAAATTAGTTTTCAAAGCGGCGGGAATCCTCAGGATCCTGAGAACTTATTGAAATCTATTTAATTATGGATAGATCCCGACGAGTGAGGATGTCCTATGGGAACTCACTTGATAATCTTTGGCACATCGTGCGCGGAGGTTTAATGGCAAGTGTTTTTTTAAGAAATACGAGCAAGTCTAAGAACGATTTTATGAAATAAAATAATTCTAGAGGAAAGACGAGATTGAGTAAAAGTAGAATACTGGTAATAAACAAGATTTAATGCAGAATATAAAGTAGGAAAAGGTGTAGAAGAAGGGTACACAGATTGCACCCACCAGAATACAGCGTCCCAAAAGATATAGAGCAAGGAATACTTTTTAACCAAAGATTTAAAGTTACTGATCATAAAATAAAAAATATCATAATATCATTTTAAATAATTAAACATCATAAATCCAACCCCATTAACAATAAAAGCTCTTAATAAACAAAATTCAAGACCTTTCCACAATTTTTTCATCTTATAAGCTTCAATAATATTATTTGCATCATATGACATTATTCTTGTTTTAATAGTATCCAATGGATATGTAATTGCCCACCCCAAAACACCTGCTGTGCCTCCTGCAAAAAAAGATAACGTATTAGTATTAGTATTATTTGAATATTTATCCATTATATGAAAATATGATCCAAAATATACACCTGTTGCAATGGATTCTCGGGCAAGTGTAATATTGAATCCTCTAAATAAATCATTTATTTTTAAAGGATTTTGTCTCATTAATTGATAATTTATTTTATACATATCAAAAGGAACAATTATAAGTGTTGATAGGCATCCTCCTATAAATCCACCTTGAAAATGAGAATATTTTTTCTTATAAAAATATTCATGAAATCCAAATTGAACAGAATTAAATATACCAGACCCAATTAGAGGTGGAATGAGTCCCTTATATAATCTTTTAATACTATAATTTTTAATACTTGTTTTTTTAATAGATGTTTGTTTAATAGCCTTATATGTATCAAATGGATGACCAATTGTTGTTTGTGCAAATCCTATGAAAATACCATTACAAAAATCATTTCTACCCATAATAATATTAGTTACCAAATTTTTATAATATTTTCATTAAACATTTTATCACCTTTTCTGCAACAATAAACATCAAAAAACTCCTTACAATTATATAATGCACCATTTACCCTAAATTCGCTAGGAGAATGTTCGTCTATCGCAATTTGATTAATAATTGACTCTTTTTTTCCTTTTTCTCTCCAACTAAATGCATAACTAATAAAAAACTTTTTTTTATCTTCTAATGAAGCATTCTTATTTGAATTAAGATATGCGGTATATGATACCTTTAATCCTCCTAAATCTGCTATATTTTCACCCTGTGTTAAATCTCCATTTACTTTTGTATTATATAATTCATAATTATTATATTGTTCAATAATTCTTTTAGCCTTTTCATCATATTTTTTTGAATCATTTGTTGTCCACCAATCATTTAAATTGCCAGTGTAATCATATTTTCTCCCTTGGTCGTCATACCCATGTGTCATTTCATGTCCAATAACTGTTCCAATTGAACCATAATTATATGCATCATCTGCATTTGGATCAAAATATGGTGGTTGTAAAATTGCAGCAGGAAAAACAATTTCATTTAATTCTGGATGAAAATATGCATTAATTCTATGAGGCAACATTTCCCATCTATCTTTATCTACTTTTTTCTCTAATCTTTCAACCAAATCTGTTTGATAATCAAACATATTAAATTCAATCCTGTTATAAAAGACATTATCTCTTATTTTTATACTTGAATAATCTCTTAATTTATTTGGATAACCAATTTTAAATCTAAACTCATTTAATTTTTTTAATGCTTTTATTTTAGTTTTATTCTCCATCCAATCTACCCCATTAATATGTTGTTTTAATGCTTCTTTTAAATTTTTAATCATTTCTAACATTTTTTTCTTTGATGATTCGGGAAAATATTTTTTAACATATAAATCTCCCAATATTTCTCCAACAGTACTATTAACATAAGATATACCTCTCATCCATAATTTTTTTGGTTTTTTTTGCCCACTCATTTCTTTTCCATAAAAATTAAACATTAAATTATAAAAATCAGTTGATAAACACGAACTACACGACGATACCAATTTCCAAATAAAAAAATATTTTAAATCTTCATTCTCCAATACTCGATTAATATATTTATAATATTTTGGATTATCTAAAATTATTTTATTTGTTATTCCTAAATTAGTTAAACAATTACACATATCTGGACTAAAAAAATCTTTCATTTCAATCATATTATAACTATTGTCTACATTTCGATGTTCTTCTGGTGACAACCAATGTTTTGCGATCCCCCTTTCCAAATTAAAAATGTTTTTAGAAATCTTATCTGAATCTTTCTTATCATAATTAAGCATAATAAAAGTATCTTTAATTAACTTAATATATTTCTTTCTTATATCTGCAAATTTATTATTAAAATAATAATCTTTTTCTGGTAATTCTAATCCACCTTGTATAAAATATGGTCTAATTGTATCACTATCTTTTGAATCGGGTTCAGCATAAATATAAAATAAATTTGAGAAACCACTTTTTGTTAAAATTTCAAATATTTCATATTGTTTATTATTACTACGATTTTCAATCATAGTTAAATAAGTTGTTAATGGTGAAAATCCCAGTTCATCTCTTTGTTTAGTATTCATAAAAGAATTATAATATCCTTTTAACAATTTATTATTGGATTTTTCTATAATATTTTTAAGTTTTTGCATTGTTTCTTCGTACAAAACTTCACTTATCCCCCATGAACTATAATCATCCGGAATTATAACTTTGTCTTCCCATTTTCCATTTACATATTTATAAAAATCATTTTGTGGAGTATATTTTTTACTAAATTCAATCTTTTCCATAATTTTATTACTCATTTATATAAATATATTTGGATATTTTTATATAGTTTTAATTTTCATTTTAAATTTAAATTTAATTTTAAATTTCAATTTCATTTTCATGTAATAATTTATATACTTCTAATTGACACGTTCTTCCAATTCTCTGTGCCCTACCAATAACTTGATTCTCTAAATCATTTGACATCTTATGATAGATAATTACTATATCTGCATTTTCTAAATTAATTCCAGAACCACAAAATCTTGAATTAAGTAATAAAACATCAACCGATTTCTTCTTTTTAAATCTTGAAATAATATGTTTAATGCCACCACCCTTAATCTTTTCATATCCAATTTCGTTGTTTTTTAATACCTTCTCGATTTTACCAAAAGAATTATCATATTCAGAAAATATTAATATTTTTTTACCTTTGTTATTATTAATAATAATTTCCAATTCATCTATTTTTGTTTTTGGTTTATCAGTATCATCAATCTCATTTATTTTATTACTTTCATGTGAAATTAAAAAATTATTTGGGTCAATCTTTGTAGATCTACATAATGGACAAACTATTTGACCCCTATTTTGTTTTTTATAATCCAAATATTTAATAATACAATTCAGACAAAAAGGATTATTACAGCAATTAACAATTGTTTTATGTTCAGGTTCTTCAAAACAAATAGGACAATTATTTCCCTCTTTAATTCTTGCATGTATTAATTTTATTTTTGTTTTAAATTCTTCGATTTTTTGTTCAATATCTTTGATTTTTTTATTTTTAATTTCGTCATTGTCATATGTCATTAAATTAATCGCATTTAATTCAATGCGAAGATTATTAATATTTTTTATATATTTGTCGCATAATATATTAATTAAATTATCTTCACTTGTTGATTCACAACTTAAACTCTCAACCACAGAATCAATATCATTTGCATTTATCATATTAATCAATTCATTTCCAATTATTCCATTTAAAATTTTTGCAGCATATGGATTATTACATATAATTTTAAATATTTTATATGGAATTAGATCTAATGACGAATCAATATATTTATCTTCATTGCATAAAAATAAATTTTTTTTCCCTTTGAATGATACTGACCGCAGTGATATAAATAAATCTTTAATATATTTTGAACACATTATTCCATTAGTCCTCATATAAACATATCTCCCCCATTCATCTTGGACCGAATCTGTTTTAATTTTCCATACACCACTTGGTTCATATAAATTATTATAAGATGATGTTACGTACCAATGAAATGATGCATTTATTTTATCACATTTTGATATTTTAATACTATCAACTTCATCATAAAACACTCTTGATAAAATATGTGATGAAAATAATTGCTGTACTTTATAATGTTTTGAACTCGTTACTAATATTAAATCAAATTTTTCATAAAAATTAACATCATCTATAAGATCTTTTTTTGTTTTTATTCCATAATAATTTAAATTTGTAAATTTTGAAATATAATCTTTCCATTGATGATAAATTGTATGAGGTACAAATAAAATATTAATTGATAAATAATTTTCATTCTTTATTGTTATATTAAAACTATTTGATTCATGTGATACACCTGGATATGTATTAGAATTTTCTAAAAATTTATTTTTCATTATTAAGGCAAGTATCACAAATGATTTTCCAGAACCAACTTTATCACATAATACCCCAAAATCAGTATTCATATGATACTGTATATTTTCATATTGTGGGATTGGATAACGATAAAAATAATAATAATTTTTTTCTGTAATTTTACCTTTGATATATTTATTTTTCTCTAAATCCATACAGTGTTTCAATAATGTCAATTGGTGTGGAAATAGTTTTATATTCATAAACCCTTCTGGTTGAGTTGTTGTTTTAGAATTTTCATTTAATTTTATTAATTCCATTCGTAAATAATAATAAAAAATACTTTATAAGTATATTTATAATAAATAAAAATGGTTAAATTTAATATTTCTGGAATATATGGATTAAGCAAAGATAATTGGAACATAAAAATAAAATCAAAACGAATTAAACAAAAAAGAAATAAATATATGAATAGTATAAATAAATTAAAAAAAAAATTTATAAATAGAATTAAAAACAGATATGATTTTTTAGAAAATAATTTAGATAAAGATTTAATTACTGGTTGTCCAATTTATTTAGAAAATATCAAAAATCTTCATATTTTTAATATAAATGAAAAACAATATGGTATTGGTGCAAATAATTATTTAAAATGGTTTAATCATTGTAGAAAATTTGACATGCCTAAAAATATATTAACAAATAAAAAAATTTCAATTAGAGAATATGAAGAGTTATTAAATAAATGCAAAGAATATTATTCAATAAATAAAACAGATGAACTTCAAATAGAAATAGAAAAAGGTGAAAAAAAATTATTATTTTATAAACACCCAATTAGAATGTTATTTGTTATATCTGAATATATTGATTCATTAACTAATGAAATTTCTGATTATATACTAATAAATTATTTTATCAGAATTCCATGTATTTGTGAAGATTGTATATATAATTTATATAATATTGATAATAGAAATCATATTATAAGAGATTATATTTATCGTTACGAAAGTATGATTAAACTTTTTTTAGAAATTGAAAAACGATTTGATAATAATTATTATAATTGATCATTATATACTTATAATGAAATATTCAAACTTATTATTTGGTCTTATTATTGGAATAGTATTATTGTGTGTTTTCAATTCATATGATTCAATTGAAAATTTTTATTGTCCAAATTGTAATAGAAATAATTGGACAGGTGAAACAGAATGTGCAAATTGTCATAATTGCGGTTGGTGTATTGACCCTAATGGATATGGTTCTTGTGGTATTGGTGATGGTAGAGGGCCTTTCTTCAAAGAATGTCGTTCATGGTTTTACCGTGGAATGAAAATGTACGGTTCTGACCCATCTATTTCACAGTCGATTAGACCAATGTATGTTGTTTCAACGCCGTGGTATAATCCTTATGGATGGTTTAGAGGTCACGGTCGTAGACATGGTAATAGACGAAGATATGGTCGTGGTCGTAGACATGGTCGTGGACGAAGACACGGCCAACCTTAGTGTCATTACTAAAGAAATTTCATACCGTGATTATATTTTAAGTCATGTATTTTACAATATTCTTCCTTTCTTTTATGTAATTTACATCTAAATCCTGAACCACAAATTGCAATACATCTATTTTCATCTGGCGGTGGGTCTCTTTTGGATTTTGGTTTGCTATTTATTATACTTGCTAACTTATAATAAGTATCTGGGTCAAATCCCCATCTATACCATATTTTTTTATCTGGGTTAAAACAAAATCTATTATCTTTAAGAATTTGTGTTATTTGGGATGTATATCCTTTTACGTAAATGTAATTCCCCTTTGATGAAATATTAATACTCATATTATTTAAAATTTAAAATTTAATTTTTAATTGTTCAAATTTTAAATAATTTTTATTGGTTTATAATATATGTCATTTAAACCCCAACATTCAAGATTTATTAAAAATAATGATAATCTTAGTAAAAAAGAAGAGATATTGTATACGAATACATTACCATCAGTCAATCATCATTTTAATCAAAATAGAACAGATTTGGTTCCAATGCCCGGTTGTGTTGTTCAATCTGCAATGCATAATTGTGAAAATTTACAACCATTTGTTAATTATTATCAACTTAGCCAAAATCAAGAAAAATTAAATGATGAATGGAATGATATAAATATGGAAAAAAGATATAAAAATTTACAAAAAGAAAGAGACCAAGATAGTGAATTAAGAAATTTTAATCCAGTTCCATCATTTGATATGATACCTATTAATACATCATGTGCCAAAGATGTAGGTGATTATTTGTATTTACCAATAATAAAATAAAATAAAATATGATTTTTTTTTTAATAACAATAATATATTAAAATATATTATTATGATTGATATTTTTACTGATGGAAGTACAACAAACAACTCTCGAAAGAGTTTAAAAGCAAGGGGTGGGGTTGGAATATATATTCCAAAATACCCAAAATTAAGTATTAAAGAACCATATTACCTATATCCTATTACAAATCAAAGATGTGAATTTTATGCATGTATTCGGGCATTGCAGATTATTATTTCTAAAAAAAGGAAAAACAAAGTTAAAATTAAAATAATAACAGATTCAAAACACGTTATTGATACAATGACCAAGTGGGTTGAGAATTGGAAAAAAAAAGGATGGAAAAAATATGATGGTAAAACACCTATGAATTTAGATTTAATATATTTCTTATATAATTTAACAAAACAATACGAAAACGAAATTGAAGTTTCATATCAACACGTTAAAGCCCACAAAAAAGAACCAGATAAAAAAAGTACAGGATATTATTTATGGTATGGTAATTTTATGGCAGATAAATTTGCAAACACTGGTAGAGAAGATGGTGTTTAAATAAATATATATCTTTTAGTATAGTGAAATGAGCGAATATATGCATAATAAACAATTATTTGCGAAATTCATTGATGGTGATTTATTAAAATTAATTAAAATTACTTATAATATTAAAAATATAAATAACCATATATTTACAAAAAAAGATTTAAATGATAATAATATAATTACCAAACTTGAAGAAATTAAATTAGTATTATATGATTATTATTTAAAATGTAAAGGTATAAAATATTTAGAGAATATTACAATTAATAGAAGTGTAACAATATTACGACAAATATTAAAAGAATTTAATTATAAAATAACTTCAAGACATAAATATAATAATAGGAAAAAATATATCGTATATCAAATTCATAAAATAAAAAAAATAAGTAAAGATGATTTATATATGAATTTCGATTAAAACCTATTTTTTTTTTATTAATTTAAAATATGATGAGTAATAATCATATCAAACCGTCAAT
>Ga0115003_10003932_pt1 | contig 11605 bp, 13 predicted proteins | sample ArcticOcean_MG_C_7_FD_88736 | JGI IMG/M metagenome (GOLD analysis project Ga0115003, IMG submission 88736) | Marine microbial communities from western Arctic Ocean - ArcticOcean_MG_CB11_88 | ecosystem: Environmental > Aquatic > Marine > Oceanic | place: Arctic Ocean: Canada Basin | collected... | reverse complement strand
AAAATTACATATTTTTATTTATGTTTTTTAAGTTTGTCTTTATCTTTTACTTCAATTAATCATGAGTTATTTAGATTATATACATCTGTTTCTTTGGGTTTAATTACTTCAATGTTTTTTATCTACAAATTTAAAAAAAAAGAAATAACTAAGACCATATTATATTTTTTTATGTTAATTTCTTTTTTTTCAATAATTTTTTATCCAAAAGGTGGCAATGATTTATTTAACAAAGATTTAAAAAATTTAAAAAAATCTAATATTGAAATTTTAGATCACGTTTATATACCCGCTCAAACTATTGCCACTTTTCAAAAAATAATCAAAATTAAAGAACAAATAGATACTAATTGTGTAATTACTTATGGCGAAAATTTTACATTTGATACTATGTTAATTTCTATATTAAATTATGATAGGATATATTATTTTCCTTATATGAAGAGTGATACTAAGAGTAGTAAGATTATGAGTTTTTTCGATAATGATTTTGTTAAAGAAATTAACGTCCAAATAAAAAATGAAAATATTGTTCTAATATCTGAAGAAAACAATACTATTTTTACTTTTGGAGAGATCAAATTCGACAATAATTACACTTATTCAAAAATTAACATTAATGCTTTAGACGATAAACCTAAGTACCTTAAGTTTTATTACCCAAAAAAATGTTTAAATTAGATTTTAATTTTATTTAAGGCATTATTTTTAAACAAATTAGCTTCTTTAATATATCTTCTAACCATTTCAGCAGTTTTGTGTCCTGTCATAGCCATTATCGATCTTTCCTCCGCTCCTGATTCTGCTGCTGTTGTAGCGAAACCTGACCTTAGACTGTGGCCTGAATAATTTTTGCTTTCTATTCCCGATAAATTTAAATATTTTTTTATAATCAAAGCAACTGTTTGATCTGTCAGTCTCTTTTCAGACAACTTTGAACCTTTTACAAACCTCCTAAATAAAGGTCCCGAACTAATTTTTGCTATGTTTATCCATTTTTGAACAGATTTAACTGGACAATATTTTATATTGTCAAAGTAGGGGATAGCTTTTAAAGTTCCTTCTCCGAATTGATCAGTTTTTGATTTTTTTATATTTATCTTAACCCCTTCGGTCACAAAATCTAAATCATCATAATCTAATGAAACTATTTCATTTCTTCTGAAACCTCCGGAAAAACCGATTAATATAATTGTTCTATCTCTAATTTTATTTAATTCATCTCTATTAAGCTCATCTATAGCTTTAATTATTAGTTTTAATTCGTTGATTAATATGGGTTTTTTTCCTTTCTGAATACTTCCTTTTCTTCTTTTTATTCCCAATATATTTTCTATAATTGCCGGATGTTTGGTGTCTAAATAATGCCCTTTTAACTTATGAATAACTCCAATCGATACGAGTCTACGCCTAATAGTGCTTATTTTTGCTTCTTTTGTAGATAAATGAGTTAAGTACAAGGATACAATTTTAGGATCCGATGGAAGGGGTTTAAAATCATTTTTGATACAAAAAATACTAAAGTCATTGAAATCAGATTTATATGCTCTAACAGTATTTTTTGCTTTTGAATTTTTAAGATTTATTATTGTTTCTTCTTTTAATGCTTTTAAATCAGTTATTAAATTTTTCATAATTATTACTATTGATAACCATTAATTATCGTTAGTAATATATTTGTTTATAAATAAAGTCAAGTGCTTATAAGTAAAAATATGGAAAAAATATTTAAATGTTTAATATTATTCATGCTAGTCACTTCTTGCGCTAAACCTAAAGTAATAGAAACACAGATGCCTGGAGATAAAAAACTAGGATGTGAGGAATTAGAGTTGGCTATTTTTGAAGCGAAAAAATTTAGAGACGATGCAAAAAGTGTTAAAAATGGGACCGGTGGAAACGTTACTAGACTAGTTTTTTTTTGGCCTGCTTGGGCAAAATCAATGCACAATGCTGACAAAGCACAAATAGCAGCAGATGATAGAATTTATCATTTAACTGTACTAAAAAGAAAAAAAAATTGCATAACATCTTCAATTTCATCATTAACAAACATAGATGAAGTTACTACGATCTCTAAAGAGCTTAAAGAACTAAGGAAATTATATAACTCAGGAGTTATTAATGATATTGAGTATCAAAAAGCTAAAACTAAAGTTTTAAAATAATTAATGATTTTAAAAGGAACCAAATTTCAATTAAAAGTATGGCTTTATATAAAAAAAATCCCTTATGGTAAAACCAGAACCTACTTAGATATAGCGAAAGCCGTAGGAAAGCCCTATGCTTTTCGAGCTGTGGCCAATGCAGTTGGTAAAAACCCCTATCCTCCTAAGATACCATGTCATAGAGTGGTAAGATCTGACGGGTCACTCGGAGGATATTCAGGTAAGGGTGGAATCAAAACCAAGAGATTGTTGCTTAAAAACGAGGGTATAAGGCTCTAGAATTGTTATTTTATAAGCTTTTTATTCAGTTTAACTAAAAATTTTACTTAATTTTAATATTCACGGCTTAGTTGTACTATATTCAAGTTAAACTAAAAAAATTAGCTATCTATGGCTGTTTAAATGGCATATTACCAGACTGCATGGCTCTCGAATTTACCCTATTTCTCCTCATTAGTTGGGAAAAAAAATCCGAATTTCAAGCATAATAAATTGGAAAAAAACACTATTTTACATAGTTTTTTAATTTTTTAATTACTTTTTGGTTTAATATAAATTTATTTGAATGTTTAAAGATTTTATTTTTGTTTATTGGCGTGGTAAATATCAATTTTTTTTCTTTATAAGTAAATATTACTTACTTATATATTAAAGTATAACATCAACTAAATGAATTAAGTAACTGTATTTATTAGAAATATTTTAAACTATAAAATACTACAATTGGAATTGTAATAAATGACATTATAGTTGAAGTAACTATAACACTGGCAATGCTGTCAACTACCTTTTTCTTAGAATACATAGATCCAACTAAGTAAGTAAGAACTGCGCTAGGCATGCAAGACTGGATCAAAAGAACACCGGCGGCAAAACCGTCTAGATTAAGGAATTTAATGAGACCAAAACCAATTATAGGACCTATAATTACTCGAACTGCTCCAAGAATGGATGCGTGTGTCCATGAAACAACCTTTAATCTGGATAAAGCTATACCCAAAGACATTAAGACCAGAAATATTGTAGCGTATGTAAGCAAAAAAGTCGTATTTTCTAAATAACCAGGCACATCCCATTCAAAATATAGAAATATAACTGAAGTTATTATTCCATAAATCGGCATATTTTTAATTAAAATTTCAAATGAAAAGCTTTTCTTTGCTAATAAAACACCAAGTGTAAAGTGAAGAAGGATAACAACAGAGGCTATTGCTGCTGCCACCCCTAACCCAGCCGTTCCATAGGCAAACAAACAAATTGGAATTCCCATATTACCAGTATTTGGTAAAATTAATGGTGGAAGTTCACTAATAAAATCTTTCTTTAATAATAATAAAAATAAAATACCAACGAGCGAAAAACCTCCGATTAAAACTAAAGCATATATAAAGTATTCAGTAAAAACACTTAAGGTTACGCCTGTAGTTGTGATTGTATAAAAAATCATTGCAGGTGTACCTACGTTACCAGCAAAGGTAGTTATAAAGTCTGTGTTTATTTTTGGATTTTTTTTTCCTAGGTAGTAACCAATTCCAATAACAAAAAAGACAGGGGCTATTACGTCTATAAGTTTGAGGTAAAGCTCCATTAAGCTCTTACATCAGATTTATTAGGTTTCCTCAAGTTTTTTTTAAAGTTGATAGCTGTCTCAAATTCCATAAGACGCTTATAAATAGACCTTAATTCAGTTATTCTAGTCCAGTTTTGTAAGAATAAAGAAAAACTACCCTGTACTTCTCTAAATGCACTAGATGTTTGTATTAATACACCAAGAGTCATTGCACCTGTAAACAAGCCTGGACCCATTAATAAATAAGGTACGATAATCATAGATTGATTATACATAATCAACCAAAGGTCGAAGTAACCATAGTGTAAAAATAATCTGTGATAGTTTAATTTAATACCTGTAAATAATTGAAGTATTGTAGGAGCTTGTGCGTAATTACTTCTATCATCTTCACCATAAACTAATTCTTTTCTAAAAGCCGCTTCAACTTTTTGATTATTATATTCTAATCCTGGTAGTTTAATCCCAACTATCCAGCTTATCAAAAGACCTCCTAAACTTGCGGTCAAAGAAACCCAAACTAAAGATCCAGAAATGTCTTTAAAAAAAGGGATTACCACATTAGCTGAAAGACCCCATAAAATAGGTATAAAAGCAATTAGAAGCATTAAAGCTCTGACAATTTGTAAACCTATGCTTTCAACAATTTTGGCAAAATTCATTGCGTCTTCTTGAATACGTTGTGATGCTCCTTCAACTTTAGCGTCAACAGCTCTCCAATACGGCATATATGAAAAAGTCATAGCCTCTCTCCATCTAAAGGCCCATAATCGAGTAAAATAATTTGTTATTGTGTAAATAAATACATATGGAATTGCTAATGTCATAAAAAGTCTAATTCCATCATAGAATTCTGATAAATCGCGCTTAGGCGCGTCTTGTAATAAATCGTAAAAACCTTTATACCACTCGTTAATTTTAACATCGATAAAGGTCTGTGCTAACAAAGATAAAATAATGAATAAAAAACCGCCCCATGACCACAGCAGCCACTTTCTTTCTGTAAAAAAACTACGCCACATAATTAGGTTTTAGTGAAGTTGTCTGCATAAGATTTAATAACAAATTTTTTTATTTTTGGTTCGATTAACTCAAAATCTATATTATTCTTTATTGCATATTCTATAGCTTTTTCTTTTGATGGGAATTTTAATTTAACTTCTCCCATAGTGTCTGTGGATGACTCCCAATCCATTAACGGATTAATTGTAGAATCTTTTGTTACAAATTTAATAATCCAATTTTTGACATTTCCCCTACCCGACTGCATTGCAGATTTAGCTGGTATATATATTTTTGCTTTTTTCATAACATGGTCGGGGCGGCAGGATTTGAACCTGCGACCCTCTGGTCCCAAACCAGATGCGCTACCAGGCTGCGCTACGCCCCGATTGACTGTTTTTATAGGTTAATTATGACTTTTTGGCAATTGAAAGATGCTCTTTATAGAAGTAAATAGTATATATGATCCAGCATATTACAAAGCCTTTTAAGTATTTTTTCAAATTAGAATCTGCCTCAGGTTTAATTCTTTTATTTGCAGCTATAATTGCTTTATTCATAAGCAATAGTAGTTATTCTAATGATTATTTTAATATACTTAAAACTTATATAACAATTGGCACGAGTGACTTTGGGTTAAAACTAAGTGTAATACATTGGATTAATGATGTCTTAATGGCCATTTTCTTTTTTTTGGTTTCGCTGGAAATTAAAAGGGAATTTGTACAAGGAGAGTTGTCAAATCCAAAACAAGCACTACTACCTATAATTGGTGCAGTTGGTGGGATGTTGGTTCCTGCATTATTTTACATATTTTTTAATTTAGGAGATAGTATCACTTTAAAAGGTTGGGCAATCCCTTCGGCTACTGACATTGCTTTTTCTTTAGGGGTTTTGTCATTATTGGGAAAAAGAGTTCCGATTTCTCTAAAGATATTCCTAACAGCTTTAGCAATTATTGATGACTTGGGTGCAATAGTCATAATTGCTTTTTTTTATTCAGGGAATATTGAAACTAATTATCTTCTCCTAATGCTAGGAGCGGTAATTTTATTAATTGGTATGAATAAATTTAAAATAAAAACTTTTTTACCATATTTAATAGTTGGTTTATTTTTATGGGCATTCACACATCAATCTGGGATTCACGCAACAATATCAGGTGTATTATTGGCACTAACAATACCTCACAATACTAGAGACAAAGACAAATCACTACTATTAAAATTAGAGCATTCAATTACACCCTATGTTGCTTTTGGAATTATGCCAATATTTGCTTTTGCGAATGCTGGTGTTTCTTTAGAAGGAGTTAATTTTAATACTTTGTTAAATCCAGTACCTTTAGGTATCGTTACTGGTTTGTTTTTTGGAAAACAAATAGGTGTATTTGTATTTTCTTATTTATCAGTTAAATTTAATTTAGCGGAAAAACCTAATGATTCAAATTGGACTTCTTTTTACGCAGTATCGATATTAACAGGAATAGGCTTTACGATGAGTTTATTTGTTGGCAATCTAGCTTTTGCAAATGATATTCAGTATTTAGATGGGGTTAAGATAGGAGTGTTAGTTGGATCTCTGCTATCTACCATTTTTGGTTATTTCTTATTAACTATTTCTACAAAATGATTAATTCTAAAATTTTTAAAATTGCATCAAATAATAAATTTTATGGGTTAAAAAATATATATACACATAAGTCTATTACAAAAAACTCAAAATGTGGAGACAAAATCAAAATTGAAGTAATTATGCAAAAGAAAAAAATAATATCTATAAGATACGAAACAGAGTCGTGCTTATTATGTGAGGCATCGGCAAGTATACTTGCAAACAAAATCAAATTATTTACGATAAATGATATAAATCAAGATATAAAAATATTGAGCAAGATAGTTAAAAAAAAGGGATTTATTTTACCTATAAAATTCAAAGTTTTTAAAGATTTGATAAATAAAGATAATTTAAGTAGATTTGAATGTATAATGCTTCCTTTTAAAGGTTTAGTAAAAGCTTTAGAATTGTAAAATGAAAAAAATTGTATTACTAGTTTTTATTATTATGTTTAGTTTTTTCTCAAAATCATACGCCGAATATGATAAATTAGCATATGACTTCCAATTTAAAGGATTGGAAGGCGGAACAATTAACCTTAACGATTTTCAAAATAAAGTAATAGTAGTAGTAAATGTAGCTAGTAGATGTGGGTTTACCAATCAATACGAAGATTTACAAAATTTGTGGGAAAATTACAAAAAAAAAGATTTAATTGTGATAGGAGTACCGACAAATAATTTTAAACAAGAACCTAGCTCAAATAAAGAAATAAAAGAATTTTGTGATACAAATTTTGGTATTAATTTTCCAATGTCTGAAAAAACAAATGTTATAGGAGAAGATGCTCACCCATTTTATTTGTGGGCTAAAAAAAATTATGGAAAAAAAGCTATCCCAAAATGGAATTTTCATAAAATTATTATAAATAAAGATGGAAAAATTCTAGATACTTTTGCATCTATAACAAAACCATCCTCAAAAAGATTTATAAATACTATAAATAAAGAAATTACGAATTAAAATTAAAATTTAATCCATCGTACGCAGGAATAATATTTCTAGGTAAAATTTTTTTAAGATATTTATAATCTAGATCAACATGTAAATTTGTTAAAATGGCTTTTTTTGGTTTTAAAGTTTTTATTAACTTTAAAGAAGCTTCATAATTAAAATGTGATGGATGTTTATTAAATCTAAGGCAGTCAATTATTAAATAATTTAAATTTCTTAAATATTTAAAAGAGTTAAATGGTATGCCATTACAGTCACTTAAATATGCGATTTTGTTAAATTCATAACCTGTCGCTTTGATTAAACCATGATTAATTTCAAAAGAGTTAATTTTTATATTTGATTTACCTTTTTTAATAACAAACTGATTGTTGATAATTTTGGATTTCATTATAGGTATATATCCATGTTTTGGATAAAAACAAAATGTGTGATTTCTCTCTAAATTTTTAATAGTTCTTTTTGAACCGTAGACTGGAATTTGTTTTTTATTTTGCCAAAAAAAAGGACGCATTTCAAAAATACCAGACGTTTGATCTGCATGTTCGTGAGTATAAATTATTGCATCAACATTTTTAATCTTATTATCAATTATTTGTTTTTTAATATCGGGAGAAGTGTCAATTAATATTGAAACATTTTTATAATTAATATGTGCACAACAACGTGTTCTGTTGTTTTTTTTATTTAACTTATTTAATTTGCCCCAATAGTTATTAATCCAAGGAGAGCCTAAAGAACTTCCGCATCCAAGAATGGTAAATTTATTTTTCAATTTAATTTACCAAAAAGCTTAAAAAAGTTTTCTGAAGTATGGGTGCAAAATTTTTCATAATTAATATTTTTAATTTTTGAGAGGAATTTTAAAGTATGAATGATATTACTTGGTTCGTTTGACCTTCCTCTTAATGGTTCTGGTGATAAATAAGGTGAGTCAGTTTCCACTAAGATTTTATCTAGGGGCATTGTCCCAAAAGTTTCAGCTAAATCTTTAGATTTTTTAAATGTAACTATTCCACTGGCCGAAATATAAGCGCCCAAATCCAATAATTTATGAGCAAACTCTTTTGAACCAGTAAAACAATGTATTAATATTTTTAAATCATTGTTTTTTGAAAAGTTATTTAATATTTCAAATGTTTTTTTTTCAGCAGATCTAGTGTGAATAACTAAAGGTAAATTAGCTTCTATTGATGAATATATGTGTTCTTCAAAAAGTTTGACCTGTTCATTTATATCGGAGTTTTTGTAAAAAAAATCTAAGCCCGTTTCACCTATGCCTATAATTTTTCTACTTTGTTTTATACGTTTTAAAATAACTTCTTTATTAATTTCTTTATGAACTTTTGCTTCATGAGGATGTATGCCATATGTCCCGTATACATTTTTATAAGTACTTATAATCTTAATAATTTGATCAAATTTTTTATCTTCTGTGGATATAGTAAGTAAATAGTTTACTCCATTTTGGAGGGCTCTTTCAACCACTTCGTCGAGTGATGATTTCATTGGTTCGAAATCTAAATGACAGTGAGAATCAATTATCATTTTCAATCTTTTTAAATAAAATTCCAGGCTTTTTAAGTTCTAATTCAAAATTAAACATATTTGTATTTTTAATGCATTCTATATTTCGAAATTTAATATCGATATTCATTGAGTCTAGTATCTTACTTGAGGCTATTGGCATTATTGGACTTAATAGAATACTGATATCTTTTATTTGCTCCATAATTGTGTGAATAATTGTTTTCATTCTTATTGGGTCTTTTTTTTTTACAGCCCAAGGTTCAGAGTCATTAAAATATTTATTTGCTTCAAAAGAAAAATTAATTACTTTTTTAATATATGTATTTAAGTCTTGCATGTTCATCAATTCAATCAAATTAGGTATATCATTTTTGAGTTTATTTCTTAAATCTGTATCTTTTTTCAGTACATCGTTTTCTTTTGGTATTTTATTTTCACAATTTTTTTCAATAAAAGAAAATACTCTTTGACAAAGATTGCCAAAATTATTTGCTAAATCATTATTAATGCAATTTTTTAAGTTAATGAGAGAAATATTTCCATCATTGCCAAGTGAAACTTCTTTTAACAAATAATATCTAATTTGATCAATTCCATAATCATTTATAATTTCTATAGGATCTAAAATATTACCTAATGATTTTGACATTTTTTTTTCATCAGAAAGAATCCACCCGTGTCCATATACTCTTTTAGGTAGAGGAATTTTTGCAGCCATTAAAAAAGCTGGCCAATAAACAGCGTGAAATCTTAATATGTCTTTTCCTATTATGTGAACACTTGCTGGCCAAAAATTTTTAAATAAATCATTTTTTTCATTTGGGAAATTTAAAGCACTAATATAATTTGTCAAAGCATCAAGCCAAACATAAATAACGTGCTTATTGTCTTTGGGAACAGGTATGCCCCATGAAAAAGATGTTCTGCTTACCGATAAATCTTTTAAACCTTTTTTTACAAAACTTTTTACTTCATTGGCTCTAGATTTTGGTAATATAAAATAGGGATTATCTTCATAGTGTTTTAATAGTTTTTTTGTCCACGATGAAAGTTTAAAAAAATACGATTCCTCTTCGACCCATTCAACTTTGGAACCTGATGATTTTGATTTTTTAGTACCATTTTCCTCTAGTATTTCGTCTTCATCATAAAAAGCTTCGTCGCTTACTGAATACCAACCACTATATTTGTCTAAATATATATCTCCAGAATCTACTAATTTATTCCAAATTGCTTCAACAGATTTATAATGGCGTTTTTCAGTAGTTCTAATAAAGTCATTGTTAGATAAATTTAATTTTTTAGTTAATTCTTTAAATTTAGTTGATAAACCGTCACAAAAATCCTGAGTTGTCATATTGTTTTTTTCAGATTCGCGTTGTATTTTTAAACCGTGTTCATCTGTACCTGTTAAAAAAAATACCTCATATCCTTCTAATCTTTTAAATCTGGCGAAAACATCCGCAATGATACTAGAATATGCGTGACCCATGTGCGGTTTACCTGATGGATAATATATTGGAGTAGTAATGTAAAAATAATTTTTAGTCATGTACTATATTTGAAATTGAATTTATTAATGAGTTTTGTGTTAAATTATAAGTTAAAAAATTATCGATTGATTTAATTGCATATAACCTTTTATTCGATAGATCATATATATTTTCTTTATTTTGTTTAATTTTCATGTAGAAGAAATTTTCTATTATAAAATTAATTAATAAAACGTAATATTTATTTTTTGTTTTTTTAAAAATCTTAATCAATAAACTAATATTTATTAAATAATTTTCATTAAAATTAATTTTATTATCTATACAAATTTTATGAAATACGGCAAAATGTCCAGGAGTAATTTCTATATTTTTATAATCTATTAGAGTGTTTTCAAGTTTGTGTTTATCTACTAAAGACTCAATAATGTTATTCTTTTTCTTTGAAGATAAGAAAAATTTTATTTCTAAGCTTCGTGATTTTATAGTTTCAAGAATTGGAAATTGTAAATTATTAATTAAAATAAAATAATTATTTTTAGTTGGTTCTTCAATAGATTTAAGCAAGGCATTTAAACTATTTTTGTTGAATTGTTCCACATCATCTAGAATTATAAATCTAGGCTGGTTATTGCTGCAAGTTTTTAATATTTTTGACTTTAAATTTCTTACATCATCAATTTTAATTTTACTTATTGAGTCACCTTGTAAGTAAATAATATTTTCAAATAAGTCATTCTTGTAAAGATTTAGATAACGTGCATTTATGTTAATTTTTAATTGAGTGGTGTCATAATTTTTTTTATCAAAAACATAGGATAAAAAATGATTAGTCATAGTGCTTTTTCCCAAACCCTTAGCTCCACTCAATAATAAAATCTTAGGTAGTTTATTCTTGTCGTAAAGAGTGATTAAATCTTTTAAGTAATTTTCAAGACCATATAATTCCAAAGAATTTCTAGTGTCCGTTATATTGTCACTATTCATTTTAAGCCAATTTTTTTTGATATAATTTTAAATATTTTATTTTCTAAATTCGGTGTATTAAACGAAGCGTCTAGAACATAGTAGTTTTTTTTATTTTTGGCCAATTTTAAAAAAGCTTTTTGTGCGTTCAAGTAAAAAGATTTTTTAAATTTATCATATCTATTTTTAACTTTTCTTTTTTTTAATCTAGAAGATGATATTTTGTAATTAACCTTAAGAATAAAAGTTAGATTGGGTTTTAAATTACCTAAAATTACTTTATGAATATTGTCAATAAAGTTTTT
>Ga0115003_10003926_pt1 | contig 11618 bp, 12 predicted proteins | sample ArcticOcean_MG_C_7_FD_88736 | JGI IMG/M metagenome (GOLD analysis project Ga0115003, IMG submission 88736) | Marine microbial communities from western Arctic Ocean - ArcticOcean_MG_CB11_88 | ecosystem: Environmental > Aquatic > Marine > Oceanic | place: Arctic Ocean: Canada Basin | collected... | reverse complement strand
GAGTTGACCGAACATTGCCCAATGCAGAGAGGTGGTGATGTTTTGGTCAAGTTTGCATCACTCAGCATTACCATGAATGCCAGCAAGGTGACCGTCAAATCGGGGAAGTTCCGACGCACGATGTCAGTTATGGAATGGTCCGCTATGGTCAGCCAATCCATGGTATCTCCAATCCCTTTGAACCCAAAGCCAAAATCAAACTCATCACAAGTTCACCTTGCCTATGGCTTAGGTTTCCGACTGAAACCGGGTGAAGGAATGTCTGATCTGAAAAAGACATCTCAAATTGTTTTCAGAAACTCGGTATTTGGCATTAGAATCCCTCCGCATTCCTTGCAACGAGAGTTTATCGCGTGAAGAAAGGGTTGTTTTGGTTTTGCTTCGCTTACGAAACCGTAATTTAAGAGCAAGTGCGTTGCAGAATCCTTTAGTTTTGTTGTGTTCGAACATTTAAGTAACAAGTTTCGCGTGGGAATTTTACCAATAAATGTATCTAATATCTGATTGTGTGCCATCTTTCGGACGCCTAAATGCAGAGAAAGACCAGCTTTTTGCCTTTTTTCAATTTCAGCGATTATTTTATCCTTGGTAGGCGAAATGAGATCAAACTCATTTACGATAGCGATACGTGCTAGCTCGAATTCAGTCTTATTGTCAAACCCAAAACCCCAGTCGTTAATTGGCGATAATTGACCAAATTTTGGTTGCTTAGTTGGCTTGATTTGTCCAAACTTCAATAAAATCACCCGTTTCTTAACTCCACTGAGCCAATACAACCTGTTTTGTCACAACTTTGGCCTATCGCGCTATTGAGAAATTTCTCCAACTCTACATCACTGTGCTTCTGGAGGTTTTCGAATTTCTTGTGAAATGTTGCGACGTGTTCAATCTTTTCTTTGCTTTTCGATGGTCCGCTACATTGCAACGGAAAATCAGATCCCACTGGACCAAATGGCGTAGATACAACCTTGTCAGTTCGGATTTTTCTTGATTGTTTGTACGCTTGTATGGCCTTTTTTGGATTTTTTCGTTGCTCCTGTGTCAATTTAAATCCATTTTTGTGTATTTCATTTAACTTATCTAAAAGATCCAATGCGTCAAAATCATTGCTGTTCCTGTTAATTTTTTTTCCAGTTGGTTGACTCAAACCTTTGAGATAATAAAATCGCCTTTTCAAATCGCCCCTATCACCCAACGGTTCACTTACAAGGGAATCTATAGCAGGCGCCCAATCTGCAACAGGTCTAACTGTTGGAGCATTGCAATAAATCTGACTATGCTGACTTGAGCCGCAATTTTCACAGGCAGGTTGCCAAAAAATTGGCACATTGTATAACTCATAGTCCCATACTTGACTTTTTCTAAAAAGAAACAGATTGACAATGAACCAAGGAATGATAAAACCGTTAATCTCAAGGATGAGATGAAACGGAATCACGGTGGTGATATTCGCAAGATACGATGTGAAAACGATTCCTGTAAACCCTGATGCTAATAAAGCATATGACCTAGCCTGATTTGCAGTTTTTTCTTGTTCGTCGTTCAGCGGTATCGCGTTTTGAGTTGGAATCAAACTCTTAGTATTCCACACTCTAAAAAATATATAACAATACACTAAGAGAGAGAAGGAACAAAACATGAGATTGAGATTCAACACCGCATCACCCGCCTTTCTTTGTTCGATTATGTGTCCAAACTAAATAGAACAATAAAATTGTAACTCCAAACATAGCTACATTTTGCAATACCACTAATGAAGATGCACGCCCATTTAAAATTGCAGTGAGACAAACTTCCTCCCCACTTGAGCAATAATCATCATCATCTGAATAACCATCCTCGTCACTATCTGGGCAACCATAGATATCGTTTTCATTAGACTTTCCGTACTCGCTAGGACAGGCATCTGGAACACTGCCCTGCTGGTTGTCACCAAAACCATCTTTGTCTATATCACTCCATTGCGTTGCATCTTTCACGAAAGCATCAGCACCATTGATAGTCGTCCATTGATTGTCAGAATCAGAATACCCGTCTCCATCCGTATCTATACATCCGAAACGATCCTCAAAAGAGGATCCAGGGGATTGCAGGCAACTGTCTGCACCAAACCCATCATTATTGTCACCATAGCCATCACCATCAGAGTCTAACCATTGATCAGATATTGAACGGAATGCATCAGCGCCATCGTTTATGGTCCATAAATTGTCTGGATCTGAATAGCCGTCTCCATCCATGTCGGGACAGCCGAACCGATCAGAACGAGAGTTTCCGTCTTCATATGGACAGTCGTCAAATGAATTACCAAATCCGTCGTTATCGCTGTCCAAGTAATCAGACGAGTCAAAAGGCAGCGCATCTTCCGAATTAGACCAACCATCACCGTCAGTGTCAAGGCAGCCTTTTAGGGATTGATATGAAGTCCCGAATGTTGTTTTGCAATCATCGGAGTTATGACGATTTGGATTGTCTCCGTAACCGTCGTCATCTGAATCATCCCACTGGCCAATGTCTTCAGTGAATCGATCGTATGAATCTGCATGACCATCCTTGTCTCCATCAGGGCAACCTTGGATTTCTCTCTCGGATGAAGTACCATATTCGTGATCACAGTGGTCTATGGAATTTGAATATCCATCACCATCGTCATCTGGGCAACCTGTTCTGTCAATAGTCGAACTCCCTTGGTCGTCCTTGCAATCATCCTCCTGATCGTTGTATGCATCGTTATCGTCGTTCAGGTCCTCACCCCATTGACCAGGTATTGTATCATGACAACCATCGTTATCTTCGTCGACCCAGGTCTCTGAATCAAAAATTACACTCTCTGTTCCGTTGCATGAATCCTCCCAATCAGAAAAAGTATCATGATCATCATCTTCGTCTTCGCCCCATGGACCTGGAAGAAAGTCGTGACAACCATCCCTGTCCCTATCCAATTCAGCGCCGAACAACGTTTGGCTTTGATTACCTTTGCATCCATCAAATTCATTGATTACCCCGTCGCCATCCTCGTCTATGTCCTCTTGAGCGAAGCATCCATCACCATCCCTATCAATTTGAGTGATCTCGGAATAATTGCAAGGATCATCGAGATTCAAAAGCCCATCTGAGTCGATATCTAAGTCGCAAGCATCACCCTCACCATCTGCGTCAAAGTCGCTTTGACTCGGATTGTAATGGAGGAAACAATTGTCCACTGTATCTAAAATCTGATCGAAATCGGTATCCCTTGAAAAGTATACTCCGACAGCAGTTTTCTCATGACCTGGAGAGGATAAACCGTTCATTACCGACTCGAAAGGCATCACTCGACCCCCAAGATAAAACGAGTCATTGGAAAGAACTGCCGCTGTATTCGCCCGCGCATCGGACTCCGAACTTCCTTGTGAGGAAAAACCAAATGTTACAACTTTTGCATCCAAGTCATAAACTCCACCAAAGAAATTTCTCCTATCTTCTTCACCAATCGTGGACTGGTTGTAATCGTAAGCAGTGCCAGTGTATCCTGAAAAAACGATACTGGATGTCGAAAATAAATCCATTTCCCCAGAGCCGTCCCTACCATCGGTTCCAATTGGGTCGATGTCCTTGATAATTCCAATAGAGTCCACATAAATAATCACCATATCATAATCTCCGAAACCGTGATCATAGAGATGTCCGGAGGGGCGAACATATGCTGGATTGTCTGATTCCATTATCCCTTCTCCAAAGACTAAAAATTCATTTTGATGATAAGTGACATCTTTAGGACGGAAACTTCCACTGCTTCCGACTGTGTTGACACCCTTCCATTGTTTTGAGGAGTCGAGAATAGATACGAACAAATCAGACGCTCCTCGATTTAGCGGAGGATTGATTTGAGAATCATTAAACAACATATCTCCTGAAAAATAACCAGTCACAAGATACTGATTCGACTCACCTTTTTGTTCGACATCAACACATGTGATTTGTCCGTTTGATTCAACATATTGAAGAAAATTAAATTCAAAATGAGGATCGAGAAAAACCACTATGCCGCAGGTAGTCGAATTGACTCCGCATCTAGTGTCATTAGATGCGGTTAAATCCGAGATGTTACCATCTGTGCTGCCTGTAAGTATGAATTCACCAAAAGATGAGGCGGTCAAACCATACAATCGATCGTTACCATTTGTGTCAAAAACATATGGCTGGTAAACAGAGGTCTCAGGGTCAATGGCAATCGCAAATCCTGCGCTGTTGTTTGAGGTGTGATTAAGCAAAAGAGAAGTCCCGCTGAAGGTTCCGACAACTACAATTTCTCCGCTTGCAGTAATGATTACTTCTTCGCAGAGGAGACTAGCCGTAGCAAAAATTGTGATTGCGGATTGATTTCCAGCCTCATCGGAGTATTGTATCTGAACTGAATGGTTGGAGGTGTACTCCTCATTTGAGAAATCCGGTTCCCCCCTATATTCGATGCATTGACTGAACTTACCATTGCTCGAATCGGAACTGATTATGTTCGCACCTTCACTTGAAGTGTAAAAATCAATATTTGATATAATCAGATTATTCGACATTGGAGATGATGATGCTACGCCGTTTGAGAGTAAGCAGATGGATGCGAAAAATATAACCATGAAGGATATTGGCTTGCACCTCATGAATACCGCTTTTTATTATCCGATAAAGTTATTTGGGTGAAGGAATTGAAGCCATTTGATGACCTACAGGTTTGCAATCATGTGTATCTTAATCTTGACTTTGTCAGGATGTTTGTCTGAAGATACTAACCAATTATCGGAGGGAAGTGATGAAAACTCTGATGATAATCAATACGAAATAATGAACTTGGATGACCAAAATCAATCAAACCACAACGAGGGAAGTGCTGTCAGTTCATCTGATACTGAGGAAGATTCGGAAACATCTCAAGATAATGAAACTGAGGAGACTGACGCTGAGGAGACCGACTCAGAGGAGACCGACTCAGATGGAGACGGAGTAAATGACTCTGAAGATCAGTGCCCAAATGAAGATGATTCCACCGATGAGAACAATAATGGTGAACCTGATTGCGTAGACAACGATCGTTGATCATTTACCTTTTGATTTACCACCAGCACCAACTTTTCCAAACGCTTTAGTAGATGCTTCAACTTCACTCACAACAGAACAAACTGGACATCTGATTTCACTGTTTTTAATGCCCCCACCGCAGAGGTTTTCATTACACCCTCCACAAACCACTCTCGAAGAATCGTTACAGTGGTAGCATTGGAAATTTTCAATGAAAGCATAACCTTGATTTGAGCTCAACTTGTTTGACCCTGATTGAGCCAAGGATGATGGATTCCAATCATCAGTTGCGATTTGTTTTGCAACGGAAGAGGAATTTTTCTTGCCTTTAGCAACGGAAACTGGTCGACTTTGTGACAACGATTTTGAGATATTTTGGAAGATTTGAACTAAATCTTTTGCATTTGTTGCATGATGGTAATCCGCCTTTGATGATGCCATCGATTTCAATAATGCTTCTTCGGCGGCACCACAGCCAACGCTGATAAATCGTACACCACTCGACTTGATATGCTTTGAGATAGGCTTTGGGTTGCCGTCCTGCCCTTGGCCGTCCGTGAACAATAGCAGAATATCCCCCCGTCCGAGAGACGTTGCAACTCTTTCAAGACATGCCCTCAATGGTGTACCTGAAAAATGCCATTTACTATTGATTATTCTGCGTATTTTACTTGGAGATCCCTTACCAGAAAGTGAGTTGTTGAATGTATGGAGGTGGATGGTTTCGTTCTTCGGCCGCTCATCAAGGAAATGATTGACTGCGAGAATGAGTTGTGACACTCTACTAGGTGTTTCCCACTCCATGCTCCCCGAATCATCGAGTACAAGATGAATTGTATCTATTGATACTTTTTTTGGAGTTTTGAAATCAAATGTTGCTGGAGGAACAGCACTCTGGATGATTGAGACCCACTTCTTGCTGTTAACCGAGCATGTAACGTCAATATTGTAAACTATCCCGTCGTTGCGAATATTCAATTTTAATTGAGGTTCAGGTTGAATCGGTTTTCCCTTTTTTATCGGTTTGTTTCCTCCAAGTGAAAACGATCCCGTTGTCTTTTGAATGGGTTTTTTCTTGCCAAATGATATGGATGAGGATCGGTCGGTACCACCCCTTCCGATTGTTTGTGAAAGTCGTTCTTCAGAAGAAGAATTTGATGAACTTTGCAACCCGCTTTTTTTGACGGAACCAAACGAGATTCCTGATTTATGATTATCGTCACTTGAAAGATTGTTGCTCGTACCATTTGTTAATCTCAAATCCAGATTTTCTTCAACAAGGAGGTGAAATTTTTCTGAATCCCACCCGAGCTGATATTCATCGTCATCTATAACCCCTGAATCATATAGCAGATCGAACAACTCACCCCAGGTCATGGAATCACTAATTTCGTCGAGTTCAATCTCTCTATCACTAAACGAAATGGTAACTGCTTTCACTGAACCACCTACTTCTTTTTACCATGACTTTCGGGATTAATTTCTTTGATACCAGTCATTTGAGCACGCCCGTGAATTGGACATGTGTGATAGTTTTCTTTTCCAATCGATTCATGAGTTGCACTGCAATACCATTTCGAACAGGCTTGACAATAAGCGTACAATTTGCCTCCCTTACAATGCAAACAGGACAGATCTCCGTCTATGCTAATGTTATCAGGTAACTTGGGGTTCGAAGATGCTGAAGAGGTGGAGCTGTTTGCTGAACCTATGATGGAAGATGTAATCACGAGTACACTCATTTGATTGATTGTACCAAACATTTGAGTAAGATTATTTGTGGAACTATTCGAGCAGTATAGAGGAATCGAGTAGGTATCTTTGCGCACGCGAGGTTGACGGTTAGCATCTTCCCCACCCTTAATTGGACCGACCTTCATGTTGGCACACTAAGAGAACCATCATTTAATAATATCCACTCATTTATATTTGGAGTGATTTAGGGATTGGTCCGGTTTTTCACACTAAGGTGACTGACGTGAAAAAAAGTCTTGCTATTCATCGATAGGCATAGTGTTAGTGTGCTCCATTGGGCTTCATGGCTAGGAAAAATGAGTGCATCAACTGTAAATACCTGCCAATTCGTACATAGCAGAAACAATTATAAGAAATGCAGATAACGAATTGTTATGACAGAAATCAGCGTCTACATTAAAGATGAAATCAGCGGACAAGAAACGAACATTGATGATGTGGAGGAATCTCTTTCCTTGGCAGATTTCCTTCACACCTGTGAACAGCACGGGTTTGGGCCATTTTCACAACTCAATTCCGACGGAGGCGTAGTTGTTGACGGAAACCCTAATCCTTGGACACCAGAACTCATGAAGAAAAAACTTGCAGATATAGGAGTCGTCGACGGTTCCAACATCACAGTTGCCACCTCTCTCAAAGTGGCCTAGAGGGTTTTGAAATGACATATTCTGACATGGCTTGGAAACAGGCGGTCGACTACCAAATCGACAAGCTCAAAAATTTCGTTTACATAGACCCGCGAGGTAAAAAACGCTTGGATATAAAAGTGAATTTCAACGGTTCCAACACTTCCAAAGCTTTTCCGAACTTCAAAACACACCATGACAGTTCACTCGCTTGGAAAACTGCTGGGTATGAAGATATAGACATTCAACTGATATGCCCGGCCATTATCTCGACGGATCCTCAAAATAAGCGATCACCTTACAAACTCAATAATTCTGAGTTAGGCCAAGTGAAAATCAAAGAGAAATTTGCCATGAAAGTTTACTTTCCAAGAGGATATCCTGACGATAAAATCGCATGGGGGATTTTTTTCAGCGAGGCGATTCATTTAATCCCAAGTTATCCGAACATTAGTAAGCGAAGATCAAATACGGACCCGTTGAACTTCTTTTCCAATTATCCTCCAGCAGGCAATCCACAACTCGACGGAATGATCTGTCTTGGCGTCTCCATCCAGCAGGCCGATATTTCCGCCATCTTCCAAGACTTAGTTCGATTTCTTTTGATGGATGATGTGCTCCAATTCACACGCCAGTCGGATAAAGGACACAATGATGGTGGATATGACGGGGGCTTGCTTGACCATTATTTCCTGAATTTTAACAACCTCAAATCCCAAATTGACAGCTTCAAGGGAACAGGCTCGATTAGTTTTAAACCCGAAAAAGGTCCTGGTAAAAGGATCTCCTTCAGATAAAGTGAGGAACCATTATGTCAGAAAATCAAAAAATAAATGTCAAGAACCTCCAAAATCAAAGTTCAAACAACACTTCCCGTAAGAAAACAAAAGGAAATGATTCCCCCCTCGAGGATAAAACGGTTACATTTGTTGATGGCAAAGGACGTATGTGGACTGCAGAGATGAACCTGCCTCAAAATACAAGCATGGAAGTTATGCGCTCAATCGCACAAGCGAACATTGGAATGATGGGCAATAAACCAAGAGCCAAAACAGATTTAGTGGTTCTAATCGAACCACACCATCTTGATGAAGTAACCTTGAGTGATGTAGAGAGGGTTGTCATTTTCGATCGTTCGAAATTAGACAAACTTATAGGTGGTTGAATGGAAATTAGTACCGTTTGGCCAAGCACGAAACATTATTCCAAAGTGTATTCGGGATCTAGATTCTCAAACGAGGAGTCTATGCCGCTCGTAGATGACCGATGGACTAAATCAAGAGATTTTGAACAGGACCGAGATGATTTTTTTTTACCGAGCAAGATTGATAGAATACAAGCGGCACATCGACTGCCGTACACAGGCAAGAAACTCATGCAAGACCCTGCAAAGCAAACTGTAATTCACCCAATTGAAGTCGTAATTGATCTGAGTGTGATTGAGGCAATGCATCTTCAATCGCTTGAAGCTTGTAAAAATGGGGCTGGCGAAGTAAAACCTGCAAATCCTAAAGAAACTGGTGGATTTTTGGGAGGTCGGCTAATGTGCGATTCGAATGGGAGATATTGGACTCATATAATCAAATCAGTGCATACGCCTCACGCCATTGGCGAAGCAGACCAACTTGAAATTCCAATCGAAATTGCTGCCGAATGGAGTAAAGAACTCAAGAGTTTGGGGCTGGAAAACGTTGGATTTTGGCATTCACATCCTACTTATGAACCATTCCAGAGTGACGCTCGTCTCTCATTCGGCGCTGATGTTGAGGCTACATTCGATTCGTGTAAGGCATGGTGGAAATCGGCACTAGTTATCGATCCATTTTGTGGTGCAAGAACAAAAGGCACTGATGGACAAACACAGGTTGGGGTCTACAAGATTACGAAACCAGGTTTATTTTCAACTCAGCAACCCCTCGTATTTAATGAGGAAAATGAAATTATTGGCTGGAGATCTGTTGGTTTTGCAATCAAGGCGTAGGGTGTAAATATGAAACCAAACACGGAATTGAACCTTGCCGACCAAAATGGTTTCCGACATTCTATTACTGAAAGGAATCAAAGAGCTTACTTTGGACGAATAATACGCTGCTTGTGCGGCAAGGGAAATTCTTTTGAGAGTTTGCCTCATTTATGTGAAAATGGCACTGGTTGCTCACCTGAAATCCTGCTGTCTCGGCCAAGTGATTGGTGGAATCAATCAAGATTGGAAGATTCAAACATTCTCTTGATTGGTTGTGGTGCCATCGGTAATGAGATTGCAAAAAATCTTGTTCTTCTTGGTGTTAAAAAACTCACGCTTGTAGATTTCGATAAAATAGAAATTCATAATTTGAATCGAAGTATTTGCTTCAACAGTTACGCTCGGGAAAACTCACAGAGCGATTACAAAGTGGATGTTATGAAGACCTTCCTTGAATCCATAGATCCTTCTGTTGAAGTTAATGCGATGAGAACCGGTGTACTCGACCACGTATCCAAACGAAAAAATCGGCAAAAACATTGGCCTGACCCAGCCTTGGACCGAGAGGCATTGATTCAACTTGGGCTCAAACATGATTTGTGCATTGTTTGCACCGATGGAATAGCACCAAAAGCATTCATTGCTGGGGTTCTTTATTTGGTTTGTCCAATAGTTCAAACCTCAATGAATGGTTCTGGAACTCTTGCCCAAATTAGAGTATCTCTGCCTGGGACGACTGGCTGTATTCAGTGTCCGACTCTCGAGACTCCTGTGCCTCGCCATGCTAGTGGTGAGCCAAATTGGATGGATTTCGATCGCCAGTATGGCGCAAACGACTGTAAATTGTTGGCGCAGACTTCAGGTGCAGCCAGTTTTGCGCATACGAATTCAATGGCTGCTTCCTATGCAGTAACACAAGCGGTATTAATCCTGAAGGGGTGGAAAGAATTTGTTCAAACCAGAACTTGGCCAATGAATCTCCAATTACCCTTGTGGAATGAAGTTGCAAAACCGAGAATTTTATTTCCAGGCGGGCCTGTAAGCGGAGGAAACTATCTTGAGGAACTAGCCCTAGAAAAATCACAAGGTAATGAAATTATATGTTTCTGCTGTAGAGACGGATATCATGATGGCGGTTCACTTCATAATAGAGCTCTTTATCTAATAGACAACGAAAAAAAGTGGGAGGCAAAACTATGGTTTGAAACGATTAAACAAATCCCTCGACTCGTTAATCATAAAGGGTTCCCAAAACCATCGAAGGACATACAATTTGGTGAGAAATAATGACGCAGAAATCAGAGAACATTCGTGATTCCAACGATGAAACGGCGGATCAAATCTCCAAGGGGGATTCCGATAAGAGTCAAGCCAAAGGTTTCACTCTCAGGCAAATTAAACTTCAATTATTTGAGGAAGATATCGAGAATCTTGAACTCCAAAGTTTTGTTTTACCAAGGAACATCTCATCGCAGTTAGGAATCGAGCCTGACCCGTCATACCTTATTTCACCTTCCAAAAGAAAATCAAATCCAGTTGCTCAGCAGGATGAACGTCTAAATTCTTCGCAAGATTCAAATGAGGATTTAGTGGACTTAATGTCCTTCCAAAAAATGGCAAGGTTTTTTAAATTCCAAAAAAAGATAAAACTCACCTCAGGGTATACCTCGAAATTAGGAATACTAAGAAACGTTCGAACTCAAAAATCGAAAAAACTTAGAACTTTCCAAGAATCTTTTCTTAAAAAAAATCAGAGCCACCTCCAATCATTTAAATCGAGAGATTTCACTGGAGATACAATTGGTACAAAAAAATTCGTCGCCCAGAGGATAAAGTTTCTAAACACGACAAAACCTTTGGAAGGTCCGAATTCTATTCCACCTCGTAGCACTCCGACTATTTGCCAAGAGCATTCCAAAGTAAATTTCGCTCGTATCAAGAATCTTAGAGTTGACGGTGATTTGTAATCAAGTCATTTGGCTGTGATTAATCTAAATCAGTGACGTCTACACACATGAGCTGTGAAAGTTATACTCCTTTTCGGACGATAAGTTGGCGCTTTGAGGGCCAAAAACTTGTGAGAGGTGGCGGACGTACCAGTATCCATACCGTCTCACACTACAGCACAACTTGAGGCGGCGATTCACTCTGCCAACGGTTTGCTTAAGGCTGGTTTAGTTGAACAAGCGTCAAACCTGTTGGCGGCGTTTTTACCAAAGGAG
>Ga0115003_10003924_pt1 | contig 11624 bp, 13 predicted proteins | sample ArcticOcean_MG_C_7_FD_88736 | JGI IMG/M metagenome (GOLD analysis project Ga0115003, IMG submission 88736) | Marine microbial communities from western Arctic Ocean - ArcticOcean_MG_CB11_88 | ecosystem: Environmental > Aquatic > Marine > Oceanic | place: Arctic Ocean: Canada Basin | collected... | reverse complement strand
GAGGCCGACGAGGAGGGCGTCGAAGAGGACGCCGAGGAGGACGTCGAGGAGGAAGGTGAGGAGGAGGAGGAGGAGGAGGAGGGAAAAATCGAGCCTCCGATGGTCGACGCTGGAGACAACTCGGCGGCTGTTGCGGCCATGACCATCGACGACGTGCCACCCGGCGAGAAGATCGTCTCCTACTCGAGCTGCTGCTTTGGTATGCCTGTGGAGAAGCTCATCCTGGAGGCCGAGGAGGCGATTGAGTTTAAGACCAAGAAGGAAATGACTGAGATGCTAAAGTCGAAGGCACCAAAGAAGTGGACGCCGCACGTGCGCACGGCCAACGTCAGCATGTACGAGTCGAATGACTTCAACACCCCCGTGGGCTTCTACGAGGGCAAGGACGGCAAGAGCTCGTCCTACTACCCCAAGCAGACCTTCATGTACGTGCGTTGCTACGTGAGGCCCGACCCAGCCGATCCGGAGTCTCAGATCACAGCCGAGCACGACAAGGTGCAGTGCCGCCACATCCCCAAGGCGGTGGCGCGTGATTTGCACACCAAGTTCAACAAGCTAAAGTCACTCACCGACGAGCGCCGCGCGTACCTGAAGCCGCTACTCGAGTGGGTGGAGCCAAAGCCGCCTCAAGTCGACCCCAAGGTGGCACGCTGGCCTCCGTATGAGGCGCTCATTCTCAAGACTTCGTACGACCCGCCTCCGCCCACCGAGCGACCCAAGGGGCCAAACTCCAAGCAGGTCAAGAGCGGCAAGGTTGAGCCTACTGTTGGCTCCAGTGCCGGCGCCAAGCGCCCCACCAAGAAGGGGTCTAAGACCAAGCCCGTGGAAGACCCGCCCACGGCACCCGTGGAGGAGCCAGCCGCGCCACCGGCACCGCCTGCACGCCCGATCGCGGATAAGTCTTCTAAAAAGCGCGCTCACGATGAGACGTCGTGCTCGAGCGCCGGAACCGCATCGGTCGGCCCAGTACCGGCCGCAGCTGGCAGCAACGCCCCGCCCGGCACTAAGTGGCAAAAGGTCAAGGTCGGCGCTAAGGCGCGCTGCTGGATTGAGGGCGGGTACTGCTACATCCTCGACCACGACTAGTGTCCGTCTATCGCATTTGGTCGGAGAGGGCGTGTGTGAATAGGTTGGCGCGCTCGAGATGCACAAGTACTTCACCGCGTCTGACTGGGGAATTGTGTGGCCGACGAATGCGTCGTCGCCAATCGCATCGCCGCCGCCTCCCGTGCCGAGTGACCACGGGTTTCTTGCGGCTGCGGCGCCGGTTGGTGTGTTGTTTGCGATTAGCATGACGATCGTGGCAATAGCTTTTTTCGGTGGGATGATCGGAGAGCTGGCGTGCTCGTGGAGGCTGTCGTACAGCCCAAGCGGTGCCGCCTTCTCGATATGGGGACTGATCTTTTTGTGGTCAATAGGGTCGTGCGTCTACCAACTTCTCAATGGGTTCGACGAAATTGACACGTACACGTCAAAACCACGGGTGAATCTGCTGGAGATGGCAGCATGGCTGTTGAGCGCTGTGTGGGTGGTGGCCTTCTCGGCCGAACGAGGAGTTGACCCGATCCGTGCCGTGACCACTGCCATGTTCTTCTTGGTGGCGGCGATGTTCTGTGCAATGGGAGCGGCGGTGACGGAGGGCGCGTGGCGCAACGATCATGTGGGTCGTATCCTGGGTGTGGGTGTGCCATACTCCCTCCTCGCGGGGTGGCTGTGGGCGGCTTCGGGTGTGTCGGTCGGAATCGTCGTCAAAGCTTGGACTGTGCCTGCCGATTCAAGGTGTCGCAACGACCAGCGTCGTCACTACACGACGCTGCTTAGAGCGGACCCGCTTGAGTGGTATGGCTGGGAGAGTTGGGCGCCGCTTCTGCTGGCGACCGGCATCTCGGCGATCGCCTTCTTGCTGCCCGACCCGATCCTTCCACTTCCAATGATATGGGCGATCCGCAACATGAAGGGGCACTTTAAGAATTGGCTGGCGCTGGAATTATTGATGGTCACGGTCCTCGCCGCGATTGTAGAGATTTCATTGGGGCTCGGTGTGTGATTTGTAAATATTTACACAGAGGCGGCGGATCTGTGCGCTAAGAAGCAATTGAAATTTGCACGAGAAGGCATGTGTTAGGATTGATGCTGTGTGTGGTTGTGATGACCGCAATGGTGATTCCGGGCTGTCGGGAACTGCACGCGTCGCGCGCGGCACGAGTGACCATTGTTGAAGGTGGACAGGGGTTGCCCCACCTGCGCTTGGTGGCGCTCGCGGATGAAGCGATAGACGACGGCGTGATTGACGCCATACTTGGATTGACGGATACGCTCCTCGACAAGGGTGATCACTTCAAAAGTACGTGGGACCTGCGCGAGTGCAAAGTTCCCGGCATGAAAGTCGTGGCAAAGTGCATACGGTGGGCGCTCAAGCGCAAGAAGAAACTGGATGAGTGCAACCAACGAATGGCGGTCTGTATGCCAAACAGACCCGCACTGCTCAAAGTTGTGAGGATTGTATTGAAGGTCTTTGGACCCGTATGCCCCGTGCTCGTGAGCGAGGACGAGGGTGAATGTGAGACGTTTATGGTTTCATAATTGAGTTAGGCACATGAGATAAGGCTTTAAATTGTAAACGAAAGAAGAATGAATTCTACTATCGTAGACGCTCTTGCTCTTGCCAGCCGCGCTTTTCAATTCTACTTAGCTAGTGATGTGTGCGTCAAGGATTTGACGTATGACGAGATGTACTTACCGCTCAAACAATTGGTGTGCTTGCTCCAGCAAGCGTCCAACGCTACAGAATTTGTGATTTGTTAGACTCTTCCAAGAATTGTCAAATTAGAGTAAACGGTTCCCACTGTACCCCGCATACACACACACACACACACACACACACACAATGCCAGTGGTTGGTCACAATACTAGTGACGACGCGGCTGCTGTGCTGAGGGAAACGCCGTAGAGATCCGCAGGAGTGGCATCTCGGTTGCGGGCTCACTTCCCGCCTCACCAAACGCAAATCCCGATGGTGGCACAAACCCAGAGGGGCGCACATAGCCAGCTGGACGCCCTGACATCGTCGGCGCACCCTTCACCACGCTCCAAATCCAGTACAACCCACCAACCAGCGCAATGGTCCCAGCAATGGAACCGGCGGTGATAGCAACCACCACTCCGGGATCGAGGCCCGTCGAGTTGGTTTCACTCAGCCTCCGGAGCACCGGATCGGTGTACAGCTCGATTGGCGTCGTCGGAGACGCCCGGCCTACATTCTCGGTGATTATCGGCCGGAACTCGTTGTCGTCCACCGCGGTCGGGGGCACCTCGCCCGACAGCACGCTACACACAAACACGGCAAACGTCATAGATTGAATGCCCACCATAGTCTATCTTCAACTGCACGAGCGCGTGTTATATCGATGTCGAATGCGCATCATTTTTGCATCTTCGGGAACTTTCGCCCGGTGCGCTTCCTGGGTGCCTTTGCCACCGGCTTCTCGACCTTGGTGCCCACATCGGCGCCAAATACAGGCTTGGCGTTGTGGGCGAGATGGGCGAGGATGACTCTCGTTTCGAGCACGCGGTGCGCCGACGTAACCCACCCCCTGTAGTGCTGCCGGCAGTAGTATACCTTGCGCAGCGGTGGAGGCAACAGCGCGTTGGGCCCGGCGATATCGAGCGGTGCTTTGATCTCCTTCCACGATGACGATGTGTCAGTGGCACCACAGTAGCGACATAGTCGCTTGCGCACAGCGCCGCCCGCCTCTGCGACGGCGGCGGCGCTTACGCCGACAATTTGATTATCGCAGCGTAGGCAGCAGATCTCGGAGCCGTATCGATTTAGGTGCGGCTGAACACGCGTGAGCGCCGCGCAGTAGGAGCACAAAGCGTAGAAGTTCTTGTACAGGCGGACCACGCGGCCCACAATGGGTATGGCCACCATTGCGTACTCTCCACAGGCCACGGCAGTAGGCCGCTGCTCCATTGCATTCTTGGCATCTCGCCGCACGCGAGCGGCAATTCCGGACTCGACGGCGCTTGCACTCCTGGTGGCGGTCAGGCGCGTGATGGCCGTGCGGTCAATATGCTCGCCCTCAATCTTGCGCTTCTTCATATCGCCCTCGAGCTGGATGGCGGTGCGCAGCGCGGCCGAGGAGCGCTTGGCGCAGTGCAGCTTTACGTTGCATGCCGTGCAATCGCTGGCAATCTGACAGGAGCTTACGCCGATCTCATTGAAAGACTGGCACAAGCCCGGCTTTTGCAGCTCCACCGCCGAGTGGGCGTTTGACACGCGCTTGCACTCTGTGCAAGCGCAAAGGTGAGTTGCGTGCATGGGCAGCTGCTTTACCGCTTCCAACGGGTCGTCGAGCTCCAAAAGGCTGTCGCGCTTCATGCGCCTTAGCAGTGCGCGGGCCTGCATGCGTGCGGTTGCCTCTCCCAGGTCGACGCAGTAGACCTCCTCGTTGAGCCACGCCGCGCGCGCGTAGACCAGCAGCTTGGCGGCCGCCTCGGGCCCGGCCTCGCCTAGCAGCTTGACGCCGTCGATGGCAGTACGAGCGCCGCCATTTGGAGAAGTGCTGTTTGGTACTGCGATTCCCAGTTCATTGGCCGCCTCTGTAATGGTAAGGATACCAGACGACGGATTAGATAGCGCCTTACGTTGTATGGCAAGGGTGGTGGCTGTATCAAGGCTAGAAGCCAGTCTCGTTGCCGCGTTCATACCATGTATGGCGGCATGTTGCACGCTGTCAAGGCGCTGCACTCGCTGCTGGTGGCACTGCCCAAAGATCCAGAATGCGACAAAGTGTGCCTTGAAGGCGGCGGACCAGACCTCGCTAGAAAGCTGGACGAGCGATTGGCGCGCGTGCACGTCAGCTGTTCCTTTACCTGCGCGGGTAGGGGAAGGCTGTATCGGTTAGGCACGAACTTGTGTGCATAGGAGGGCAAATTCAAGGAAAGAGAAAGGCACGTACCTAGCCATGACGGGTCGTACGTGAGCTGAGCTCCAGGGTCGCCCACGTTGTCGCGATCGAGGCGTCGTTTGGCAAAGGCTGACACGATGTACTGCACAACCGAATGAGACGTCGAGTCTGCGATGCTCTTACCCGCGTCGGCAAAAGCGGCCATTGCCCCCTCCATTCCCGTGTGTGGAAGCTGCATTGGTGGCTGGTGCAGGTGGCGCACCGGGTGGCCGAGGGAGGACAGTGCGGCGTGCATCGCCGGAGATGCGGCCATGGCCGACGCCAAGCAGCGTCGCATCACCTCCTTTACAAAGGGAGCACCGGCGCCGTGGAGCTCAGCGTCGCAGCCAATCACAAGCGATGAAGTCATCACGCGCAAGATTCTTATCCGCGTGCTCCAGTCAGGCCGCAGTCTCGGGTCAAGCTGTGGGTGCATGCCACTCAAGCATACGACGATGGCTTGAAGGACGATGGTGCGCGCTCCCATGTGCGACAGCGCGTCCTTCAGCACAGAGTCCCATCCGCGCGCTCCCGGATTGGTGCACCGACTGATGAGAGCAACGAGAGCGTCGGCCTCCTTTGGATAGGCCTGTGCCTTGCAACCCACGCGGCGCGCGAATAGATCGCTGAGGTCGTAGGCGGAGGAGGCACATGGGAAGCTGGCGATGCTGGGGGTCGATGGCTCGGCGATGCCCATGTCGAGCGCTACAAGGTACTCGGCGTGCGCGCTGGCCCAGCATGCTGCGGCGTACGCATCAAAGTAAAGCTGGCAGTTGTTGCGCTTTGAGACGGCATCGTCGCTGTCGGAGATTGCGTTCTTGGCAATGCTCTCGAGACGGATTGCGTAGTGCAACCTGGTCGCCGCCGCGGCGCGTGTGGACGCAGGCGTGAAGTTCTGAGACGCCTCTTCAATGGTGCCTTCCATCAGCCACTCGGCGGGCGCGCCATCGTCAAAGTCTGCCAATTCCTCGGCGCGGCGCGATAGACGGCGCAACGCGCACGTGATACCCGCCTCGCGCCAGTTGGCACAGAGAGGTCGCATAGAGCTTAAGCCGACAGTGGTGCGACCCGCGCCACTGTCGGCTGCCGAAAACCCAGCCCCGTACCGGTAGGATCGTCGGCTCCTATGCCGACCTGCACAATCATCGGCCCCTCGCCGGGGCGCTGTACGTGGCGATAGTCGCCCGACCGGAAGCGTACGACAGGCTTCCAAAGCACCCTTCCGAGAGTGTCCTCTCTCGCGGCGCGGCTCGAGGACGCAAACTCCTCGTCGACAAAGAGCATTGCCTCTGGCTTGTAGCCGTCGGTGGCCGACACCACACTCGCGCTTTCGGGCATATCCACCATTGTCTCTCCTAGTGTGGTCAGGTCGGGCGCGTCGGGAGCGTTGGCATCGGGAGGCTTGGCCACCACGTTTCCAAAAGCCTGCATGCTCACGGGTGATGATGTCACGCGAAAGTTGGCGTCGGTGCGCGCCTGAACGTAAATCCAGGTCTGGAAGTATCTGGCGCATAGGAGGCACTTCTTGCGTCGAGCAGGCAGGCCGTTACCCGCGAGGAATTTGGCACGCTCGGCGGGTAGAAGGAATTCGGTGCCAACAAAGGCGAGGTCCGAGCCCGACCCGTGGCGCAGCTCCGCCATGAACTTGCAGACGCAGCGTGAGCCACAGGCGCACTCGCGCTCACCGATCTGTGAATTCGGAGGCCTGTGAGGGATACGGTGTAGATTGTCAATAGGGACGCACCAGACGCAAGATCTGAGGAACCGGTTCTGTTGGGGCAAGCACATACCGAAGATACGTATCATCGTAAGACTTAGGCACGATTGGCCTGCGAAACCAGGCAACACAAATAGGTCAGTATGAGAAGGCCGCTCGTTGGGTAAAGGTATGAGTTCGAGACCGGGATAACCTACACGTCTCCCACTTTGCTCGTGGCTTTGTCGAACATGGAAGCCACCAGCTGTAGCGCCTTAGTAGATGTCGCTTCGAGACTAAGCATTGGGTGCTGTCCGAGAAACTCGTTGAGGGCTTTTTCGTCGGCTCCGTACATCTCGCCAGGCCCGAGTCCAGCGGTATCGCTCAGTAGCTGATCTCCGTCGCGATTGGGTGGTGCATCCGGAACCGGAGGGGGTGTGGCGACTCGCCCTGGCACGCGGCTGCTCGAAGATGCATTTCGACGCGAGGGAGCTGCCGCCGAGGACGGGCCCGCCTCTCCCTCCGACGGTGGAACCATGAAGCTGTCTTCTACCCGATTAGCTTCCTCGGGCGGACCAAACATGGACGGCGACATGTTGAGCACGGGGTCGCGCGATGCAGCCACGTGCACGACGGGTGCGACGGGTGTGAGCTGGGACGCAACGCGCCTAGGCTTCATTGCTGTACGCCCCAGTGGTTGCATGCTGTCGCTGGTGTACGTCGAACTGATGGCCATGCGCCGCGTGGGGCCGCGCGCGGCCGCGTAGGAAGGAGGTGGAGGAGGTGGAGGAGGGGTGGATCGAGGTGCAAGCGAAGGAGAGAGGCATTCGGACATTGTCTCACACACACACCTACTGTTATTGATCTACACAAGGGCAGCGCGATACGTTTAGCGGTGGAGCTATTAGTGTTTGTTTAAAGGGTCCACTCCGTGAGAAGCCGCAGCCCCAACAACCTGGACGCTTCGCGCTGCACCTTGCCAAACTCGGAGTAGGTCAGTCCTATGTCTGCCGGCTCGCTGGGCCAGTCGTCATTGAGAGAGTCGGTAAGCATCAGCAACGGTACGCCACCAACGTCGTTTCTGCAGACGCTGACCGTGCGCGCTCCCTCCAACACATACGCGTCGGATACGGAGCTGAATAGCTGTGGCTCAAGCCTCGTCGCTCCGTTGAGCAGCAGCACATTGTTCCCTACATGTGTTGATGTTGCCTTTGAGAGGGCATTGCGCGCCACTTGAATCGCGGCGTAGCGCGAGGACGTGCTCTCCTTGGGTGCGACCAACAAGGCGCGATCCTCGCACACACCAGTGACGTAGTAGAAACCACTGATCAGTAAAGCCTGTCGAACGCTATTTACATCACGGGGTCGTGTATCTGGAAGATCTTCCGTGGAAAAGTCCGACGGGCGCGCCGCCGCCACATCTACATTGCTCGGAGGCTCGGTCTTACGACGCCTGGCGAGTTCGCGCTCGAGGCGCGTACCCGCTTTGTCGGCGCGTTTGCTCTTCTTGATACTTTTCTCCAGCGCCTTCACGTCGCCGCGCATCTCTATGCAAGACAATGAATTTGAATGCCTGATAAGAGACGCGGAGATGATCGATATACACTCACCCTCGTCCAACTACCGAGGGACGTGTATGCAACACGAGGGGGTGGCGTACGTTCACAACGTTCCAATTGGCCCTCGCTCGTCTCACAAGTACCAGAGCACGCACTGGGTCGGCGCGCTAGCTAGCGCGCTACTCGCCTCTGCCGTCTGGGTGTGTGGGAGCATGCGTCGAGGTTTAGACAAAGGCACGCCGCATCTAAACCCGTCTGAGTCGCCGCGACTACCCGGCCACTGGCCCGGGAGTCCTACCGGACGCGCCATTGCACAGAACCGGATCCAATTTGTGGTTCATAGCGCCGGGCCTCGACTGCAGGGGCAGGCCGAGAGTCGCCGAGGCATGGCAAAGCGTCACTACGAAGCAATGGTGGACGAGTGCTCGTTGCAGCGCATACTTGAAGCTCCAGTTGAGAGCGATGGAATCAACTCGCCAGTCACAGTGTGTGCTCCCCAACGCGCAATGTGCCAGCGCGCTCCTGGTGGCAACAGGCATCACTGCGTGTTACTTGCAGAGGCGGCTCGAATTATGTCGCGCGCTTACTTAGAGCTTGTGAGGGTGGGCTTCTATTCTTTCAACGACATCTACGAGAGCCAGAGCGAGCGCGTGATGCGATACCCGGACCAGGACCCCATGGGCGTGCTGTACAGCGCCATCGTAGCGATGCGCTACCTGCTCGATGATGAAATACTTGATGCCCACGGCTTGAACGAGAAGGTGCGGGAGATGCTCGCAGTCGTACTCCACATGTCGTACAAGCTCAAGACGGAGACGAATTGGGACCCTGGCTGCTACGCCAACATCACAGTACTCTCGTGCTTCCTGTGCAAAGACGAGATCCCAGAGCACGGCTGGGATAGGGACTGGCGCGCCCGCGACCAGCATGTCAGCTCCATGTGGAACATCGAGGCTCAGATTGTATGCAGCCAGCCAACCTTCCGGCTCTTTGACGACACGCCGTACCAGGCACTCGAGACCTACTTGGGCGACGCCATTGCGAGCAATGAGCTCAGCGAGTACGAGGCACGCCTCATACTCGGCACGTCATTCTTGTACCTGTTCGCCACCGCCCTCAATTCAGAGCGCTACGTCTTGGAGGATATGGGCTCGGAGTGTACCACCGCCGATATCGGCAGGGCTTTAGCCGCCATTGGCGTGGCGGCCATCCACATCGCAAAAGCGACAGCGGAGCCGACCCGCGTACATCTCGAGAAGAAGTTTACCATGCCTACCATAAGAAACGCCTTTTTGATCGTGTCCAACGCACTGAACGTGATGGCCACCGAACGCAAGACCGGAAAGGGGCATCTGTCGACCGATAAGTTTCCCTTACTTGTTTCTGTGGCGTCAATCTCCAAGCTCAGTTCAGTGCTTGCGGGGATGATGGAGCGGGACCTTAGTGTTGGTAACAATAATCTCTACTGATACGAGAGCAGCCCGGCCCGCTCCTCTTTTTTTACAGCCCGTTTCTCGGTGGTCGCCACTGGGGTTTCCGTGGGCGCCGCAGGCATTGATGCCAACGCTTCGCGCGTCTCCCTGGCGCGCTGGCGCGCTGAGAGCTGAGTCTCGAGGCGAGCAATCTCGGCCTGCTTCTCAGCCTCCACGTCCACTGGTGGTGGCGGCACGCTGTCGATCATTGCCATCAGCTCCGCCTCAAGATCGTCGTCGTCGGCGTCGCCCGTGCCGTTCTGTGCAAACTCTGCCATCACACCGTTGAGGTCGGATGCCATGTCGCGTGCTTCTGTAGCGTCGTCGATGGCCGCCTCGGCCTTACTCAACATCTTGCCGTCGGCCTTCATGCTCTTGCTAGTAGACGCGAGTGCGCTGGTAAGCGTCTTGTGCATGGCGGCCTGCGCAAGCATGTCGACCTGCTGCTCCACCGCGTCGAGGGCGGACTGGTTGCTCGCCACCTGCGCCTCTATCTGTTTGGCCTTTTTGAGCGCGCGCAATGCAGGTGCCTTCTGACCGGCCTTTTGTAATTGCATGGCGGAAGCGCGCTGCTCCTGCGCGCGTACCTCAAGCTGCTCGATACGCCCCTTCATGACACCTGCGGCCTCCTCGAGCTTGGCGGCCGGATCGCCTTTTTTAACACCGGCGAGTCCAAAGACGGCGCGGTGCACATCCACGTTCCCCGAAGCACGCGTGGTGCTGCCCAGGTCGACGGTGGCCACCGCAGTTCGCTTGTGACCACGCATGCGACTGAACAGTCCGAATACAAACGGAAAACATCCCTTTGGTTGCTCCACGCCCTCACTCTGTCGGATGATGTTGTCAATGTGCTGACCGAGCTTCCGATGCTCCTCTTTACGCATGCGTAACTGTCGATACTTTTCTTCTACGCCGTAAGCGACACTCATCCCACTAGCGGTGCTAACACGCTAGCGACGGCGTGGGAAAGTCTAGCGGTGGTGAATGCGAGTAATGCGAGTGCTAGCGACTCGGGTCCGAACGTCCACGATCGGTCGACCTACGCACCAGCTGGCGGGGCGCGGTTGCTACCGGCGACGACCCACCTCTGCCATCGTCGCCCTCCGCGGCGGGTGCCTGTGCTTGCACCTCTTCCCTGGGAGCGCTGCAGAGCTCACTCATGGCGGCCACAAGTGACTCGTCGGTGAGCTCGGCGGCTTGGCGGTATACCGACGCAAAGACCTCATCGGGCGTGAAGCTACGCTCCATGTCCTCGCCATCGGCCACGAACGCCACTCTCAACCGACCTCTAAGCCTAGGCGTGTCCTGGACGAGCTGCATGAGAGCCCGCACTTGAGCTATTTGCTGCCGTGTGGCCTGCGCCGCCTGACGCATCTCTACCGTCACGGCCTGCACGTTCATGGAAGAGTTGGAGGCGAGCGTACGGCCGATAGCCAATGTCTCCGTCGAGTGGGTCTGCAACAACACCTGCAAGGCGTGAGTATCAGTGGCACTGCGTGCCTTGCGCAGCGATCGCAGTCGCAACGCCTCGGCTCCCAGCTGATCGCACTGCGCCACCAAATTTGTAAGTGACGAGTAGTACTGCGCTTCTCTGGTCTCCATGGCTTCCCTCGACGTTTCAAGCGTCGCCTCGCTCTCTCCGCACGCGGCGGCCATCTGGCGCGCCGTGCCAAGCACACCTTGGTGCAACCCAAGCAGCGCGCGCCATGCAATGGCTTCGCGCATCAGCAAGTCGGACACGGGCGGCATCGCCGCCAGGTCCATCGCGGCCGCCTGTTGGTAGCCGTCGCCCCATGCGCCGTTGTAGCTTGGCTGATAGAAGCCCATGGGCGGTGGCAGAGGCGCATGCGTGGGCTGCTGTGGCGGTGGCCCGGGCGGCAGCGGCGGGTGCGTCGGAGAATGCACATGTGCTGCGTCGGACATGACGGCTAACTCCGCGTAAATGCAG
>Ga0115003_10003919_pt1 | contig 11629 bp, 9 predicted proteins | sample ArcticOcean_MG_C_7_FD_88736 | JGI IMG/M metagenome (GOLD analysis project Ga0115003, IMG submission 88736) | Marine microbial communities from western Arctic Ocean - ArcticOcean_MG_CB11_88 | ecosystem: Environmental > Aquatic > Marine > Oceanic | place: Arctic Ocean: Canada Basin | collected... | reverse complement strand
GCTAGATCGTCGACGCACGGGCGGCCACGGCTACCGGTTTTGCGGCCCGAGTGCAGGTCAAGCATCTGCTGCCAGTCGTCCATCGTCGAGATCTGCAAGTACTGCAGCCCGACAGTCGACTCGAAGTTGTTACGCACCTGCTCAAAGCCAAAGCCGGCCTTGCCGTGGCGATCGGCCTCAGCCGACGCATCCTTGCTGCGCGACGCGGCGCTCGCGCCCGAGACCTGCTTGGACGTCTTGAGGCCGTGCGTGTTTTGCACCACCTTGCGGACCAGGTGCGACGTGGAGTGGTTCTCGTCGTAGATCTGCGTACAACATGAAGCAGGTACCGGTGTGTTTCAAGGATGTGTAGGGCTGGTGTGCAGGGTTAGGGTTCGAGTAGCAAAACTTACAAAGAGCCAGACGCCGAGCGCAATGATCTCGCTCATGTCGTCGTTGTAGATGTCCTCGATGCCAATCTGAAACATTGGATACGAGTCCGTCTCGTCGTCGTGTGGCGCATACGTGTACCGCGAGACCTTCGTGATTGGCTGCGGCTTAGATTTGCCGGCGTTGCGTCCACCGCCACCGGCTACGCCCTCCTGCTCGTCGGCCTGCACCTGCTGCCGCATCTTCTCTTCGTGCTTACCGCTCGGGATACCCATCTGCATGCCGGCAAAGAGCAGCGAGACGATGGCCGAGGTGGCGCGGCAGCGTGACTCTGCGCCCTTGGGAAGCTGCCACTGGCGGAAGAACTCGGCGTCGCGACGGAAGAAGTCGGTGGGGACGAGCACGCGCATTGCACGCTTGGGACGCATCTCGTTGGGGCCAATGGCCTCAACGCACTTCCATAGCTCGTCGCGTGGCATGAGCAGTGGCTGCGAGACGCCATCGACGCGGAGAATCGACTCGTCATACTCGGGGTACACGGGCGCGTCGCCCGCGGAGTTGCCATCGGACATACCGGCGTCGGACGCGGCGTCGCCGTCCTGCTGATGGCCAGCCTGGTGCGCCTGCTGGTTATCCATGCCCTGGTTGTGAGCGTGCACCGCGCCGGCAACACCACCCCATCCGCCGCCGCCGCCGCCGCCAGCAGAGGACGAGGCGGCGGCGCCGTGGTGCTGGTGGTGGTTAGACTCGCCGCCTCCACCCTCCTGCTCACCAAACAGCTCGTCCTCCGCAACCTCATCATCATCATCAACAGCGATACGACGAGGCGCGCCGCTGCCGCCGTTGCGCCCGCTGCGCCGGGGCGCATTCAGCACGCCATCTTCTTCCTCCTCATCTTCTTCTTCCGCGGCAGCCCCGTCTACGGGTGAGGGCCCACTTGGGCCGGCACCGCCCTGCTGCTGCGCATCCTGAGCCTGCATTTCGCGCTCTATCTGCATCTCATCCTCAAGCGAGACATCGACTGCTTCAGCAAAGTCCATGACGCGTAACTTGCCTGCACAATACAGCACGTCGGGAAGAGCATGTGGGTTAGCGGAGAGCGCGCAAGGGTTGAACCCGACTCCACCTCGGAATACGTGTCACGCGCTCAAGATGGGCCGGGGGTCTGTGACATCAGTTTCGGTTTGTATCTTACCTGGTGCAGGGGTTACTTCAAGTGTACCCTAGACCTCTCTATTACTCGTCCTTTACCTTCGCTTACCGCCGCTTGTTTGAGCGGGAAGAATTATACGCCTTCTCGCCCGTTCTTACATTTTCCGCGATCTTTCCACCTCTACCCGGAAGTATAACGGAAATTGCTTTTTTCCACCACCTTTCCGCCTCTGCCCGGAATATATATTTCCAGGGGGCTATTGACATCCTGAGCTCCCGGAATCTCACTGAAGTGTCCCTGTTTGGTGCCCACCTGGAGTTCAAAAGCGCCGTTTTCCGCCTCTGTCCGGAAAATTAGTCGCCGTTCCCTCCACTGGAATTCAAAAGCGCCGTTTTCCGCCTCTTCCTGGAAGAACGGCGGAAAACAGCTCACATCCGACAGACGACACCTACGGACCATGTCCAAGCGCTCACGCCGGTGCTATCCGTGCTGTCCACGTTGGTCACGCGGGTAGGCGCACAACTCTAGTTTCCCTCCTCCGACGGACCAGGCACGGTCTTACGGCTGTCCGTTTCAATCTTGGCGCAGCACCGGCACAGAAGGCGGCTGCGTGCCATCTCCGTGTCCAGTTTGGGCTTGGCCGTCTCAAGAGATTTATTGTCCCTGACAATTACGGCGACGCCGTCAACCTTGTCGAGCTCCGAGCGGTGCGCAAACTCAAAGGCGTGTGGCCATCCAGTAACGCCAGGCGTCCACTCGGTACCACGTGGCACAACGCGGTAGGGGCAATCTTCGCACTTCCCCAGCTCGAGCTTCTTGGCGTTGACGTACGCTTGCTTCGCGGTGGCCGGATCATCCTTACGCTTCATAGCGTCTGCCGTTGGCTGCATATTGTTGCAGTTGAGGCACATGGGCACGACGCTCTTCATGGAAAACTCGGCCCACAAAGCCGGCTTGCCACCAAGGGCTGGCCACTCCGCGTAGTTGCCGATGCCTACGGTATTGCCCTTGCTGTTGCACATCTTCTCCGCAGGCACTGTATGCTCATTGGTCACGCTGGTCTTGCGCTTGCACAGAATGCACCCAGCCTTCTCATTCAAAGCCTTGATTTGAAGCGACACGGCGCGGCACCCTCCGCGACCCTCGGTGTTGGGGTTCTCCTTTGACTTCTTGAGAATTGTGCGGCATGTATAGCACTGCTTTCTGCGCATCTTGTGTGTCTTCTCGCATAGACGGTTGTACGCCTCTTTGGTAAGCGGAATCTTAAACTCGTCGACGACCTTCAAAAAGATGCTGCGGTCCTTGTGTGTAATGTTGCTTGACGCCGGCTCAAACTGCGTCATGTCCTGAAGTCCGCGAGGACAGTTAGGCTTGGTGCACGAAATCTGGGGAGGGCGGCGCAACTGCTTGGACGCGTCGTCAACAACGTTGCTCATCATCTGTCCACGTGAGGTGGAGGTTGGTCTAGGCGACCTTGCTCTCAGGGCAGTCGCCTGGGCAGCTGGGGCAGGGAGGTCAGAGAGGGCCGGTCCAGCTCAAGCCCCTGCGCACTGGTGTGGCGGATGCTGGGGAGGGCGGAATTCCCGACGAGAGCAGACAAGCAGAAACACCTTCCGTTTCTTCTGCCTTTGCTTTCGTCAGGCATCCCGTAAGCACCCTCACTATTCGGAGGGCAGTCGCGACAGTTTTTCTATTTCCACGATCTTTCCAGGAAGAGGTGGAAAACGGCGCTTTTGAATTCCAGTGGAGGGAACGGTGGCGAATTTTCCGGGCAGAGGCGGAAAACGGCGCTTTTGAAGTCCAGGTGGGCACCAAACAGGGACATTCCGGAGAGATTCCGGGAGCTCAGGATGTCAATAGCCCCCTGGAAAATATAGTTTCCGGGTAGAGCCGGAAGAATCATGGAAATTTTTGTTTGCTATGAAACGTGCAAAGTTTGATTGTCGGCGCTCGGCAGCACACGTGACAAGTATTGGACGGCCACCTCTATGTATCTGGCCGTTTGCTCACCTGCTCACTTGCTCAATGTCCTTGAGCGTCGAGGCCAAACAGCCATTGTGGCCTCGACGCAGCTTGGCCGCAGCTTGGCCGCAGGTTGAATAGCATGGCCACATTGGCGATGTGGCCGCAGGTGGAAAGGCGACAATGTGGCCGCAGGCTGAATCGCCTGGCCACATTGGCGATGTGGCCGCAGATGGAAACGCGACAATGTGGTCGCAGGCTGAATCGCCTGGCCACATCAGTGATGTGGCCGCAGATGGAAACGCGACAAGACTGTCTATGCGCAAAGACACTCGGCCACATCGCTGATGTGGCCGCAGATGGAAACGCGACAAGATTGTCAATGCGTAAAGACACTCGGCCACCTCGCTGATGTGGCCGCAGATGGAAACGCGACAAGACTGTCAATGCGCCAAAGACACTCGGCCACATCGGCGATGTGGCCATCGAATGTCACTGGTGGAATCGACATGTTGTCGACAATGTCGTCCATGTGGTGGCCACATCGGCGCTTTGGCCAGGTCCATGTCTCACAATTGAGCTCTTGTCGACAGCATGGTTGGCCGCTCACTCGTTGTGGCCGCTGCTTAGTTGCTCCTGGGCTCATAGGCACATTGAGTGTTGTGGCCACGTGCCAGCGCTGGCCACATGAAACAATAACGACGGGCAAGTTTCAGTTGCCACACTTGGTAGAATTCGGCCACCGCTCGCCGCTCGGGCGGTAAGAACTTGACCGCAACACAGGTCGTGCGAAGGCCGTGCGTTACATGTCAACGCTACCAGACTCGTTGGCAGTTACCCCACTACTGGAGTACTACCCAAGCTAGTAGCAACTACCGAACAACCAGACCACAGTACCAATGTCCAAGCGTCCCGTTACCAAGCCACCCAACAAGCGCAAGGAGAGCGTGAGCGCGAGCGCGCCAGAGCCCGACGATGAGCCGCTGCTTGGTGGCAATGAGGGCGAGTCGGAGGACGAGAGCCTTAGCCTCAAGGAGGCCTTCAAGCAGCAGTACGCGCCGTCCGCCAAGCGCGCCGTGCCCGAGTCGCGCACCATCAAGACTTCGGGAGGCTCGCAGCCCACGGTCGCCATTGAGGGGATGTGCCTGCGCGTACAGCACCGCACGGTTGGCCAGGGAAACCTCCCGCAGCTGGCGGTTGACGTGATCATCTCCAAGGTGCGTTCGAATGGCGCGCCGGACATTCTTATCTCCGGCACCCCGGGCCTTGATTTCCTGCTGCCAACCTTCAAGCCCAAGAAGAGCGACGCTCAGGACGCCAACGACAGTTCGCCCGACGGTCCGTCGGGTGCCTCCAAGGACAAGAAGAAGGAGGCCACCCCGCGCACTCTTGTGCTGCCCGCCAACCACAAGACCATCGCTGTTGGCGTGGGAGGTCTCATTCAGGCCGCGATGTTCACCATGGCCGGTGGCGGTGGCAAGGACAAGAAGAAGGAGGGCATCGACCTCATTGTGCCCGGTATGAAGGTCGACGTGACTGGCGTCGTCGCCGGACTCACTGCCGACGGCACGGGGCTCTACCTCAATACCTCTAACATCATCGCGCTGACCGACGGCGTGCCACCGGGCCACGGCCCGGGTCTCATCATCGACTTTCTCAAGAACTCCGAGCTGGCGGAGGGCGCGGCCATCCGCGCGTCCATGTCGATGCGCGGCTTCCACGGTGTCGAGATGCCGCCCCACCTTGAGCTGCAGGCGCAGAGCCTCCGCCGCCGCTGGCTTGAGGCGCGCGACGGTATGGTCTCGGCTTCCGAGGCCAAGGCCACCTCGCTCCGCGCCGAGAACAGCACGGACATGGAGGCGGCGGCGCTCGTCATGGAGGACCACGCGTCGCGGCTCCGCTCGACCAACCCGGCGGACCTCGCGGGTGGTGCCTACTTCTTTACACCGGCCAAGAACCCGACGCCCGACTACCCATCGATGAACGCGGCGTTTGTGCACGAGATCGCGGGCATGGACTTTCGAGCACCCAAGGCGCTCATGGACTTCACCATGGGCGGTGCCGAGCGCAAAGCGCTTCCCGAGGTCTTCTGCGTGCCGGAGGTTGTCAAGTGTGAGTTCACGCCGTACAACAACGTCGTGATCGCCCACCTCCGCCTCCAGTGGATGGCGTCCAAGTCGGTGGCCATCGCCCACATAAAAGAGAGCAAGGGCCAGTTCACGCTTGACTCGGTGGGCGCGGCGGTGGGCATTAAGGTCGACCTGCGCACCCACCTGCCTCCGTACACGGGAATCGTCGGGATGGCCAAGGGCATTGACATGGCGCCCGACATCCTCAAGTATGGCCGCTGGGCGATTGTGACGGGCATCAACCCCAAGGAGCCTACGGACTACGACGTCGCTGCGCCCTTCAACGACGGCTGGTCGCTTGACATGAAGGCCACCGCTTGCAACATTGGCATTGTTGTTGACGAGGCTTTCATCAAGGAGCACTTGTGCCAGGGCATGCCGCTGTTTGCCTACCGCAACGACGAGGACCTGCAGGTCTTCAAGACCAAGAACAAGGTCACCGGCGAAGAGACCGACGTGCCGATCCCCAACCTCAAGCTGCGCAAGAACGGCTACCAGGAGCTCACCTCGCAGACGTACAGCTTCGACGAGGCCGAGGTGCCGCCCGACTGCACCGACAAGGAGTACCGCGTCTGGTTCAAGGGCTCGGCGGACGCCATCCTTGAGGCCCATGGCGAGGGCACTGTCAACCTGCAGGAGAACACGGAGGCGGGTGGCAAGGCGGTCCTTGCCGCGGCCAAGGAGAGTGGCCTCAAGACGCTCAAGTTCCTGACCGAGCGCTGCGCGGTCTACGCCATTGCCTTTTAAAGCGCCATAAACTGGCAAGAGGAGAGGGGAGAGAGAGAGGAGAGATGAGCGCAAGAGAGGTGTCGCCCGCCGCACCTCAATGGGACGCGCTGCTTGCGTATGAGGGGGGGGTGGTGAACGTGGAGCGGAGTTGGAACCCTTGGGGGTTTTCGCGTGGAACCAAGGAGCCCATGATGGGTATTGTAAACACAATGACTGGGAAAGAGGACGCGTGGAAGATTATGAGTTACGACTTTGCAAGCAGCATCACGCCCATAGCATACGCAAGTAACGGCGAGGTGGAGGTAAAGGCTATGTTCATTCTGAGCCGACAAGGAATGCAGAAGTTTGCGTCGCTGTGGGTACGTGTAAAGCAGAACTCGCTGGGATACGGTGACAACTATCTGGGCAGCGTATCGGGCGGTACGCTCATGGGCCAAAAGTATCGCTTCAACAACGCGGCACGTGAGTGGTTTGCATCGGAGCCCATGCCTGCCATCCCGAGCTATGCTCTGCTTGACACAGACGACGCGGACGATTGGTACGATGCGCTGATGAAGGCGATGGACGTGTACAAGCAGCGCGACGAGCGCACGTGGTCCTTCCGTCCGTCGGTGCGCGACTCGGACTCGCTGGACGCGCGGCCGGGACAGAAGACGTCGCTGTGGGAACTCGAGGGCCGGCTGGCGAGCCAGAGCCGCATACTGCCAGCTCGGCCCTCGAGCCGCGGGGCGAACGAACGGGTGGAGTGCCAACGGGTCGAGCTGCTAAAGGGGGCGCTGACGGACGTGCGGACCGAGCTGGACCTGGCCCAACAGGATCTCGCGGGCGGGCAGCGAGCGGTGAGCGTGTTGGATGACCTCATATTTGACCTCGCCAAGATCCTGCGCCGTATTGATCGCGAGTGACTGAGTAGGGGTGTCTGCAATAACTTGTCATCTAACACAACAGAGTAGGACAGAGTGGCCCATGATCCACAACGGGCCATTTGCCCGTAAGGGGCCCGAGGCCCCTATCGACTACGCTGAGATCGACCCGGCAAGTGTCGACTGGTCGCTCTTTGGTAAAGGCCGTGGCTGGAAGTCCAACCAGCGCCAGGCAGACCCGGTGACCCCTCGAGTCGAGACCCACGCCTTTGACCCGTACGCCCAAGCACGGCCCGACATCTACTCCTTCCAGCGCGATACCAAGGAGGCGCTCACGTACTTTGCACAGACGCGCCTTGACGGTAGGTTCATCGGAACCGTCGAGACGACCGCTCTGGGCAACCCACGCGAAAGCGTGCTGCGCATTTTCTGGAAGAAGAACGGTGGCGCCGATATCGAGTTCGATATGATGGGAACCACAGCGTTCCGCACCATCAATGGTCAAGATGTTGATGTCCCGCCTATCTGCTCGGGCTACTGCAAGAAGACCGACCTTGGCTCGGCCGTGCCGGGTATGCTCGGCAAGTTTGGCTGGGTGGCGGTCGCCACCAAGCTGCACGGCAAGGACCTCCGCCGCTCGCAGACAAACCATCTCTTCTCGCTCCCTCTGTTTGAGGCCATTGCCACGGCGACGGCTTTCTCCATGTTCAGGAACGACCAGAAGATCCGCGACATGCACCCCACACTCGGCACCATGGCACCCGCTGGCATCGGCGCCACGCCGATGCAACTCGGCATCCACGGCGTCGGCGCAGAGCGGTGGATGCGCGCCGACGCGGCGGACCTCAACGAGATGATCAGGGCGTCCAGCACCTTCAGTCCAATCAGCGTCGATGGCTACGCCCTGGGCACGGCCCTCGAGGTCACTCCGATCGACGCGAGCAGGGCGGTTGGCGCCATCTACCCGCTGAAGAAGGGCAACGACGCCATTGCTAATGGCCTCGTCTGCAACCGCCTCGTAGTCTTGGAGAAGAGCGTTTCATACGCCGAGTACCCCGAGGCGACAAGCTTTAAGAAGTACAAGGTGCACGTCTTCAGCGACGCGCACACGGACGGGCCGGTTGCAACGCTTGACGTGACCCCCGTCGCGTACGCTGACCCCAACGGGCGGCTAACCCTCAAGACCCACGAGACCAAGCCGCGTATCGGCAGCACATGGGTCACCCCCGGCGTCGGCAACCGCGAGGTAACCGAGGCGGACGTGGCACTCGCAAGTTCCGAGATTGCGGCGTGGGACCAGCGTCTCATTGGCAGCATCGAGACGGCCATGTACAAGATCCGCACCAACCAGGGTGGCGTGGGGTCCGCAAAGGTGTAACTCACATACGAATGCCGTGTGTGCGTGGTGTGAGACTCCACACTTTCATGCACAACCCATGGATTCCTTTGTTTGGGAGCTGGTAAATCTGTGAGGGGGTTAAACATTTAAAGATTTGGATCTCTTTTCACACCACCGGCCATGCCGCACCAATCCCGATCGCGCGATCGATCTTCTCCCCCAATCGCATAGCCGGCACTGCCGCTACAATGAGCGCATGGTAGCGCACTACATTCAAGAGAAGACCCCGCTGTGCTGCGTCCAGCTTGCCCACGAACGCAGAGTTACCGTTAAGTGCCGCGGCGCGGCCAAGCGCCGCGTAGTTGCCAAGGCCCGCGACCAGCGCAGTCTGGTCAGCAAGTGGAAGCGCGCCAAACGCGGCCCACAGCGCCTTGATGGCAGCTGAGCCCGGCGCGTAGTACTTGCGCTGCCCAAGCAGATGGCCCTGGTGCCCCCTCGGTGCAGGCCCGGTTGCGGGAGGACCGGGGGTTGGTACCCCCGTGCGATTAGCAGCGTTGCGCAGCTGACGTAGCTGCTCGTCCTGTGCGTGCGCATCGTCGACGACAGTCCACGCAGCCACTTCACTTGGGCAGCTCGGATCGTAGGCAGCAATCACGGCCGTAAGCGCCGGAGGCACTGGCGGGGCTGCTGCTGGGTTGCCGACGAGCAGCCGCGTCAGGTTGCCCGTGATCTCCGCGTTGCCCGCCGCAAGGAGGTCAAGCGCTCCGATGCCAGCCATACCGCCCGGTAGCACAGCAAGTGCCAGGCTCTCACCAAAGTACTCATTATACTCGCGCTGGACCATGTCAAGAGACCATTCCTCTACAACCACGTTGAGGGTCGCGCACCGGTAAGGAGCCATGCCCGATTTGTTGTCAAGGACCGAGCCGATACGCCATACCTGCACCATGCGCGCGAACTCGTCGGCTGTGGGCTGCAGGTGGTTGTCGCCGCCCGGCGCGCTGCGCTCCATGTCCTTGACGTTGACAATGTTCGGACTGAGCGGCGCCCATGCAATCTGGCGCGAGGTGAAGAGCTTGTACTTGAAGGAGAAGAACTGGTTGGCGCCAAGCGTACCGTCGGGGAGGGTGAAGCGGTTCTCAGTGGCGATGAGCCCCACAAAGACCTTGTCAAGTGTGCGCACTCCGTCGTCAAAGTGCTGCGGGTAATCGCCCCCCGACGAGTTACGAGTGAGCGTGGGACCGCCGACGGCGACATTGTACGCCTCTCCAGGGTTTGAGTTGTCCATTACACAGTCGTGCTCTTTGCTTGCAAGCACACCGTCGGGTGCCCAGCGCGCCAGTGTCGGGCACTTTGCCCATCTGTACCAAATTGGGTTAAACTCAAACTTGATCTCAAGTTGTTTGTAGTGCTCCGCCTCCGCCGCCAATTGCTGAGCTGCAGTGAGCGTTGCCATGATGGCAACTATGTCGGGCCGACCCCTCCAGATGCCCAACTGCTCCCGGACCCAAGCGTCCTTGCTCAAGCCGCGTGGATCCTCATTGGGGCCCATCGTCAGCTCGCATGTGGGGTCGGCGTTGCCATTCTTGAACATCTCGTTGAGCTGCGTGATGCTGGCGATGCGGCTTGAGCGCGCGATGTCATGGCCCATAGGGGGCGACGTCGAACCGTCCATACGATGGACAAAGACAACGTCGCCTTCCATGGACGGCACGCGCGCCACGTTCCCACAGTCCTTGTGAAAGCTGGTTTGTACGCGAACGTAGGTGATTCGCTGGTTTGTCTTTTTGCCTGGTTGGGCAGTGGTTGTCGGGATGGGATTCTTTACGCCAGGCACGGCGCCATTGGGCACACCCAGTGGCTGCCGCGCGCTGGCGTCGCGGCCTGGGACGCTTGTGATGCGGCTGGTCGACTGCTTGTACCCACCGCCCAAGTTCTCGTAACCCAACGCTTCCGTCACAGTTGACAAAAGTGACATGTCTGGCGCGCGCCTCTCTACTACATACTCCAATTGACAGAGTATATTGCAAGGCACTTTAGCGGGCCGTCCTCTCACTCTCTCAAACGGCCAGCGTGACGGCTCACGCCATAGGGTCGTCCTCGATGATCCCCTGATTTGCGAGGGCGATGCGGCGTTGCTCCGCACGCTTCGCGCGGTCCTCCCACAGCCACAAGATGAACTTCGCAATCTTGATCACAAGGGCGGCCCGGCGGATGTAGTTGGCGATTAGCATGCGGGCCGCCGTCTTGCGCGCATCGAAGAGCTCCCCATCAGCCCAGGCGACGGTAGAAGGGATCTTGGCCGTGATGCGCTCGTGGAAGGCCAGGATGGAGACCTCGTTGATGCCCGACCGGCTCTTTATCTCGACGGTGGAGACGCCGTTGTTGAACTCGATGTAGTGCTCAATGCCATCCTCGTCAGGCGCCCACATGATGCGCACCTCGACAGAGCGACCGTACTGCTCCGTGTAGAATCCCGTCCCAATCTGCGCGCAGAAATAGTTCTCGTGGAGCCACTCGTACTTCTCCATCATGAGGCTGTTGTACACGTTCATGCCGACCGGAACCTCCGTCTTGAGGATCTCGTTGACCGCGGGCAGCTCGTGCAGCCGGTCACGGGCGGTGTCCATGTCCTCGGGCAGAAACTTCGGCCTGGGCTTGGACACACGGCTTTCGTTCCACTTGTTCTTGAAAATCGCGCCCACATAGTAGGAGATGCCGCAGAACCTGGGGCACGGATAGGCCCACCATGGCATGCCGTTGATGGCCTCGAGAATCTCTACAAGATCATCCCATGGCATAGTGCTGGTGCGCGTCCACCGAGCAAGGAACTCATAGACTGGCTCCGTATTCCGAAGTGTCTGATCGAGTACCGCGGGCGGCTCCATCGTCTGTGCACACGGATACGGATCAGTGGGTGTGAGCACGGATCCGGATCTCGGTAAGTTGCGTCCAGCGTCGCACCTGGAGTTTCAAGAAGAGAGGTCTGATGAACGCGAATGGGTCTCGATTCGAGATTGTGTGGAAGTTTATGGGAATCCGAGCGCCCAACGTTTTCTCTTTTACACAAGCGCTATTGAGCGCG
>Ga0115003_10003917_pt1 | contig 11630 bp, 10 predicted proteins | sample ArcticOcean_MG_C_7_FD_88736 | JGI IMG/M metagenome (GOLD analysis project Ga0115003, IMG submission 88736) | Marine microbial communities from western Arctic Ocean - ArcticOcean_MG_CB11_88 | ecosystem: Environmental > Aquatic > Marine > Oceanic | place: Arctic Ocean: Canada Basin | collected... | reverse complement strand
AGGACGTATAGTGTAGTTGGATATCACTTTGGCCTTCTAAGCCGAAAACCCGGGTTCGAATCCTGGTACGTCCGCCACCAACTTTGAGTCCGTACCCCGTGAATGGGGTGCGAGAGGCTTGTATCGATTTGGCGTCCGTACCTTTCTGAACCGATCCAGCCACTCCGGTTGTGCCGTTCCTTCGGTTGTGTTCATAGTTGAACGAACATGAGCGGCCTCCCAGGCTTTCCTGAATGAGGGGGTCATCACCAATTCGGAGTAATGCTCCTCAATGGTCGCTACCGTGTCGCCAAGGATGCGAGATACATCCTCATATGTTGAGCCGCTATTGAGAAATCGCATGGCCAAGGTGTGTCGGTAACTGTGGGAGGAATACGGCCGTATGTCCCCTTTGTAGTACGGTGCTGCCCCTTCCCGTACCTTGATCAACCATTGATAGACCGACTTATCAGAGATGTGAGGTAAATGCTCCTTGTTCGTTCCAGAATGGGCTGCAATTGATTCAGGGAAGAGGTAAGTCATGTCATGTCCTTCTTCTTCGAGCATGCATTTGAATTTCTTGAACACGTGAAGGAAGCGGGGTTCAATGAATGAAAAACATCGTTTTACGTTCTTTTGTGCCGGAAACTGAATGATACCTTCGTTCAGGTCGAGATACTCCCATTTGAATTTGGACGAATCGTCCCGTCGAGGTGCGATATGGTAGTGCAAAAAGTGGATAGCAGCATGTTTCAGCGTCTTCGTGTTTTGAGCGAGCTCGAGGGCGTGCTGGTGCATAGCTTCTGTCTCTTCGAGATTCCAATACTTGATGTCCTTGATTTCTTTCTTCTCTTTCCAAACCTGTACAAACGCGAGAGTCTCGTTCAAACGCATCGCCTTAAGGATTTGAACCAGAGCTTCCTTACGTTTTCGGATGCTTCCTTCGGTGAGTTCGTTGCCGCTTCGGGTCATTCCTGCTCGGTATCGTTCGACAAGTGCAAGCCAGTCAGTGTCTTTGATCGCTTCAGCGCTCATAACGCCCATGTCCATGAAATCGCAAGCCACCCAAAGTGAACAGCGATGATCGTTCTTCTTGGTTGATGCACTGTGATTTCGTAATTCACCATAGTGGATACTCGCATCTCTTGCTCTTGCCCAATCCGGGGTTAATTCCTCTGTGTGGTACTGTTTTATTCCCATGTTCCGAAATACCTCGTCAGCCCTTTGAATGCTCCGGCTCGAATTTAGACCTCATAGATTGGATGGATTGGCAAATTGAGGTCAATAGTATGTCAGCAGCCGTAGTAGCCGGTAGCCTCAACGCTAGAGGCATTACAGGCAAACGTGGAGCGAAGTGACATGGCAACTCTATTACTCAAACGATCAACAATAACTTCCATAAAATACGATTGAAGTTTCAAACCTCCTCTTGGTGAGGAGTAATCCCTGGCATCGAGTGAAAAAGTAATTCAGTATTAATCGGTAAGAGATAACAGAAACTCTTGTTCCAACCCCAACCCTGTATCTAATAGGTAATTTAGTGTTGAATTAAACCCAGAATCATTTGTTATATATCCTCGTAACTTCTCCAGTGTTTTCGCATTATTTCTATCAGAAACTAGACTTTGTTTTCCATATTTTTTGAAGATTGAAATATCAAGGGAATGATGGAAGTAAAATTCAGAATGTTGCTTACAATTCGCCTCTATACGGCAAAATTCTGAAAGCCCAACTGGATCATAGTCTCCCATGTGAATTATCTTTGAGATGCTATCACAATCATTAATCCATGAAATAACTCTGTTGTCAAGCTTTCCACTTGCATAAATTATTACATCAGCGTCCTTTACGAATCGTTCTGCTTGTAAAAAGCAATCAAAATTTTCGACAATGACCAACACTCCAGTAAGATTAATGTTTGATGCATCAACTAGAAGTCCTACAATTCCATTTCTTTGTGTTAATTCGTATGCTGGAAATCCAAGAGCAAGATCAGAAGATACAGTTACGAATCGAAATGTAACAGGAGCCCTTTCCGCATTTCCTCCTTTTTTTGAGTCCCTTGAGGATAGAATACCTCCTACTCTACCATCTTGATGGAAGTCTAACCCTTCTGGGTATTTGTTTGAAATCTGGATATCCAAGATACTGTGGTCTTTGACCACCAACCATTCAGTTTTTCCACGTCTTTGATAATCCAATACTCCATAATCATCTAATTCCTTTCTGTATTTTTTTGCAAGACGATGGTTTGCCCTTATCTCCCCATCTTCCTTCAAAATGGAATAGAATGTTCTTGGCCCTTCAGACATTCACACACCCCATACTGCTTTGTGCTTCTCGAGCACGAATCCGCTTCTGTCTAACCAATAATTTAGAGGAATTACTGTTTTTGGTCGAGGGCTAGCAGTGATGATACTGAGGCCAGCATCATGGATATAATTGACTATAGATTGAATATTTTGGTCGTCTAATTTTTCTAATTCATCCAAAAAGATTGGTATTCTACCAATATTAGATTTCATCATATTTTTGAGAATTTCAACATGGAAGCAGACCTTAACTGCGATTGTAGTCCCTTGGGATTCAAATCTTCCTATATCTCTGTATTTCTTAATTTCGCCATTTACTGAAATGTGCACATTTACCTCAAAAATGTCTTCAATAGAGATCTTGCCTTTGTTGAAAAGCACATCTAAGCTTCCACGAGAGTTGTTATCCCTTTCCGCGAATGCCAAAATTGTGTCTTCTTCACGTATTTTTTCCATCGCTGCAATAATTCCTGTGTCATTTGGAGACGCGACTAACCTGAACCAGTCCAAATTGGAAATAGTTATTTTGTTAAATGAACGATTTATGGTTGCAATCTTCTTAATGACAGCATCATAACTTGTCATGAAATTTCTGATATCATTTTTCATCCCTTCGATTAATGAGTTCTGTAATCGATCATTTACTTCCTTCTTCTCTTCAAGTGATTCAAGTTCAGTCTTCATATCTGAAATACCTGTATGTAAGTCTTCATTTCTAAACCTTCCATCTGTTACTTTATGGACTAAATCTAAGCTTGTTTGAAGCCTCCTAAAGGCCTCTTTACACCGAGTGTTTAGTCTATCAATAACCTGGAAAATGTCCCTCCATTCATCACCTTCAATTACCTCAACTTCTTTTTCAGCCCACTCGTCTGAAGGAGGATGAATCGAACGTAAGTCATTGAAAATAGTTTGAATGTTTCTTGCGATTTCCTTGGAGTATGTTTCCTTTCTAACTATACTTTCGCGGAAGACCATTCGCTCCTCATTCAGCTTATTTTGCTCTTCAATTAGATTGTCTCGTAGAGTTTCAGATTGTATAAGATTTCTGTCAATTTCCTCTAGGTCATCAATCAAATTAGGAAGGTTACCAAGCAGTTCTAGATCATTAATACATTGATTCAGTTTCTTTCTAGATTCCTCTAATTCTAACTTTATCTTTCGACTCTCCTTCTTTGCATCGATTGCTCTTTTTACTGCGCCGAGCCTGTTGGATAAATCTTGACATGTTTCCTTGAGTTGCTCAGTTGTCTCGGGCAAGGAGTTAGAATCAATTTGTGTAATATCAATAGATGTTCCACTGAGATTCAAATTGGTTTTTTCTGTAAGCGAAGATAATGAATTTAGAAGTGCGAGTAATTCAGTTTTGTTCACGATAGTAAACCCATCACCTTCAATTAATTGCATCAATTCTCCACTAAGTATTTTGTCCCATATTACAAATAATTCGGGCGAATCATTCAGTAAATCACGAATATAAATTCGGAATGATGATTTGCCATTTAATTGAGATTCAAGAGATTTTATTCTCTTTGATAGAGATTTTTCTTGGCTCTCAAGGCCTGAATATTTTGAGTCCTGTGTGGCTGAAGCTAGTTCCTCACACTTCTGAGTTAGATTGACATGTTGTGCTCTTAACTCTATTTCACTAAGGTTCTTACCACGAGTGATTTCCCCTGTCACTTCAGTTTTGCGAGATGTCAATCCGAATAATTTCTGTTTTTGAGCATCAATTTGGTTTGTTAGATTTTCAATCTGTACTTTTTTCTCACCGTCTATTCTTGAAGATTCAGAAATAGCAGATTTTAAAGTTCCTAATTCTATACTAAGTCTACGTTTCTCATCTTCTGCAAATTTAATTGCAAAATTATATTGCAATGAATAAGACTTCCTTTTCTGAGATAATTTAACAAAGTCTTCAATGCAACTTTCGAGAGTATCCCTAGCATTATTTATCATCGTAATCTCATTTTGTTTACCTAAGAATTCATTATACCTATTTTCATATTTGTCACGGAGGTTTAGTTCGTTAGTTACTACATCAGAACAAGCCACCAATAATTCTCGCATTTCTAAGGACGTTAATTTTTCTAATCTCAATAAATTTGTAAAGACTTTCTTGTACTTGGGGAAATCGTTCGAACGTTTTAGAGGAGCAACACTGAATGGTGAATCTCCTCTTCCAGTGATCCATTGTTGCATTTCTGTGCCAGATAACGGCCCCTTTGCCTCCATTTTGGCAAAATAGGATTTAACAAATTGGTTATCCCTTGGTTTAAATTTACCATTTCCATCTTTCAAAATGTATGATTGTAGCTCCAAAGTCCCATTATACCTCCAACGCTGATATCCAAATGATTGCCCAGGACCTTGACCTAGTAAGGCAAGACATTGCGGCCCAGTCGGAGTTGATACTTCGAAAACGATGTATGAAAATGAATCAAAGTAATGTTTCTTAGTTTCATCATCTTTGTGCCCATCCCAAACCATTTGCTTAAAATTATCAATAAATGCAAATTGTAATGCGTTGACTATAGTAGTCTTTCCAGCATTGTTACCCCCGTATAGATGAATGGATTTACTTAGATCAATATCACATAACCTGAAGCCACCAGAATTAACGAAAAGAACACGTTGTAGAGAGGTATCGATCATTCTTCTTCACCCCTTTCCAATGATACAATTTTGTAACACAAATCGATGTATCTAAGGGATGGTGCTAGTAAATTGAATGAGTCCGATTTCAAGTTGATGAAACCTCTTTTGCTCAATCCTTTCAACATAGAATTCAAGTCAGTATCATTTGTGATTTCAACTGCCTTCATGATATCCATATTGCTACCTGTTGAGAGATGAGGTAATGTATTCAAAGAGTAGATATGTTGTTCTTTAATACACTGGGATGGATTCTTTCCATCCTCTAGAAGCCATTGAACGAATACAAAATAAAATGCTGCTTCTTTTTGGATTGTTTTCTTGTTGACAAGATTATCTGAATGACCATCAAGATACGCAAAACCAAGAGTGTTGATAATCAATTCAAAACCAACAGCAGAAAAAATTTCGCTTAACTCAGATTCATATTTTTCGATTAGAAAATATAACTCACCATCACTTGCAGAATAGTGTTTCCCTGCTCTCATTGAAGAGAATATTTCCTTTGATATTTTAGTTAATTCCTTCTCAATCATCATACCTCTGCCTCCCACTTTATGGAATTGAAATTCAGACTGACATCCTCAATCTTGTAAAGGGACTTATTATTCGATAGACTTGTTTTGTTTCTATGTTTCTCTGCTATTTCAATAGCGGCAATGAAGCATTGCTCTAGACTATTAGTAGAATTCTCGGATATGATGTACTGAAGTAAATCATCTATACTCTCAGATGCAATTAGGTCTGTTTCGATTAAGTGTGTTTGAATCGGTTGGTCTGGATTGTCATTTGTCTCAGGAATTTGGAACTCGGGAATGGTGTATTCCGCATCAGCTAAATTTGATAGATACACTTCTAACCCTAAATCTGTGAATAAATTTCGAGGATTGAAGGAAACGATTCTGAGGTCTTTTTCGATAATTTCGTTCAAGCCCTTTGCACCTTTTTGCAAGATTATTTTCTGGCCCAAAAGAGCACCACGATGTAATTCAACAAAAGTGGACAGTTCTTTCAGTGCAATAGTCAAATCGTTCCACATGTCATGATGAGCGGTTGCAACCAACTGTCTCAGGGAAATCATCTTGGTTCTAATGATGTTAGCCAAATTGGCGATGTATTCATCCTCTACAAAGATAATCTCCGTTTCTTCCAAAGTGCGTATGATAGAGTCGCACGTATCTGCAAAAGGTTGTTGAACCATTTTCTTTGAAGGTTCTACATACTCGTCGTAGAGTCTTTTCACCTCAAGATACCGTGTTAACTTGCTTTCATATTTATCGTCATCCGAAACTGTTTTTGTTGCTAGAATGATTGAATCTCGATTGGTTTTAACAAACAAAGAAAGGTCATTCATAGCATCAATAATCTGCTTCAAATCATCTCTAATTGTGATCTTTGATAACTGCCTCTTATCAGGTTTAGGATTATGGTTATCTTCAATTGAATTTTGGGAACGCTGCATCTTTTCGATGGATGAAACTAGATATCCATGATCATACATTTTTCTTTCCCGAAGAAGCCATTTCAGGAAATTACTGAATTGTGGTTGAACCTCGTATGAATCGCCCTGGAATTCAGATAGTACCCCGAACTCTATTAAACGTTCCATAATGAATTTTTTATTGTATTCTGGATCTTTCTCGTGACTACGCATTAGATTATACAATTCACTCTCTGAAATAATCCACTCAGACTTTAACCCCAGCCTAAACATATCCTCTATGAAGTGATGATGCTTTGTCATGAAGGAGAAGAATGATTGCATACCTCCAGAAGACTTCATCGAATTCACCTCTATTCTTTCTGATTCTTCAACAGTTCAAGAAGTGCGAATGTAGCAATACCTGCAGTAGCACCAACTAAGCCTCCAATCAATGCAGCATTGAACGCTTCGTCTGTTCCATTCTTTTCTGCATTCTTTCGTAATTTCTTCAGATGATAAGCAATATTCTGTTGAGTTGTCTTGAGTTTCTCAGCGATTTCGGCTTGACTATAGCCAAGAGCACGCATTTTCAGCAACTCTGCAATTTCTTTAGGACCTAACGCCATAACATCACCGAGTAAGAAGGAGTTAATAAATATTTCAACAGGCTATTTGTATTATACAAATCAATTAATAATTTTGTTTGTATTAAACAAGTACCTGTTGTTTAGTGATTGTTTTGAAATACCTGATTTCTGTATTTTATCACACGGTTTAGCATCGAATTTCGCTGATATAGCTGATTTGTCAATTAGTTCACTTTCCCGGCATCGGAATTAATTTCGTTGCGATTCCCTTATTGAGAGTCAAACCAACCGAGCACTTGTGGCGCAACATGGTAATTCAAAACCGAAGGGTGGTTTATCCCTTCAAAGTGAATTTCCTTTGATTGCCAAACTTTGGCATCCAGATAAGAATGAAATTAGTCCTTCTGATATAAGATCAAAATCGAATATCAAACGCTGGTGGCTCTGCCTCGAATCAAAGTGTGAACACAAACATGAATGGTTTGCACCTCCAGACCGATTGGTAAAAGCATTTGAAAAAGGCGTTTCTGGATGCCCACATTGTTCTGGACGAATAGTATGTCAATGTAATTCACTGGGGAATCTGTATCCAAATATTACAAAATATTGGCACACAAAGAATAATGGTGAATTATCTCCATTCAGTCTTGCGCCACAGAGCAACAAGAAAATATGGTGGGAATGCCCCAATGGGCCAGACCATGAATGGGAAGCTCCACCTAGTCAGATAGTTAGGGGTCGAGGTTGTCCTTTTTGCTCGAAGCCGCCAAAGAAGGTATCAATCACAAATTGTATGGCTACACTCAGGTCAGATATGGTGCCGTTCTGGCACCAAGAGTTGAATGGAGATTTAACGCCAAGAGACATTTTCCCGGGCTCAAAGAAGAAACATTGGTGGAAATGTCCTGAAGGAGTTGACCATGTTTGGGAAGCAGGACCTGAACAAATTGGTTCTGCTCTTTCAGCTTCAAAAGGTAAAGCCCACGCCTGCCCCTCATGCGCAGGTTATCAGTTATCAGTTACTAACAGACTTGATCTCAATTATAGTGCAATCGCATTTGAGTGGCACCCTACAATGAACGATAATGTGAAACCTACTGATGTGACTTCAGGTAGTGGATTCAAGGCATGGTGGAAATGTCCTGAAGGGCCTGATCATGTTTGGCAAGTACCTATTGCAAGTAGAACAAGCAGAGAAGGGACTGGTTGCCCATTTTGCGATGGAAAGAAGGTGTCTGTAACAAATTCACTTTCATCACTATGTCCTGATGCAGCCGCACAATGGCATCCAACCAAGAATGGTGGGGAACGGCCCGAAGATTTTGCTGCCAAATCGGGAAAAAGAGCATGGTGGAAATGCTCCAAGGGACCAGATCATGAGTGGGAGGCAGCGATACATACTAGAGCAAGAGGCTATGGATGTCCATTTTGTGCCAATCGGAAGGGTTCAGGCAAGACTTCTGCAGTTTCAGTAACAAACAGTCTTGCAACAAGATTTCCAGACATTTCTGCAGAATGGCATTCTACAAAGAATGGAGATAGAACTCCAGAAAAAGTGGTGTTTGGTTCGCATCAGAATGTTTGGTGGAAATGTAAGAACAATCCTGAACACGAATGGGAGACTGCCCCTGGTCACAGGACAGGAAGAGGAAGTGGTTGCCCGTCCTGTGCCAAATATGGAATTGATATCTCAGCACCGACGAGATTCTATGTTATGAGAATAGAAAATCACGCAGGAATTTGGTGGTGGAAAGCAGGGATATCTGTTGACCCTCAACGGAGAGCGAGTCAAATTGAGCGATCTATTAGAACAGCAGGTATGCACCTCAATGTAGTGGTACATGAGGAGTTTGAGTTTGAAACAGGCAAGGAAGCATTACAGTTTGAACAAACATTGTTAGACACCAAATCAATCAGAGCGGAAACAATTGAAAGATTCTCAGGATGCACTGAATTATTCGCGCAGAACCCTCTTGATTGGGCTCGCGAATGTTCGATGATTTGAGTAAACTGTTGGAAGGGGGGCGGTTGCAACCACCAGTGGTTGGTTCGGTACCCACTGCTTTGATGGGTAAGCAGAGGGGGACCCTTTGCGCAGAATAGTTTAATCACTTGAGGAGTATTTTACAAAATGTTCTTTACCCTTTTTCTCAAGAATGACGTCTATCGCCAATGTTGAACAAATTATTTTAGATTTAATTGCTACACCCCCCATTTCTCCAGTGTTTTTCAATCCGAACTTTTCCATGAACTGATTCCATGTTAACCCAGAACTTTCTTTCAAATCCTTCACAATAGGCCAGAAGTCTTTCAGCGGAATGGCTTCATTATCACTCTTTTCTAATTTCCATTTTATTTCGGACTCCAGTTTCCTATGTTGAACCACTAATTCATCTTTTAAATCAACGTGCCATATATCATCACCGGATATGTTAAGATAATCGCTGCAATGAGTCTGTAAAGCCTTTTTTAATCCACGAGGTAAATTATGTAATCTCAAAAAAGATGTTGGATTGTAGTTCTCATAACCTCTCTCAATCATCCATTTTTGTATTGCCCGACCTAAATCATCGTTGGATAATTTCTTCGATCCTACAATCATTATGATGTCCATCTTAAATTGACTTAAGTCTGTTAAAACATCGTTTTTCAACTGCTTCTCTGTGGTAATAGCGCCCTCGCTCCCCTCCGATTTAGTATCCGTGGATTTCACCTTTCCTTCAGTAGTTGAGGGTTTACTTTTTGAAGAAGCTTGTTTGGGAGATTCATTACGCTGAATCACCTCAGGCAATTCTTTTTTATCTTGTTTGATTTGAATCTCTGGTTTCTTTGGCTCATAACCGAACAACTTATCGAAAAATCGTTCAACTAAACCAATCTTTCTCTTACTTTGATTATGTTCAATTGGCGAGGTTCTAATTGGAGTTTGGTTGAACTTAAGATTTGGAAGACTATCTTTATCCCAAGTTGAAAAACGCCCATATGCTCGCTTAGGCATTGGGGGTTCGGTATTAGCAAATCTAGCTTCAGTGAAAATTTCTTGAGCTCGTGGAAAAACAGCTCCTGCAAGAAACCCCTCATCTGCAGTCACTTCAGACCAGAGTATGAACTCATCCACATCTGCTTTGATGCTCTGATAATTTTTGTAATACGGGGGATTTCCCAACATACTTTGCATTGTTAAATTTCTTGAATTATTACAAGCAGTACACATCTGAATTTTGTTTTCATCATCATTCAAACCGCCTAGAGCCCTCGGATGAATGTGTTCAGTATTGTGATTTTTTCCGCTGAACTTGATAGCACAAATCGGACATTCGGCTTGATTACGCAACAAACACAGTTCCCTCGTCGAAGTTATGGAACTGGATTTTGGTGTAGTTTTTTGGGATTTAAGAAAGGTTTTAGAGCGTTTAAGCGATTGAGAATAGCGAGTTTTAATCTCAGAAAGCATCTTGATTACTCCTTTCCAGTTTCTTTTAGCAATTCCAACAAGGCAACTAATCCAATTCCAGCCGCAGCTCCGGCAAGCCCTCCAATAAGTGCCGCATTGAACACTTCATCAGTGCCTCTTTTCTTAGATTGCTCCTTGAGTTTTTTCAATTGATAACCGATGACCTGCTGCGAAGTGTTCAACTTTTCAGCAATTTCTGCTTGACTCCACCCAAGGGCACGTAATTTGAGCAACTCAGCGATCTGGTTTGGAGTCAGGGCCATGTTTACCCGTAGACTATCAGGGATATAAATTTGTATTATACAAAAAAAACATTTAATTTACACATAATATTTGTTGAATGATCGTATGATTCAACAGTTTCGGAGGTGTTCAAAGGGTGTATCCGAATACCCATTGCTCAGGTTTTACCAAATCAAAGGGCTTGCAGTGGGTCTTTTCAGACGGTACCGACGCATGAGAGGTATGTCGTAAGGGTATACAGAGGGTATCGGAAGGGTTATTACTTCTTGCGATTAAGAAGTTCACGCTTTAGGTAATGAAAAATCTTTGATTTCGATTCTTTACCAATTTTCATGCTATAGGCTCTGATGACCTTGTCCATCGCAGTACGCATATATGCTTCAGGATTCGCATCAATCTCCTCGATATTTGCGGTAAGTGAGCGGATAAAGATGTCGAGAATTTCTTCAAAATATTCACGCTCTTTAGTGGACAAGTCCCCAAATCTTTCATTTTCAATTTGTTCTAATCTTTCTTTTTCAATTTGTTTCAATTCTTCCATTTCGATTCGTTCTAACCTTTCTCTTTCAAGTCGTTCACCATGCGCAAAAATCTTCACCGATAGACATTCACTACAAAAAGGACCAGCCCCTCGACCTGAATCAAAACGCAAAACGTTTCCCATCTCATACCTACAATTCAAATGACATAATTCACAGAATTTTATCGTTGTGCACCGCTTATCTTGGCATTTTAGAACTTTGACATTAGTGGCAGAACAATTAGGACATTCGTCAATTTTCAGAATATTCTGCTGAACATCACCCATAATGACACTATCAGAAATATCGATTCCGGGTTTTTCTTCTGTCAATAGTGTAACCCCCAATGTGGTGCTCACCAACAATCTCATTCAACCTGATACATTAACCTAATCCGGAAAAAATAAAATCCAATTAGATCAGTTGTATTTCGTGATGGCCAAGACTATTTCAGTT
>Ga0115003_10003916_pt1 | contig 11630 bp, 12 predicted proteins | sample ArcticOcean_MG_C_7_FD_88736 | JGI IMG/M metagenome (GOLD analysis project Ga0115003, IMG submission 88736) | Marine microbial communities from western Arctic Ocean - ArcticOcean_MG_CB11_88 | ecosystem: Environmental > Aquatic > Marine > Oceanic | place: Arctic Ocean: Canada Basin | collected... | reverse complement strand
TCAGGTTGTTTCGCTTCGATCTTAACTTCTTCTTTAATAGGCTCAGGTTGTTTCGCTTCGATCTTAACTTCTTCTTTAATAGGCTCAGGTTGTTTCGCTTCGATCTTAACTTCTTCTTTAATAGGCTCAGGTTGTTTCGGAATTGATTTTACCTCTTCCACAATAGGTTTTACCTCGGCAGTTTTAGAAATCTGGGTGTCTGTTTTTTTTCTAGGATCTTTTAGCTCTCCTCCTATACCACTGTAAAAGATTAGTCCTACAATTAAAACAATTGCAAAAGGCATTGTTTGATAATGTTCTTTTTTGGACTGAATGATAGTAATTTCTTTGGCTTGCTGTGAGTAACTACAAGAGTCTATTTAAGGCTTTACTAGCTAGTTCTGAAGAAGATTTGTCCGTTTTAAATTGGCTTAATATCTCTTGTGTTTTTTTTACTTGTTCCTGCATTTTTGAAGGGTTTTCTAAAAAATTGCTTACAACTTTAAGAATATTCTTTGAGTTACAATTTGACTGTAATAGTTCTGGTATAACTTCCTCATTAGCTGCAATATTTATAATATTAGCAAATTTAGTTTTAACTAAAATTTTGATAATTAAGAAATTGATAAAGTTCATCTTATAAATAATTATTGATGGAATTTTAGCATTGCATATTTCTAGAGAAACAGTTCCAGACTTTGCAATGGCAAATATTGATTTTTTAAGAATGTGCGCTTTAAGTTTATCATCGCTAATTATTTCACAATTATTTAAGCTACTGATTTTAATATATGATTGAATTAACGGGTTGTGTTCTCTGGTTGAGTGGAAAACGTATGTAATATCATTATGTTTTTCTCCTATCAACTTAATGGAATTAAGTAATATAGGCATTAAAACATTAATTTCCGAAACACGACTGCCTGCAAAGACCGATATTAGAGCTTTATTTTTCTCTACAAACTGATTTATGTCAATTTTATCATCAGTCTTGGCTTCCAGCAATGGATGACCCACGAATTCACAGCTTATTTTTTCTTTGTCAAAGTAAGGTTTTTCAAAACTAAAAAGAAGTAAGACGTGATCGATGAATCTCTTTATTTTTTTAACTCTGCCCTCTCTCCAAACCCACACTTGGGGAGCAACATAATGAACTGTTTTGATATTAGAATCTTTATTTTTTAGTCGTTCGGCAACTCTTAACGTAAAATCTGGACTATCAACTGTAAATAGAATATCAGGTTTAAATTTTAAAATTTCTTCAACAGTTTTGTTAATTTTATTATTTATTTTAAATATATTTAATAATACTTTTGTAAATCCAAGATAAGTAATATCTTTTAGTTCATATATTGATTGAATTCCTAAAGATTTAAGACTTTCACCGCCGACTGACAAATATTCTATATTTGGATTAAGTATTTTAAGTTTTGAAATAACTTTTGATGCAAGTTTATCACCCGAAGGTTCACCTGTTAATATAAAAATTTTTTTCATATAACTTTAATAAACATATTGTATTTATTGGCAAAATTAATAAGATTTTTTTTATCCAAGCAAACATTTTGTTTGTGTTTTAAGACTACGCCTTTCAATCCTGCTTTTTTACATTGAATTATTGTATTCAAACCAATCGTCGGAAGATCAATTCTTAAATCTTGTTTCTTCTTTGGAAGTTTAACTAAGACACCTTTTAAAATATTTTTTCTTTCTCTAATTTTTTTGAGCATTTTTTCAGTACCGTCATTGCTTTCAATTGCTAGGACCTTACTCTCTCTAACAATAGCTCCTTGACTAGAGTTATAGCTATTCAATTTATTTAAAACTAATGTAGCTTTTTTAATATCTTTTTTGTCTTTGTGGCTAGGTTTAATCTTTGTGTAAACTCCTCTTGATAAGCTCAGTTCAGGATTAAAAGTTAGAGAATTTATAGTTTTAATTTTTTCTACCTTAAATATATTGATAACTTCTTTTAGAATAGCAACATCTCCAATTGTAGATGCTTTAATGATTTTTGGAATGTGATAAACACCTTTCAAATCTAATCTAAGTTTAGAAAAATTTGGTTTGTGTACTCTTCCGGCAAAAAGAACTTGCCTACAGTTATTAACTTTCAAAATATTAATAATTTTTCCTATCTGGCCAATTGAAACAGAGTTAAAATTTTTATTTGTTTTAAAAATTTTTCTTTTTGTTAAATCTATAATTAAGTATTTTTTTTTAATCTTTTTGACTTTTTTAAGGATTTCTTTTGGGAGATTTGTTTCTCCAAATATTAACCCTATCATCTTACTCTTTATTTATTGGTGTGCAAATTGCTCTTTTCTTATCTTTCACTATAAAGCTGATTACTTCATCAATAAGCTCATTGCCTTTAAACTCGCTATTTATTTTATTTAAATTTTCATGAAGGTTTTTGGTAGAAAATATTTCATCATATGCTTTATTAAGTTCCATGATTTTTTTATTTTCATAATTTTTTCTTCTTAGCCCTATTAAGTTTAATCCTTGTAAATAATTTCTATTCCCAATTGATAGACCGAATGGGATCACGTCTTTTAATACGCCTGTCATGCCACCAATCATTGCTAATCTTCCAATTCTAGTAAATTGCTGGACGGCTGAATTTCCTCCAATTACAACAGAATCTTCTATAGTTACGTGCCCGCCTAATGGAACATTGTTCGCTATGATCACATTGTTTCCTACTTTACAGTCATGAGCTATATGAGAAGAAATCATAAACAGGCAATCATTGCCTATAATTGTTTGTCCTCCCCCTCCAATCGTTCCTGGGTTAATTGTTACATGTTCTCTAATTGTATTTTTTTCTCCTATTATTAAGCTATTAGGTTCGTTATTATATTTAAGATCCTGTGGAGCGGTCCCAATAGATGCAAATGGGAAAATTTTTGTTCCTTTTCCAATTCTTGTATTTCCTTCAATATGTACATTTGAAATTAATTCTACTCCATCATCTAATTGAACAGAGTCTCCTATATTGCAAAACGGCCCAATTTTTACATTGGTTCCTATTTTAGCTTTTTTTGAAATTACGCTAGAATTATGGATCATCTTTTATCAACTATTGTTGCAGACCATTCAGCATCAGCCATTCTTTTTCCATCGACTTTGGCTGTGCCTTTGTACTTCCATACTCTACCATGGGATCTAATAGCTTCTATTTCTAGATGAAGTTCACAGTCAGGTATAACAGGATTTCTAAATCTAGCTTTGTCTACTCCCATTAAAAAAACAAGTTTATTTTCGTATTCTTTAGGGTCTATTCCATAGGCTGTTAAGGCAGCAGCAGCCTGACCAAAAGCCTCAACAATTAAAACACCTGGCATAACTGGTCGATCAGGAAAATGGCCCTGCACATAAAAACCATCCTTTCTTACATTCATAATTGCAGTAGCAGATTTTAAATGAACAATGTTTGTTAACTTGTCTATTAAAAGCATTGGAGCTCTGTGAGGCAATAAACTTTCTATTTTTTTTTTATCAATTGAATTACTCATTTTTTATTAAAATTCTTTAAAAATTCTTTTAATGGTACTGCAGGATAACCCATAACGACTGCTCCGTCTGGTATATTCTTTACAACCCCGCTTCCGCCACCAATTTTTACATTATTTCCAATTTTCAAGTGACCAGAAACTCCTGCTTGACCACCAATGGAAACATTGTCACCAATAACTGAGCTACCAGCAAAACCAACCTGTCCTGCTATCATACAATTATTTCCAATTTTCACATTGTGTGCTACGTGAACTTGATTGTCTAAAAAAGTATTTCTTCCAATGACAGTATTCCCTATGGAGCCTCTATCGATTGTACAATTAGAGCCAAGTTCAGCGTTATCTTTTAATAAAACTTTTCCAACATGAGGAAATCTTAGATTTTTCTCTCTAAGTGGTATAAAACCAAATCCTTTTAAACCTACTTTGCACCCATCTTGTATGACCACGTTATCACCTATGATTGAATTTTTTATTACAATTTGAGAACCAATTGTGCAGTTTTTACCAATTTCGACATTATGTTCAATTACTGTATTGCTTCCCAAAACAGTATCTTTTCCTATTTTACAGTTTTTTCCAACAAAAACATTATTTCCAAATCTTACCTTCGGGTGCTTTGATTTTATAGGTTTTTTCAAAGAAGGATCAGGGGTGTCTATATCAGCATTAGGATAAAATTTTCTAGCAACTTTACATAGTTCAAAAAGTATATTTTTTACTATTATTGGTTCGCAGCTTTTTGGTAAATAATTTTTTAATTTATCACTTGTTAAGCAGTATGCGGCCTTAGTAGATTTTGCTAGGTCAACATAATTAGCTGATTCTAGAAAAGTTATATCTGAACCGACAGCTTCTTCTAGAGTCTTGATGTCTGATATTTTAATTTTTTTTTTGGGAACAGAAAAATTAAAAATCTCGCTTAGCAAAAAAGGTCCCTTTTGCTCAAAGAAAATATTTTTACTCATTAAGATTAGTTTATTTTTAATGATGGTAATTCTTTGTTTAGAATAACAATAATTTGATCTGTAATTTCTAAAGTTTTATCTCCTAGTATGACACTTTTTTTATCAACAATTAAACGAATATTGTTATCTTCCATATATTTTTTAACAATTGGATTAACTGCTTTTAATAATGCTTTTTTTGCATCGCTTCTAGTTTTTGCTATATTTTTAAAAGTATCAGTTTTGTCTTTTTGTAAATCAGCTACTCTTTTTCTAAGATTTTTAACTTTTTTTTTGTATTCGTCTGCTCCTAATGCTTTTTTTTGTGAAATAATATCTGCTTCTGATTTCTTAATATCAGTTTCCAATTGATTAAACCTTTTTGTTTCTGCTTCAATTTTATTCTTTAATTTCTTTTTCGCCTCAGCGCCAGGTTTACTAGCATTAAAAACCTTGCCAAAATCCATAAAATATACATTGTCCGCAAAAGAATTAGATGTGTTTAAAAAAAAAAGTAGAATTATAAAGATTAGTTTTTTCATATTTTAATTTAAAAAGTTGTTCCTAATCTAAAATTAAAAGACTCTGTTTCGTCTGTACTTGCTTTAGTCAAATTTTGTGAAAAAATAAATGTCATCGGACCAACTGGAGAAATCCACTGTGTATTTACTCCCATTGAAGATCTAATTTTGTTTGAATCATCCATGGCGCCATCATAGTCCACACCCCAAACATTTCCTACATCTAAAAATAAACCTACGTCAGTTTTTGTACTTTCTGGTAATAAATTTGGCAGACTCACTTCCACGTTGGATGCATAAGCATAATTACCTCCAACATAATCTTTTCCATCTTTAGGACCAATTTTTCCTGCCTTAAATCCTCTTATTTTACTTGTCGGTAAGAGTATTCTTTTGCTCAAACGGACATCTTTGTCACCAAAGCCATTAATGGTTGAACCAAATACTTTAAATGCTGCAATAGCATCTGGAGAAAGTGATTTGTATTTACTAAACGTATACGAGTTTTTTAAATAAGGAGCATCTGCATAAAGAGGTATTACTTGGCTAAAGCCTGAGTAATAACCTTCGGTTGGTGCGTAAACTCTATCACGTTTATCCGCGGAAATGCCGTAGTTAAATGCCAAATCCGTAAAACTTCCTTTTTGCTTTTTCAAATTATCTGAGGCGCTACTTTCTACTTGTAAATCATCATATGAAAAAGCAAGACCCGGCGAAAGGTAGATGTCTTTGTATTGTTCAAATCTAGTTCCTATACCGGTAGAGATTATATTATTTTTAAATCCGGAGTCTGGCTTATCATTACTAGTATTAGAGACAAAATAATTCAAAGAATTTCCAGTAAAATTATAATTAGGGTTGTTAACGCTAAACTCTCCCGTAAAAGATTCAGCGCTAACATTTAGAGATGTGGAAAGTTCAATGCCTTTACCAAGCCAATTATTCTCTTTAACAGCAAAAGCAAAACTTCCACCAGTTGTACCAATACCGGCGCCAGCACTAATTTCACCCGTTGGTTTTTCCTCAACATTAATTTCGATAATTCTTTGTTCTTTATTTGATCCATCAGTTATTTTTTCTTTTACCTTACCAAATATATTTCTTGATCTAAGTTTAGCGATAGATTGATCAAGTTTTAACTTGTTGAATGGATCTCCTTCGTCGATTAGAAGCTCAGATCTTATAACTGACTCTTCTGTAACTGAATTTCCAACAACATTAATCTTTTCTACAAGTAATTTCTTTCCTTCATAAATATTAATTTTTAGCTCAATTGAATCTTGCTCTAGTATTTCATTCACTGAATGTTCAATAAATTGCAAGTCGTTATTTGCAATTAGTAAATCTAGTTCATCTAATAGTTTTTTAACCTTGAATGGGGAATAATATTTGCCAATTATTTTTGTAAAATTTTTTTGTAGGGGGATAAATGCTTTCTTGTCCAGTACTTCAGATACGTTAGTGCTAATTTTGGTTACTTTATATCTAGTGCCAGCATTAATGGTATAAGTAAGTACAGTCGAATTATCTTTACTAATTTCAGCATTACTTGATAAAACCTGCACATCGTAATATCCCAAAGATTTATAATAGTTAAGTAATAATCTTGTATCTAATTGTATGTTGTTTTTATTTAGGTGTGTATTTTTAGAGAGAAATTTCCAAAATTTTTCTTCTTCGGTAACTATAATATCTCTCAATCTTTTTTCTTTAATTTTTTTGTCACCAATAAAGTTTATTTTAGCAATGTCAGTTTTTTTTCCTTTGTCCAAAATATAAATTAAGTTAATTCGATTTTGATCAAATTCATCAATTTTTGCTTCTACATTAGCAAAATTAAAACCCATAGAAGCGTAAATATTTTTAATTAAATTAATATCTTGTGATAATTTGTTTTCTATAAAACTTGCTTTATTTCGCAAACTAAGTTCTTCGAGAACTTTTTCTTTTAAAGCTTTTTTTGGTTCTCCTTCAATATCAATAAAATTTATAACTGGATATTCTTTAACAATAATTTTTAAAACGCTATTGGATAAAGATATCTTTATATCTTCAAAAAAATTAGTTTCATATAAATCTTGCAGCACTTTATTAATTTCAAATTCTGAATAATCATTACCAAGATTTATATTTCCATAAACTTTAATGGTTTCTTGACTAATTCTAGTATTGCCTTCAACCTCAAGTTTTTGAACAATTTCCGATGATAGGCCGGAAGAAATTAAAAGAAAGATTGTAAGGTAAATTTTTAACATTATTTTATATTCTATTTTTTTTTATAATTTTTAAAGCGACTTTTCTTGCCCAATTGTCAATATTATAGATCTTTTTTATACTATCACTAGAAATGTTAGAAGTTTTTATATAGTTTTTATCTCTTAAAACAAGTTTCAAATAACTAATAATATCGATAAAGTTTATGTTATTATTAAGAAATTCATCAACAAATATTTCATTTGCTGCATTTATTATTATAGCAGACGATTTGCCTCTGTTCATTTCGGGTATTAAACTTACTGAAGGAAATTTTTTTTTATCGATTGTTGTAAAATTTAAATTTTGAATTTTGTCATAAATAGTATTTTTTTTTGAAAAAAATTTTTTATAATTAAAATTTTCTAATAATGCATTTGCTATAGGAATTTTCATATCTGGTACATGATGCAAATAAATAGATATTCCGCTATTAAGTTTAATAATAGCATGAATAAGAGAATCTGGATGAATTATAATTTCATAGTCGCTAAGATTAAAAGGAAAAAGTTTTAATGCTTCTGTAATTTCTAAAACCTTATTCATCAAAGTGGCTGAGTCTACAGAAATCTTTTTTCCCATGTTCCACTTCGGATGTTTTATTGCATCTTTTGGTTTTATATCTTTAAACTTCTTAATATTAAGTTTTAGGAATGGGCCTCCTGATGCGGTAATATAAATTTTTTCTATTTGATCTTTTGAAAAATTTTTAAGCAATGTATTGATAGAAAAATGTTCTGAGTCGATGGGCACTAATTCTGTTTTATATTTAGTTGAATTTTTTTTTATCAAACTCCAACCACAGATAATAGCTTCTTTGTTAGCTAAAAGAATTTTCTTACTTATTTTTGTAAATAGTATTGTGGGTTCTAAACCAGCTATACCTGGAATAGCTGAAACACATACATCTATTTTTTCAATATACTTTTGAACTAAATCAAAATTATTTAACACAATAATTTTTTTATTCTTAAATTTTTGTTTAATTTTTAAAAAAACATTTTTATTACTTACAATAAGTAATTTAGGTTTGAAAATTTCTGTTTGTTTTATTATCTTTAAATAATTTTTATTAGCAGCTAATAATTCAACTTTAAATATATTAGATTTTTTAATTATTTCCAATGTTGATTGTCCAATTGAACCAGTAGAACCTAAAATAGCAATTTTTTTTTTTTTCATTTAAATAAATGCGGTAAACTTTAATAAAGAACAAAATATTAGAACAAATATTAAACCATCAATTCTATCAAGGACCCCTCCGTGACCTGGTAAAATATTACTTATATCTTTTATATTAATTTTTCTTTTTAAAAATGATACGAATATGTCTCCTATCTGACATATTATGGAAATTAAAATAGTTATGATTAGAAAATTCAATTCTAAAAAACTTATTAATATTTTATCTAAAATTAAACCCTGCAGTAAATTAATTAAGGGTAGAGACACGCAGCTTAAAACCACAGAACCAATTGCTCCAGAATATGTTTTATTAGGACTTATCTTAGAAAGTTTTTTTCCTTTAAAAATTTTACCAAAAATATAGCCCCCTATATCAGACAAAAAGGTGGAAAATAAAATCCACAGGAGAATTATCAAAGTATAGTCTGTCTTGCCCCTTAAAAAATAAAAAGAAAAAAAAGAACAAATTAATAAAATCGATGAAAAAAAAATAAATAATTTGTTTTTAGTGTTTTTAATTATCTCATATATGCATAAAAGATAAAAAGTTGATAAAAATACAATCAAATAGATTCCAGAATACACAGTTAAATAAAATAAAATTGGAAAAAGAACTAATGATGTTAAAATTCTATTAAAAAGTTCACTCTTCATCTTAAATACCGCCAAAATTTCTTTTCACTTTTTTAAATTTATTTATTATTTTTTTTAAATCTTTTTTTGTAAAATCAGGCCACAGCTTGTCTAAAAAAAAAATTTCAGTATACGCAAGTTGCCAAAGCATAAAATTGCTTAATCTTTTTTGCCCTCCTGTTCTTACGAGAACATCTGGAAATGACAAATCAGCGTATAAATTTTTATCAATATTTTTTTCGATTAGTTTATGTGATTTGTGATTAATTTTTTTTATTGAATCTATGATTTCATTTTTAGATCCGTAGTTTAATGCTAGATTAATCGTTAATTTATTGTTTTCTTTAGTTCTGTTTGTAACTTCTTTTAGAACATTTTTAATTTTAGATGGTAGATCCCGTAGTCTACCTGAAATGATAATTTTTATATTGTTTTTAATAATATTGTTTATTTCTTTATTAAAATAAAGACTAATTAAGTTAAAAAGATAATTTATTTCAGTCTTGGGTCTTTTCCAGTTTTCTGATGAAAAAACATAAAATGAAATAATTGGAACTTTAAAAATAATTGAAGCTTCTACAATTTTTTGAACTACTTTTACCCCTGCAAGATGCCCGTAATTTCTATTTTTTTTCTTTTTAAGTCCCCATCTTCCATTGCCATCCATGATAAAGGCAATGTGATTAAGATTATTCATACCTGAAGAATTTCTTTTTCTTTTTCTAGCAATATCTTTTCAATATTTTCAATGTGATTGTCTGTTGCTTTTTGAATGCTTTTTTCTAAAACTTTATTTTCATCTTCAGTTATTTTTTTTTCTTTAATAAGTTTTTTTAATTCGTCGTTACCTTCTCTTCGTATGTTTCTAATAGCAACTTTGTTTTTTTCACCTATAGTTTTTAATACCTTAATTAAATCTTTTCTTCTTTCTTCCGTTAGGTCTGGAATTCTTAATCGTAAAACTGATCCATCTATTTGAGGGTTAATTCCTAAATCAGATTTTTGTATAGAAGCATCTACCATTTTTACATTTGATTGATCCCACACTTGAACTGTTATTAATCTTGCTTCCGGTACACTCACTGTAGCAAGTTGATTAATGGGCATCATCTGGCCGTATACATCAACTTTAATCATATCCAACATAGATGCATTGGCCCTTCCAGTTCTAACAGATGCTAAGTCTTTTTTAAAAGATTGAATGGTTTTATCCATTTTAACTGAATAATCTTTTTCATTGAATTCGGCACTCATTAGTTAGACTCCTTCACCAACTTTGTATCTTATAAAATCTATTATTTTTATATCATTTTCTTTTAAAATATCTGAAACTTTTTTTTTAGAGTCCATTATCCATACTTGGTTCACGAGCGTATTTTCAGAAATAAATTTATTAATTTTACCTTTTGATATTTTTTCTATCATCTCCGGTTGTTTTCCTGAATTTAACAGTTCAGCCTTTATAATTTCCATTTCCTTATCAATAATTTTTCTATCAAGATCTTTTTCCTCTAAACTTATTGGGGACATTGCTGAGATGTGCATTGCAATTTTTTTTCCAATTTCAATACTATTTTTTTTTGAAATTTTAATGATTGATGTTATTTTTCCAATTTTTGGTTCTATAGCACCATGAATATAAAAAGAATTTTCTCCGTTTCTGTTGTCAAAAAAATTTGCTCTTCTTATTGTAATTTTCTCTCCGATTTTTGCAATTAAATCTATCAAATTTGTTTCAACAGTTAAGTTGTTTTTCATAATAGATTTTTTAACCTTTGAAAGATCTGCTTTGTTTTTAAAATTAATCTCCGAAACTTCCTTACAAAAAGAAATAAATTCTTCATTTTTTGCAACAAAGTCTGTTTCGCTGTTGATTTCAATAAGAGAAACTTCTCCTTCTCTTTCTTCTAGAAGACAGAGTCCCTCTGAGGCAGTACGACTCATTTTATTAGAAGCTTTTGCAATTCCTTTTTTTCTTAAAAATTCAATAGCTTTATCTAAATCCCCGTTTGTTTCATCAATAGCAAGTTTGCAGTCTTTAAACCCTACACCTGTAATTTCTCTAAGTTGTTTTACGCTTTCAAGTAAATCTTTACTGGACATAAAATAATATTTAATTGGATGGTTTTTTTTCTATTGGAGCTTTAACTTCTTTAATATCATCTTTTGTTTTTTTTATTTTTTCTCCATCTTTTTTTTCAGGTATTTTTTTTTCTATAAATTTTGAGGCAGTTAAAATTGTATTTTTTAATAGATCACAATATAAATTTATAGATCTTCTAGCATCATCATTACCTGGAATTGGAAATTGTATATCAGTTGGATCTGAATTTGTGTCTAGTATGGCTACTATTGGAATGTTAAGCTTTTGAGCTTCTGCTACTGCTAACGACTCTATATTAGTGTCTATAATAAAAATTAATTGTGGTAATTTTTTCATATCTGCAATACCACCTAATGATCTTTGAAGTTTTTCTTTTTCTTTGCCAAGTTTTAAAATTTCTTTTTTTGTAAAACCAGTGTCTTCTCTTGATAGACGATCTTCTAACATTTTTAATCTTTTAATTGAGTTTTGTATTGTGTTCCAATTA
>Ga0115003_10003914_pt1 | contig 11635 bp, 8 predicted proteins | sample ArcticOcean_MG_C_7_FD_88736 | JGI IMG/M metagenome (GOLD analysis project Ga0115003, IMG submission 88736) | Marine microbial communities from western Arctic Ocean - ArcticOcean_MG_CB11_88 | ecosystem: Environmental > Aquatic > Marine > Oceanic | place: Arctic Ocean: Canada Basin | collected... | reverse complement strand
TAATTCTTCTCGGATATCCGTTTTATAGTCAATAATCGCCGCATCATTGAACTTCTCTATCACTGTGCCTTTTGATCCTTCCTCGTAGCCATGAAACACGCGAAAGCAATCAATACTCGTATCCTGCCAAAGCGGTTTCCTTTTTGCCCACGCAGCATTAATCAACGCTTGCCAATTAACGGCCGTTGTATCTTGTTCCATTACTTCTCCGACTCTTGAAGTCTCATCGCTACAAATAAAATTTTTGCAAAGACATCAATTTAACGTTGATTGCTGTCTCTATTGAATGGGGCTTGTTTCGCAAATAGGCATGTTAACCGCAAAGGTGACCGCGCACATACTTTGCGAACTCGAGTGTAAGCCATTGGGACAAAGTTCTGGTCAGGATTTGGTTTAAGTTGGTCGTTCACTTTTAACTCTTGAGTCCTATTTCACCGACACCGTAAGCAAATTCGTCGCAGCTAAGCATTACTCTACGCAGCCCCTTATCTAAGCACCCCACCGCTGACCAATGCAAGCTTACCGCCAAATCGTCTCATCATCTGATTCTGTTATTGAGTTAATTTGGAATTGATTTAGAAGCTATTATTCAAGACGGTTTCAAACCGAATCAAGAACCTCTAATCACTACCCTCGCGGAGGAGTTAGAAGAATAGATTGTTGCGCAGACTAATACTGCAAACGCAAAAGCATGCAGTACTGAACTTTTTCTGGTGCAAATATCATCGACCGGTGGGCATACAAAATAAGCTCTACTCTTTATTTGTAGCTTCTTTTAGTGCCTGAAGAATTTTCTTTCCCTGCGGACTAAGCCGTTCTAATTCTTCGAAATTTTCTTCCTCCGACACCACTTCATCTGTCTCAGCTTCAGCGTCTGGCAACTGTTCTGGATCAGAGCTCTGCAGTTGCTCAGGTACAGCACTAAACAAACGTTTCAACCTTCTTATAGGTCCCATTATGCGCCAAGACGTACTAGTGTAGATCTGATTCAACTGATTGGCATGCGCATCTACTATTACATCCAAACTAGTGGCCGCCTCTTCGTGCCGCTGATCGGCCTCACGAAGCTGATTTTGCAGGTTTAAGAGTTCCGCCTCAAGATTTGAGTGTTTTGAATGTAGCGAGCTTATGTAGATTTCACGCTGCGCATACTTTTCATGCAACGCTTTAATATCACTTCCCAACCTATCAAGTTCTTTCTGTTGAAACAAAGATTGAGATTCGAGCTTCTGATACTCTCCTTCTTGCCACAGTTTATGCTTTACAAGAATACTGTTTTGTTCAAGTGCCTCTTGTAGTTTCAACATTGATTCTTCATGTCGCACGGACTTTTGCTGCCCACTGTACTGTGTAGCGAGGAAATCTAAGGTCAGTCCATATTCGACATTAAATGGCGCCGAGGTTTCTATAAGAAGTTCTCTATCAGCTGTTTTTTGAGCTACAACTGAATAGTCAGGACTCACACCATTCAACACATCAAGTAGACTCAGATCTTCTGATCCCACTATTGATTCCGGTTCTTGTAATCGCAGAACCTTAACTTTTTCGTATCCGAAATATTCTGGAATAAAGGCCAAAAGACTAGGAGGTAGTGGCTTAACGTGAGTTGGATCAAGGTAAAATGACGAAGAACCTACGACAAGGTTTTCTGGGTTTGGCGTCTCTAAAATTAACAAGCCTCCTGGTACCAAAACTCGAAGAGCTTCGTCAACAAGTGAGAGCAGATCATCGAAGTCAATATGTTCGACTAAGTGAAACCCTGAAACTACAACTTGGCTTTCATTAGGCAGCTGCCCCAAATACTTTATAGCATCGGCAGTCTCCACATCGAGACCGATTTTTCGACATTCACTCAGCATGCCGTCATCCAAATCAACACCTTTCGCCTTGTAACCGGAGTCTCCCATCAACTCTATCCATTCCCCACGACCACAACCTAAGTCCAACATTTCGGCATCAGGGTAATAACTGGAGACAAGTTCAACAAATGGTAAGTAAGCTTCGAGTCGTGATTTGATAACTTGACGCGGTCCCCGAAGTTTATCTTCAAAGGCCTTATAGAAATCCTCTCTCATATAGCGTTTACCTCAATTTCAGGTTGCAACCAATTGCAGCCTTCAAACAAATGAACCCCTGAGTTAAGGACATTGAAAACTAAGGCAAGGTCTCTCCATTCGTAATTGGCGCTCAAATGATTCTCTCTGTCGTGCAATGCAATCGCGATTGAGTAGCTACCAACGCCGAGATTCGCATCAAATTCTATTCGAAACTGGAATTCACCGCCGACGACAGGCTCTTCAATCACTTGTTTCGTGTGCCATGTGTTGGTGCCATACATTATTTGACCTAGCCGATCTTTTATGCAGAACCCCATAACCAGTGAACCTAAGGATTCGGCAACTTTTGTCGACACGATCAGTGTAACTCGCTCTCCAATACTGACAACTTCGACGGGTTCATTGTTTTGATTAACAAGTTCGACGCTTTGGATTTCGGCCTCGCCAGTACCGGAGGTGGTTTTCACTTTACCACTCTCAAGCAGTACTGTTTCGACCTTGGCATTCTCTTTTTCAGCGATTAATGCGTTGTAAAAATCAAATACTTCCTCGGGTTTAGCATCCTTAACGATGAGTCCTCCCTCGAGTAAAATAGCGCGATTGCAAACGCTTTGTATTGCTGCTCGATCATGGGCAACGATTAGTAGTGTTGTCCCCTGCTCTTGAAACTCCCTAATTCTTGCAAAACTCTTATGTTGAAAATAGGAGTCGCCGACAGAAAGCGCCTCATCAACAATCAAAATTTCGGGTCGATAGGCCGTCGCAATTGCAAAGGCCAAACGCACGTGCATGCCACTCGAATAAGTTCGAACAGGTTGCTCAAAATACTCGCCAACTTCTGCAAAACCTTCAATGTCGGTCATCGCATTTTGAATCTCTTCAGCGGAAAAACCCATAAGGCCAGCCGCGTGGAGTACATTCTGACGCCCCGTTAGATCAGGGTTAAAACCCATCCCTAGCTCTAGGATGGCTGCGACTCGACCATTCACGGCTACTGAGCCTTCCGTGGATTGCAACGTGTTCGTGATGATTTTTAGAAGCGTACTTTTCCCAGCGCCATTCTGACCAATGATCCCTATAGCTTCACCCTTTTGAATCGTGAAACTAACGTGCCTTAGAACCCAATTTTCTTCACTAGGACGAGTTGGTAAACCAAACCAACGGCCTATACGCTGCCATTCTGAACGATAAGTTCTGAAAGATTTTCCTACATCATTAACATCTATAAGGTTCAAAGTACGTCCATCATTTCAGCACCAGCACGCTTGAAAATAAAAAGCCCCAGAGCAACTAGAAAAAGGGAAACCGCCAAAACAATCGCAATACTCTCAAATTGTGGAGACAGTCCGTAAACCAAAACCTGATGATAACCGTCAATAATTGGGTACAGCGGATTGAAGCTCATCAGGTCGCGATACTGAGACGGGATAATATCAAGCGGATAGACGATCGGTGTAAACCAGAACATAACCTGAAGAACAATTGGCACAACCTGTCCAATATCCCGCATAAACACATTAAAGACTCCTAGAAGTAACCCTACACCAAAGCCAAGAGTAACCACACAGAAAGTCAGAGGTATTAGCCACAACATCGCAGCATTGAACTCATGTCCAAGAAGCGCAAATATGACAAGCATAGCCATGAAAAGTAGTGCGTTATTAAGCACGCAAGACCCGATAACAATACTGGGTAAGGTTATGCGAGGAAAATTCATTTTTTTCATCAAATTGCCATTATCTATAAACAGAGTAAGGCATCGGCTAACCAACTCACTGAACAATGTCCAAGCGAGCAAACCTGACATTAGGTAAATGGCGTAGGCATATTTATTGTCAATGCCTGGCAACTTCGCAGCAAGAATATTCGACAGTATCAGCGCGTAAATTAGGACTTGCGATAAAGGGTTTAGGATTACCCACAACCCTCCCAGTTTGCTTTGCGCAAACCGACTAACCATATCATTCCGAATCGAGCTTAGAACGAAGCCGCGATATTGCCAAACGCCTCTTAACATGCCGCCCACTAAAGTACTCCCCTCTTAACTGTATATCGACAGAGAAAGGCACAATTAGCTGCTAACGGTATAAGGTCTAGACTTCTTGCTGGAATCGCTAAATTTGAGATGAAGTTGCCCCTGAGCTTTATCGAAAAGCTATTACCTACTGAAAGAATTGACAGTGCATTGTTTACTTTGCTGACAATTATCCGCTAACTAGAATGATAGTTCACCCATTTACTCAAAAACTGCTCCAAATCTGTTTTGTGCCGCAGAGTGGATTAGATAATCCGTTCAAATGTGACTTTGTATTAGTCTAGCTATAACCAAGAGTTACCAGCGCCGCCACTTATTAAAGCTGTGCGAAGATACTACTAAATGCCGCTCACCCTATATCTTAACGTGATAGGTGTTTTTAGAAATGGAGCGCGCATTTATCTCACACTTTTTCTCACCCAGTAACACTCGCGTACTTGTTCGCTTGAAACTGTAGAACGGACAGTTTAACGAACACAAGCTGAAGTTTTTATTGCAGTAATCACTCAACGCAAACCAAATAACGTCCATTGCATCAAAGATGCATCGTTCCCCTACTCAATTGCTACAACATATTGATACAATGCTTTTTTATTCGATGATGATTTAAGTTTTAGGACAATTCGCCGAAAATTATAAAACCATCGGCCGCTGGATAACCAAAGCTCGACTACTGCGAGAATTGAACACCAGTCAAAGTTTTGGATGTGAATGCAAGTTGCCTTATTTTTTAGGAGAATTAAACGCCCTACTGACTTGAACTTCTTGAGCACTATTAGCGCGTTATTCGTAAAAACGCTTTTGAATTCGATTTAATCACGGGCCTAAGACCAATCCCCCAATGAGTAAACTTTATATATGAATATTTCCGTGATCGGCACAGGCTATGTTGGCCTGGTTTCGGGCGCCTGTTTTGCCGAAATGGGACACACCGTAACCTGTGTTGATATTGATCACCAGAAAATAGAAAACCTAAAGAATGGTGCTCTACCTATCTACGAGCCCGGCTTAGAGGAAATCGTCAAGAAAAACTATCGAGACGGCCGTTTGCGTTTCACAACCGTTTTGTCTGAAGCGACCGAGCATGCCACTATCCACTTTATCGCGGTGGGTACGCCCCCCGGCGAAGATGGTTCCGCTGACTTACGATATGTTTTGGGTGTGGCGAAGGAACTTGGCCAATGTTTAGTTGGTGACTACAACGTCATCGTCGACAAATCGACCGTACCCGTTGGCACAGCCGATAAAGTGAAGGCTGTGACCCAAGCCGAACTCGAAAAACGTGACGTCGACCTGAGCTTTGATGTAGTAAGCAACCCAGAATTCTTAAAGGAAGGAGCGGCAATAGAGGATTTCATGCGCCCTGATCGTGTTGTTATTGGCGCAGAGACCGACGAGGCGACTAAGTTAATGCAGCAATTATATGCTCCCTTCATGCGAAACCACGAAGTTATGTTCACCATGGGCGTTCGAGAAGCGGAAATGACGAAATACACCGCTAACGCGATGCTTGCCGCAAAAATATCATTCATGAACGAAATTTCTGTGTTGTGCGACGCAATGGACGTCGATGTTGAACAGGTGCGACTTGGAATCGGTTCTGATCGCCGCATTGGCTATCACTTTATTTACCCGGGCTGCGGTTATGGCGGCTCCTGCTTTCCAAAGGATGTTAAGGCGCTACAGCAAATGGCAAAAGATAGGGGTATAGAACCGCTCATGCTCAATGCGATTGAATCGAGAAACGAACTGCAAAAAAGCCGGCTCACAACAAAAATATTTGAAAAATATGGTAAAGACCTGTCAGGCAAGACCTTCGCTCTGTGGGGTTTGGCGTTTAAGCCAGGAACGGATGACATGCGCGATGCACCTTCATTAGTTCTGATTCGTGATTTGATAGAAGCCGGTGCAACCGTTCAGGCATCCGACCCAGTCGCCATTGATGCTGCCATAAAAAACATGGATTCAAGCTGGCTAAAGGATAGCAAGATAACCTTTAGTGAGCAGCAGTATGATGTGCTAAACATGGCTGACGCATTGGTGATCGTTACGGAATGGAAACCTTTTCGCAACCCAGACTTCCAAAGAATTATTAGCCAACTTGCATCTCCTGTTATTTTTGATGGTCGCAATCAATACGAGCCACGTGAGATGGTAGAATTAGGCATTGAATATCGCGCGATCGGCCGAGGCATAAAGGAGTAGAAGCATGCATCTTAAAAAACGCATTTTAGTCACGGGAGGTGCAGGTTTCCTTGGCTCCCATTTATGCGAGCGACTATTGAACGAAGGCAATGATGTTTTGTGTCTGGATAGTTTCTTTACAGGCTCCAAAGAGAATGTCGCCCATTTGATGGGAAACCCTTATTTTGAGCTAATTCGACACGATGTTAGCCAGCCAATTTTCTTAGAGATCGACGAAATTTATAATCTGGCATGCCCGGCCTCACCACCCCATTATCAATACGATCCCGTACACACGACGAAAACCAGCGTCATGGGCGCAATCAACATGTTGGGCATGGCTAAACGCAATAAGGCCAAGATTCTGCAAGCTTCTACGTCCGAGGTTTACGGCGACCCCGAAATTCACCCACAGCCAGAGAGTTATTGGGGTCACGTCAATACAATCGGTCCACGATCCTGCTATGACGAAGGCAAACGCTGCGCTGAAACCCTATTTTTTGACTACAAGAGGCAACACAACTTAAAGATTAAGGTCGCCAGAATATTTAACACCTATGGTCCACGGATGCACCCAAATGACGGCCGCGTCGTGTCCAACTTTATTATGCAAGCACTACAGGGCGAGTCGATCACCATATATGGCGATGGATCCCAAACACGATCATTTTGCTATGTTGATGATCTCATTGAGGCTTTCGTTCGATTAATGGGCACCGCTGATGAAATTACAGGACCAATCAATACGGGTAATCCTGGTGAATTCTCGATGCTTGAATTGGCGAGTCTAGTGATTGAACTAACGAATTCTAAGTCGAAATTGATTTTCGAGCCACTACCTGCAGATGACCCCAAACAGCGACAGCCAGATATAACGCTAGCGAAAAAGGTTTTAGATTGGGAACCGACAGTCAAACTTGAAGAAGGTCTTAAACACACAATAGCCTATTTTGAAAAACATGTTCAGAACGTTTAAAACATTCTGAACCGTTTTGATTCCCGTGGGCTCGATGACCGACATACTTTGGGCCAAAGAGTATTTTTTGTATGAAACTTAGTATTTCAATCGTTATTCCGGTCTATGCGGAAGCCAAAAACCTGCGATTACTATACGCGCGTCTGCAAGGCGTCACATCAGCCCTTGATGAGTTTTTGTGGAGCTATATCTTTGTTAACGATGGTAGCCCGGACAACTCTCTTGAGGTGCTTCGAGATTTGGCAACAGAAGATGCCAAGGTGGTTGTCCTTGATCTTTCCCGTAATTTCGGCAAAGAAATAGCACTCACAGCCGGTGTTCATGCAGCTGATAGCGCCGACGCTGTTATCTGTATTGATGCAGACCTACAGCACCCGCCCGAACTGATTCCAACATTGATTCAGAAATGGCAGGCAGGCGCCGAAATCGTGGCAACTGTGCGAAGTAGTACTGATCAAGAACCGCTCTTAAGAAAACTCGGCTCTCGCGCGTATTACTGGATCATGTCTAAGGTGTCTGGCTTGGATATGGTGTCTCAGACCACCGATTTCCGCTTATATGATAAAAAGGTTGTAGCCGCTTTTAAGCAAGCAACAGAACGAGACAGGATGTTCCGCGGCATCATGGATTGGTTAGGTTTTCACAAAGTCTATGTTGAATTTGAAGCCGACGCGCGCAACGAAGGTGAGGCAGGTTACTCTTATCGCAAGCTCTGGCAATTAGCGATTAGCAGCATTACTTCATTTTCGCTTTGGCCACTGCGACTAGCAGGCTTCCTTGGCGTAATTATAACCTCCACTAGTAGCTTACTTTTACTGTGGATGCTTCTCAATTTCATGTTTAGCACTTCGCTAAACTATACGCCGCTCGCTATTTTTGTCGTCGCAAACACATTTTTCATGGGTGTTGTGCTGATATCGATAGGCTTGGTGGCTCTCTATATAGGGAACATACACACTGAAGTCATCAATCGACCACTGTATGTCATAAGAGAGAAGCTTGGCGGCGATCCGAGCATCAGCCCGGGAGATAGGGCAGAAGCCGCTCACATTGACCTTGCTCCATGAAATCAATGCGAAATAACGAAAATAAAAAGGATGGAGCTGGCTTTAGCTTACTAATCAAGGCAGGCCTTGGCCTTAGTGTCGTAAATGTTTTGGTAGGTCTATTAGGCTATTTGTATCAGATCTTTATGGGGCGGATGTTAGATCCGGCGCAATTTGCACTTTTCGGGGCGCTGATAGGACTTTTCATGTTCTTCAGTGCGCCACTCGGTGCTTTGTCTTTAGTCGTGACGAGGCAGGTCTCAGCGTTGGAGCTTCAGGCTAACTCCTCGAAAAAGTTACGCTCATTCTTCTTTACCCTGAATAAAATTTTCGTTGTGGTTGGAGCATTCATTCTGGCAATAGTGTTTCTAACCACGGGCGAGCTCCAGAGCTACCTAAAAACTCAAGATTATATTCCCTTGTGGCTTTTCGCACTTGCCCTCGTTGCCAGCTCTTATCTTGTTATATGCCACGCCTTCCTTCAGGGATTGAAACTCTTCGCGTTGTTAGCGACATCCTCACTGTCCGGCATGATTATCAAACTCTTTGCGAGCTATGTTCTTGTTGTATTTGGTTATGGCGTCTCTGGTGCTATGGCAGGACTATTAGTGTCATTTGTGGTTGTTGTGCTAGTCGCGGCTCCAATTTTGGTGAAGATTATTTCAGGTATTAGCGAAGGTTTAACAGAAAGCTCAGCCAAGTTTCCGTGGTCTACAATTCTGCCTATTTTAATCGCCAACATTGCTTTTTCTGCGATGACACAATTGGATATGGTCTTAGTAAATCATTTATTCTCCTCCGATCAGGCTAGTATCTACTACGCAGCATCAATTTTGGGGAAAGCCATATTGTATTTGCCAGGAGGTATTGTCTTGGCTTTGTTTCCTCTAGTCGCGTCCAGTGACGCTAAAGGCCAATCTAGTAGCCATATGTTGATTCAGGCTGCGGGCTTTTCAGGTCTGGTTTGCACGATTGTGGCATCTGTCTATTGGCTTCTAGGTGATTGGCTAATTTTTCTATTCTACGGATCAAAATATGAGGGAGCCGGTGATATTTTGAGTCTGTACGGTTTTGCAATGCTACCCATGGCTTTGGTCATGGTTGCAGAATATTTTCTTATAGCTAAGGGGCGAGTCCTATTTGCGTGGCTCTTTCTCGCTGTAGCACCGCTACAAGTGCTAACAATTTACACTTGGCACGACGAATTATGGATGGTTGTAGCCGCTATTGCAGTGTTCGGTGTTTTGTTGGCGGTTGTTGGTTACCTAATTCTATGGAAAGAGTTTAGAAGTGAGGCTGCTCAACTTAGCTAACTTTTGTAGCATAATCACATTTTCATGATTCTGATAAGTTAATAACGAGTATTCGATTTCTACAACGAACCCAAATCAGCGGGTCCAAAGTGCTAGTAATGTCGACATTCTGGCAAATGAATCAAAGCATTTTGCACGTAAACACATTGTCACCTCATTCTTCTTGGAGTGCACAGAGATAGATTATGAAACTACTATGGTTTTCATGGAAGGATATTACTAATCCTCATGCAGGAGGCGCCGAGGATGTGACCCATAACATTCTTAAAAGGTTCGCGTCCGAAGGCAATGACGTTTTATTGATTACCGCAAGCTACAAAGAAGCAGAAGACGTCTCGAAAATTGACGGCTACCGTGTAGTTAGAGTCGGTGGGAGATGGACGGTATACATAAAAGCTTGGCTATTATTCCGCAGAAAATATAGAGATTGGCCTGATGTCGTCGTGGAAGAATGCAACACTATCCCCTTCTTCACTAACCTGTATGCTGACAAAAAAAGAATCGCGGTGTTTTATCAGCTCTGCCGTGAGATTTGGTTCTACCAAATGTTTTGGCCGCTGTCGCAGATAGGTTATTGGTTAGAGCCATTATATTTATCTTTGTTGAAAAAAGAAAAAATTGTGACCATCTCAAAGAGCTCTAAAGCTGACCTAGTGAAATATGGTTTTCACGACTCAAATATCGAGATCATGCGCTTGGGTATTTCTATAGAGCGGGCTCACGCGAGCAACACTAGACGTAAATATTCTGAACCGACACTGCTATCATTAGGTGCTTTTAGACCAATGAAAAGAACACTCGATATTGTCAAGGCATTCGAGATTGCAAAGACCGATATCCCATCTCTTAAACTCGTGATGGCCGGCGACAACCAGGGAGAATATGGCAATCAAGTAAAGGCACATTTATCGACGAGCCCTTATAAAACTGATATCTCCTGTTTAGGCCGAATTGAAGAAAAAGAAAAAATGGAGCTAATGGGAAAAAGTCATTTAATCGCTGTCACCAGCGTAAAAGAAGGATGGGGATTAATAGTAACTGAGGCGGCTAGCCAAGGTACGCCGGCTGTTGGATATGACGTTGATGGACTTCGTGATAGCATACATAATGGTAGGACTGGTCTCCTATCGAAAGAAAACACACCTGCCAAACTCGCACAAGTCATCGTTGAATTGCTTCAAGATGAGAAGAAATTGATGCTGTATTCCAGAAATGCCTGGGAAAGCTCTTTAGAAAATACTTACGATAGTGCATTCAGAGACTTTAAGAGCGCGCTGAACCCTGTGTTGCAGGACTAGCGCTGCCAATAATTAGAAATACCCATTCATGGTGAAAAATGACTGAGTCAACAAAACTTATATCTGTAGTCGTACCAACAAAAAACTCAGCTGGTACGCTCGAAATCTGCCTTAAATCGATAAAGGAGCAAAACTATGGTGCAGTCGAGCTAATTGTGGTCGACAACGCGAGTAGTGACAACACTTGTGAAGTTGCGGAAATGTACGCGGACAAAGTGCTGCAGAAAGGTCCGGAACGGAGCGCCCAAAGAAACTTTGGAGTGGCTAGCTCAAATGGTGACTACGTTGTCATAATCGACAGCGATATGGAGTTGACGCCGAATGTTTTAACAGAGTGCGTGGCAAGATTTGATCATGAACATGAAGAGAAGGCTTTGGTTATTCCAGAGGAGTCCGTTGGGTTTGGGTTTTGGGCACAATGCAAAAGACTTGAACGCAGTTTTTATGTTGGGGTTTCGTGGATGGAGGCAGCGAGGTGCTTTCGCAAAAGCACATTTGATGAGTTCGCCGGTTATGACGAGAACAATACAGGAACAGAAGACTATGACCTGCCTCAAAGAATGATCCAAACTTACGGTGCAGATGTGGTCGGCAGTATAGAAGCTCCCATTGTTCACCACGAGGGAGATATCAAGCTCCTCTACTCTTGTAAGAAAAAATTCTATTACGCTAGACGACTCGACGTATACAAGGAAAAGGGCGCAAATCACAAAAATTTCACCTATC
>Ga0115003_10003906_pt1 | contig 11642 bp, 13 predicted proteins | sample ArcticOcean_MG_C_7_FD_88736 | JGI IMG/M metagenome (GOLD analysis project Ga0115003, IMG submission 88736) | Marine microbial communities from western Arctic Ocean - ArcticOcean_MG_CB11_88 | ecosystem: Environmental > Aquatic > Marine > Oceanic | place: Arctic Ocean: Canada Basin | collected... | reverse complement strand
ATCCATTTTAAAACATACTTTATTTTTTTGTGGTTTTTTATTTCTTTTTTTATTTCTTTTTTTATAACTTTTTTTATAACTTTTTTTATAACTTTTTTTATAACTTTTATACATATAATATATTATGATTATAAATATATAATTTTTAATTTATACAGCATTTTCACTATTATCACTATTTTGATTTGCTAATTCAACTTCAACAATAGTATTTGTAGTAGTTCTATCTAAATTAAATGGATTATTAGGAGAAGTAATATTAGTTTTATTATATTGTGTAGTATTATTAGATTTACTAGTAAAAAAAATATTTTTAATAGCTATAAATCTTATATAAAGTTTTGGAGTATTTCCAAAAAAACCTAATAATATTCTTTTATCTTCTTTTAATTCTTCCATTCTTTTTTCTATTAAATTACATAATTGTGTTGGATATTCCGAATTATATTTTATAGGAAAATCATTTGAACCTATTTTTCTTAATGTTTTATATATAGTAACATGTTCATCATATTTTATTAATTGTTCTGCAATATCATTTCTTGGAGATGCTTTTGCCATATTAGTCATTATTATTTTTTGTATTTCTAAATGATTATTTAAATTTTCATTATCTAATTCTTTTATAATTTCACAATCTTTGATTTGAGCACTTACTATTTTATTCCATATTATATTTTCTCTATGTAAAAGTATATATATTGGCATAAAAAATTCTGAAAGTAAAAATTCAATATGTTCTGTTCTTTTTAATTTTCTATTATTCAATACAACATTTATATTATCCATAAACATACGCAATAAAAAACCAATAACACCTGCAGATGTTGTTAAAATAATTGTTATATAAATTTCTTCCATTATATAATAAATATAATTTATAATGAGAAATTATTATTAAAACAAAAGTTTTTGAACTTTTTGTTTTTGAACTTTTTGTTTTTTTTGAATTTTATATTTCCATACATGAACATGATTTGGAACATAAACCGTTTCTTCAAAGTCCTGTAACATTTTTTCTATATTTTTTAAATAATCAATTAAATATGGTTCACCAGCTAGCATGATTTGTGGTGGTTTTTTATTTTTATAATTGGGACTAATATCAACAATTATAAATTCTTCATTTGCAATTCTTATTGCATTATTAATCACTTTTATTTGTGCTTCTAATGGCATTTCGTGGAAAGCAAACATGCAAGTTACAATATCTATGGATTGTTTTGGCCTAACTATTTCTGCATTTGCAAAATAGAATTTTTTATTTTCATTAGTATGAAGACTACACGCCACGTTTAACATTTCATCCGAAGTATCAATCCCCATTGCACCTTCCGCAGTTGAAATACCAACACCACAACATAAATCTAAAATAGTTTTATTTTGGTCAACATAAGGTTGCATAATTTCTTCTCTAATATTTTTACCATCATAACGCAACATATCAATCCCTCGTGTAGCAAATGGTGCCATAAACGCATGTAATTTTCCTCCGAACCCAATATTACCAAAACTATGCATTTTTGGATTATAATAATAAGGAACCTTCATTGCAAGCGCATTTAAAACTAATACATTCAACATTTTTAATAAATTAGTATTTATTAATTTAAATACTAATTTATAAATAATTATCAATTTTTTAAAATTATTCAAGATTTAAATGCAATACTTTTTAAAAATAACTTAAAGATTTATATATATTTTAAATGTGTGCAAAATTTTTTAATTCAAGATTTTATTCATTTTAAATTTATATGAAAAAATTAACATACTAATATTAACAAATAATGCCAATACAGGTGTAATTGGGAACTTACTATTTAATCCTCCAACCATACTCATATTCAATTTATCTGTATATTTTTCATCATAATGCAATAATATTAATGAAATATTTAATAAAGTTAAAACTATAAAAAATAAGTAACTAGTATATGCTACTGCATTTTCCACATTATTAATAGCCAACAATAATATTGATAATAAAGATATAAAAACTATACTAATTATTGGTGTATTTGTATTTTTATCAACAGGATTCAAAAATTTCAAAAAATCATATTTATCACTAATACCATGTAACAATCTAGAACCTCCTAATGTACTAATTAATATACTACTTAATATTGATATACTTCCAATTGCAATATAAATACGATACATACTTGGTCCAAATAACATTTTTGCAATATCTGCTAATGGCGTATATGAAGAATTTATATTTTTAAAATTATATATTCGGGTAATTACAAATGTTACCAAAGTATAAAGTATTATAGCACTCAATATAGACGCACCAAGTGCCATTGGTATATCCTTTTCAGGATTTTTCGCTTCTTCTATTAATTTTACTGTTGTCTCAAACCCCCCATAAGCAAACATTGCAATAAAAGTAGCATAAGAAATATTACTCAAATTGAAATTTGTCGTTTTATTTACACCATTAAAGTTGTTAGAATTAATATAAGTTTTATTTTTTAATATATATAAAAATCCAAATACTATTATACCCAATATAGCACTTATTTCTAAAAATGTTATGAAAATATTTACATTAGATGACATTTTAATACCAATAATATTTATTATAGAAAAAATAATAATACATAATGTAGATATTAATGTTTTATTATAGCCTGTTATAGAATTTATATATTCTCCAAAACTTAAAGCAGTTGTAGTATTTGTCAATATATAAATAAATATTACTAATATTGCAACAAATAGTCCCATATTATTACCCAACGTAGAGCTTATATAATCATATTCTCCACTATTTTTTTGAAATACACTGCTAAATTCTATATATGTAATAACATTAAGTATAGAAATTAATCCTGCAAATAAAAATGCTAACCAAGTATATTCTTTTGAATATTTAACTGTTTTATTTATTAAGATAAATAATCCAGCACCAATAATATATCCCAATGAAAAAAGATATATGTCAAAAAACCCCAATTTTCTTGCTAATTTAGTATCCATTAATATAGTTATTTATTTAAAAATTAGATTTTATTTACATTGATTATAAAATTGATATTTTAAATTTTTAAAAGACTTAAAAATAGCAGTATTTATAGCGAAGCATTTATTTATATGAATACTAATACTATTAGTCTTGATAAATTAGCACATGAAATAGATTCATTAACATTAGAAAAATTTATTGCGGCAAAAAAGTTTAAAGGTGAAAAACCAGGTTATTTATTCAAAAATGGAATTAAAGGACTAGGATATTATAAAGACGAAAAATTATTATCAACAAAAACAAAAACAACATCAGCAACAAAATCAATTAATTTTGCTTGTTTTAGGTGTCAAAAAACAGGACATTTTGCTTATAATTGCTATGAAACAAAAGATATTTATGGAAATATTCTCCTAGACGATTATAGTGACGAAGAAGAAGATGTACAAGTATGTTATTGTTCTTATTGTTATAAAGAATTTGATACAAAAAAAGATGCATATTATCATGAAAAATTTTATTGTAAAAATAAATAAAAACATATAATCATATAATCATATAATCATATAATCAAAATTTATAAGTATTAGATTTTTATTTTACATTGATTAAAAAATTGATATTTTAAAAAGATTTAATAATAATTTATAAAAATATATAACTTATAATATAATTTAATAATAATGGATAATAGTCTCAATACCCTCAATCAAGTTGAACCATTTATTAATTTAATTATGGGACCTATGTTTTCAGGTAAAACAACCCAACTAATTAACATTTATAATGCACATGTAAAAACTTATACTAAAGAAAAATGTATAATGTTAAATTATACTCATGACAAAAGATATACAAAAGAACCAAAAGTCGTATCACATGATGGATTAAGCGTAGATTGTTACGATACTACTGATTTAGGTGAATTTATTGATAACCCTTCAACACAACCTATATTTTTAAAAGCAAAATATATATTTATCAATGAAGCACAATTTTTCCCAAATCTATTACATTTAATAATTTTTGCAAAAAATATTTTAAATAAAAATTTTGTATTATGCGGGCTTGATTATGATTATAAAAAAGAAAAGTTTGGCGATTTATTAGATTTAGTTCCTTACGCGAATCAAGTACATATTTTAACAGGTAAATGTAATACTCAAAATTGTTTATTTCCATCAAAATATAGTCATCGTATTATTGATTTTAATAATCAAGTTTTAATTGGAATTAGCCAATATGTACCATTATGCGATGAATGTTATAACAACGAAAATGCTAAAGAAAATAGAAATCTTAGTAATAGTAATAGCAATAGTAATCTTAGCAATAGTAGTAGCGAAGAAAATTTGGAATTAAGTTAATAATAACTATAATAATTCATTTATTATAAGGTTTATTTCTAAACCATAAATTACAAGCCCATTTTTCGCCTTTTTTTACTTCGCATCCAGCGTGTAAAGTATCTAAATGTAGTTCTTCCGAATTATTATATGTATTATGAAATACTAATAAACTACCTTTTTTTGGTTTAATTGACAAATTCAATTTAAAGAAATGTGTTTCTCCTCCGTCTTCAACATCATTTAAATACATAATAGCGGTTACTAAACGTTGTCCTTTAATTAAATTATGATCAGCAGTAAAATCTTTATTTTTTATCCATCCATCATAATGATAATTATAATATTGACCGGGATTATAATGTATAATTTGTAAGCTTTCGCTATTTTCGGGTTTACTATTAACTAAATCAGCAATAGAAGTACAAATTTTATTTAAAGATGGGTCTTTAGTATAATTAAACCAAGTATTTTCATTATTACGAGAACTAGTTTTCAAAATTACATCAGCATTGTCGACCACTTTTGCGTCTTGAAGATTAGATTTAAATTTATTAATTATATATTCGCATTCTTCAATGCTAATAAAATTATCTATAGTAAAGATATATGGTTCATTATTTAAAACATTTTTAATCATAATATATTATAAATTTTATATATTATAATTTTTGGAAACTTTTTAAATTTTACATTAAATAAATATTTACATTAAATATGGAGTTCGCACATTATAATCTTTTATTTCATTTCTTATTTGATTTATTTCAAATGTCATAGAAATATTATAATTTTGCAAATCAACTAATAAACCATTATGATAACGTATTTTTATTTTTAATTTATTAATATTTTCTAATGGTGGTTGAAAATAACTTACACCTTCAATACAAAAATCTTTAGTATTAATACTTTGATTAAGTTCATTTTTTATTATAGGTACTTTAGCAAAAAAAGAATTCATTATTCCACTATTAGTATTATTAATTTTATCAACTACATATGGCTTAATTTCGTCACTTTTATTTAATTTATCAACTTCAATATAAATATTTTGATATTCATCTAAATCTACTGCTTTAAAAGATTCTATTATATTATTATCATTTGAAACCCATTCAGTAGTATCATATTTAAATTGATTTTTTGTTGATTCTTTTTTGGAAGAAACTGTTTCTTTATTAAATCCTAATATTGCCCCTAAACCCCATTTGCTATGTTGTTTATAAATATTATTATAATGATAATTTAAATCTTTACAATTCTTATTATATGATAAATCTTTGCTATTAAATGTTAAATCAAAACCACTTGTATCGTGTCCAAAATATATTTTATTATTTAATTCATTATGTTTAACTTTAATATTTATAGGATTAACTGATAAATCATTATTTAATGAATTTACTAAATTTTGTATACTGTAATAACCATCATCTAAAGTAATAATTTCTGGATCAAGACCACTTACACGTATTATTAATTTATTATTTTGCAAATATTCACTAATATTATAAAATTTATTAGGAGTTTGAATATTTAATAATCTAATAGATTCAATATTATTATAACTTTGCGGACAACTTACTTCAAATTCACAAGGATTAGGCCATTTATTAATGTCGCGATCATTTGTATCTACTGATAATACTTTTCTATCTAAAGTAAAATTTTGTTTTCTTTCAATAAGTTGATGAGCCATTATATTATTAATATAATAAATTATAATATTTAATCTTAATTAGCATATTTTTGTTAAATAGTTAATACAATTTAATAAAAATATATTATTATATTAATTAGATTATTTAAAATATGTCCGAAGAAAATGCAAGAATTAAAGCATTAGCAAATAGAGAAGGTGTATTTGGGTTTGGGTTAAGTAATAATAATAATTTAGATTTATTAAATCTTGTTGTTTTAGCATGTGCTGGAATAATTATAAAAATATTCTTTCAAGCAAATATAGATGAAACTGCCGGACATGTAGGACCTGCGTCTACTACAATATGGGGTTATGGTATTACTGCTTTTGCATTATTTATAATGACATTTATGAGTTTTTATATGAGCGATAAAAATAATAAATTTATAGAAAAAAAAAATAAAGATAATGGTATAAGTGAAGAAAACTCTTTTTTTACTAGCTTAATAAAGATATTAATGGGCGATGGTATCCCTATATTTTTAACTTTTTGTGTATTAATTTATGTAATATATATAAATTTTGTTCATTTTAATAGAATAAATAGAGGAGCTGTAAGTGATTCGTACTATACATATTCATTTTATTCATCATTATTAATAATAATACAAATCACATTAATAATAAAATATATGTATAATTCACTTGGATTATTAAATAAAACAAAAGATAATAAAGATAATAAACAAACAACAATGATTAAAAGTGCTAGTTATATTTTAGTATTAATTAATTTAGTTTTTGTTATGATACAACATATATTGTTATCATTTTATTCAACCGACGGGTAATATGATATAAGATAGAATAGTTTTATAAATAATTATTAATTTTTACTATTTTAAATGTCATACCAATATTTTCTCTTGTTTCCCATAAACCTGAAATTTTTAATATAAAATAATGATTATTAGAATTACTAGCAATATTAGAATTACTAGCAATATTAAAATTAGAGACAATATTAGAATTAGATAATAACTTTAAATTATTAAAATTATTAAAATTATTAAATTTGTTCATATCATCATTATTGACAAATTTAAAATAGTTATTATTTAAAAAGTCTCTTAATTTATAATTTATTTTTTTAATTTTTGATTTACTACATAATTTTGTAATATGTTCTTCAATATGTTTTAATTTATTAAATACAATATTATTTTCATCATTATTATTATTATTAAAAAAAACCTTATCTTTATTAATTGTTACATTATTAACTTTAAAAATAGTAAATAGTCCATTATATGAAATATAACTATTACTATAAATTATTTTATAGAAACTGCTATAATCTATTATACTATTTTTTATTGGGTCACAGATAATTATATTATTATAATCAATATTTTCCAAATCTTCAGCAAACATACTAATATGATTTATAAATTATTTTTAAACTATATTATAATATAAAAATAATAATACATATTTTATTAGTTATAAAAAAATTATTATGGATAAGGAAACATTTTTTTCTAATATAATAAATGCAAAACAATATAATATTAACAATAAATATAATAGTTATATTAATTGTATATGTATTTCAGGCAATTTACAAGCAATACCTAATTTAATATTGTATGGTCCTTCAAGTGTCGGTAAGTATTGTGAAGCTTTAAAAATAATTCAATATTTTAGTCCAAGTAAATTAAAATATGAAAAAAAAATGGTTATAAATTCTATAAAAAATGATCATATTATTAAAATAAGTGATATACATTATGAAATAAATGTTGAAAATTTAACATGTATTTCAAAACAATTATTTAATGATATATATAAAAATATTATAGATTCTATTGAATCATCACAATCAAAAGAAGGTATAATATTAATTAAAAATTTTCATGTTATAGATGATGAATTATTAGAAATATTTTACAGTTATATGCAAAAAATTTTAAATTCTAATATTACGATAAAATATATAATATTAACAGAACATATTAGTTTTATTAATAAAAATATACTAGATATATGTGACGTTTTATATTACAACAAATTAACAAAATCCAATATTTTAAAAAAATTAAAGAATAAAAATAATATTAATTTTATTAAACAAATTAATGATACTACTATTGCTAATTTAAATAATAAAATATGTGATAATTTAGTTCATATTATTTTAAATAATAATATCGACTATAATGTGATTAGAAATTTATTATATGATTTATTAATTTACAATCTTAATATTAATGAAAGCATTTTTTATATTATTGAAAATGTTATTAGATTAAAACCAGATTTAAATAATGATTTTATATCAAAAATATTTTTTAAAACTTGTGAATTTTTTAAATATTTTAATAATAATTATAGACCAATATATCATATGGAAAATTATATATTATATATGGTTGATTTAATACATAATAATTAATATTTTAATATTTTAATATTTTAATATTTTATACTAAAGATAACTAAATAATTTAATATAGTTTAAAATACTAAAATATTATTATGAATATATCAAGTGCATTAATTATTTTAAAATTAAACAAGAAATATAATATATATAATATATTAGAATTAAATAATAATGAATTGAAAAAAGCTTATCATATTAATGCATTAATTTATCATCCCGACAAAAATAAAGCAGTAAATTCTACTAATAGTTTTCAAAAAATACAAGAAGCTTATAATTATTTATATAAGTTAATTAATCATAAAAATGATGAAACATATAACGATGAAGCAAATGAAGCAAATGAATCAAAATATAATGATTTATTAATAAACTTTATTAATATACTTATAAAAAATTATACTACTAATAATGAAATAGATGAACTTGATGAACTTAATGAAATAAATGACATACAATTTAATGTTAAAAAATTTAAAAATGATTGCATAGATTATAGTTACAAATTAATAGAAAATATATTAGATAAATTAAATATTGATTTATTAGAAGAAATATTTAATATATTAAATAATAAAAACCTAATTTATCATAATATAACAAATACTAAAGCAATTGAATTAATAAAAAAAATTTTATTAAAAAAATTAAAAGATTATAATATAATTATTATTAATCCTAATTTAAAAAACTTATTAAATAGTGATGTATATAAATTAATTATTAATCAAGAAGTAGAATTAGAAGGAACAGGAGAAGCAGAATTAGAAGGAACAGGAGAAGCAGAAGAAACAGAAGAAATATATATTCCATTATGGCATAATGAATTAAATTATGATAATAATATTATTAAAATTCATCCCATTATACAAGATAATCTGGAAATAGATAATGAAAATAATATAATAATAACTTATAATAATAGTTTTACAGTTATTCAGAAATTAATTGAAAATTATGAATACCCATATTTTGAAATAATACTAGAACATTTAAATTTAATGATACCATTAAAAGAATTAAAAATTGCAAAAAATCAAAAATATATTTTTACTAATATTGGAATACCAAAAATAAATTTAAAAGATATTTTTGATAATTCAAATAAAGCAAAAATTATAATAAATATAAATCTCGTATAAATTTTATATAATATATATTCTAAAAATTATTATATTTTATTATATTTTATTATATTTTATTATATTAATATTAATAAATGAATACTAATATAATAGTTATTGCATTAGTTTTTGGTTGGCTATTTTTTTACATAATAGCAAAATTATTATTGCAAAAACTAGCATTAGAAGAAATCATTGTCCATGTTTATTTAATAAGTTTTTTAATTGTTTTTACAATATTTCATAAAAACTTTATAAATTCGTTCAAAAAAATAGATCTAAATTATACATTATTATTATTATTATTTGCTATTACTCTTCTTATTTCTAGTTATTTTGGTATTATGGGCTGTAATACTAAAATTAATTTTGGAAAGATAGATGGATTAGCAGTTGCATTATATTTACCTTTAGTTTGTATTATTTCTGCTTATTTTTTTAAAGATGCAATTACGTGGCAAAATTGCGTAGGAATTGTATTTGTAATTTTTGGTGCTTATTTAATTAATATTAATTGAGTTATTATATTATTAAATTATAATAATATAATAAATAACATAAATGAAATTAAAATTATATTACTTAGTATCTATTTTATCGCTTTTATATATTGCTTATTATATTTTTATTAAAGTATTATTAAATTATTTTAATTTACAAGAAATTATTGTTCATTTATATTTATTAACTGGTATTATTGTATTAATATTTTTTAAAAAAGACCTTTTTACTTCAATAAAAAAAATAAATTTTAATTATATTTATTTAATTTTACTTGCATTTGTTTTAGTTATAACTAATATTTTTGCAATTATTGCATGCGATAGTAATATAAATTTTGGAATTATAGATTCATTGGCTAGTTCTATTTATTTGCCTATTGTTGCTTTGATTTCTTTTTATTTTTTTAATGCACAAATTAATTATATTAATTTTATAGGAGTTATTGTTGTTGCTATTGGTGCGTTTTTAATAAATTATTGAAAAAAAAATATTTTTATATACACACATTAAAATATTTTTTATTTCTTTGTTTATTTGTTTATTTGTTTATTATTTTATTATTTTATTTATTTGTTATTTATTCAGCAGCTGCCTTCTTTTTTACAACACGCTTCTTTGGTTTATCTTCAACTGCGACAGTCTTTTCTAGTTCTTCTTTGACTTCCACCTTAGCTACTTCTTTTGTGACCGCCTGAACATCATCTGGCTCTTCGTCGTCACTATCTTCTACTTTTGTTGTTTCCATCTTATCCGAAACATCTACTTCATCATTGTCATCAACTTTGCTGCTTGCAATTTTAGTTTTATCGCTTTCCGTAAGATTAATATGACATTTTCCACTAAGAGTTGTTCGTGGCTTTACAACCGCCTGAAATAGTTTCCATGTTACACCAAATTTACCATTAATAACCCAAATACCACCGCACTGAATAATAGTTGCTACATTAGAACCTTTTACAATAAAATCACCAATAGAACCTTGCCCTTCTTCGCTATCTTTTGGGAAAACTAATTCACGCTCATCATTATATAATTCTACTCCCTTAAATTCTCCTTCCCAAGAAGGAATCTTCACTGTCAGTGATGGTGACCGAGAATAATCAGGATCATTTGTTTCTTTGTTTTTTGGATATTTTAGCATAGGATTCCATAGAGCTTCAACTACTGCAGGTTCCGTCTTAGTTTTACCTAACCATTCCTTGCAATTAGTAATAGCATCATCTTTCAGTTTCTGTTCAAATTCTTGCATATTTTTTAGAAATGCAATACAATCTGGGTTATTAAATTCATCATTTGGAAACTGAAGCGCCATATTGTATGTTTTCGAACCATTTCCTTCATTAGTATATTCATTTACACCCCATGTAAGCATTAGTGGAGTAGCAATATATAGTGACTTTTTTGATTCGTTATTTAGAATACCAATTGATTTACCACCATTTGCATTGACTTTTGCCTTGGTATACGAATAGTTAGTCGATACATTGAACGATGGTCCGGATACAATAGACGTCATAATTATTATTTGATAATATATAAATATATAAAATCTTTTTATATCAATTTTTAAAAAATAAAAAAAATAAAAAAAATAAAAAATATT
>Ga0115003_10003905_pt1 | contig 11646 bp, 11 predicted proteins | sample ArcticOcean_MG_C_7_FD_88736 | JGI IMG/M metagenome (GOLD analysis project Ga0115003, IMG submission 88736) | Marine microbial communities from western Arctic Ocean - ArcticOcean_MG_CB11_88 | ecosystem: Environmental > Aquatic > Marine > Oceanic | place: Arctic Ocean: Canada Basin | collected... | reverse complement strand
TGGTCATCGACATCAATGGCAACAAGCTCCAAAACGGAGACTCGGTGACCCTTATCAAGGACCTGAAGGTCAAGGGCAGTTCGGCGACTCTGAAGGCCGGCACCAAGGTCAAGAAGATACGGCTGGTCGATCCGTCGCAGAACGCGGATCACGACATCGACGCGAAGGTCGACGGCATGGCAGTCTTACTGCGCGGCAAGGTAGTGAAGAAGGCTTAACGGCCCTCCATCTCGTCACTTGTCACCGTTCCACTCGCGGTGGGTGATCGCTCAGGCACTCTCTGCCGGCGAACGGGGCTACCCCGAACGATCGGGTCCTAAATCGCGAGCCAAAGCACTGCAAAGACGGCCAGGCCAACCCCTTTGCTTATCTTTCCGGCGCGACCGAGCGTCCCTGTCTTAACCGCCTTGGTGAGCTCGGCCGACGGATCGCCACTCTTGGCTGCACTTCGTACAATCGGGACTTCGAAGACACTTGCTCCAACAGCCTTTGAAACGAAAGTCGCGAAGAGGGCTGCGCCGCTCGTTAGGCTGAGCGGGACGAAAAATGCGGTCAGGATGACAAGGCCCCAGGGCGAGAGAATTCCGCCCCAGCTCATCCAGGTGAACTGATGGATATCGTTTTGGTCCATCTTGAAGTCAAACATGAAGAAGTGGTTTTTAGGCTCATTGAGAACCGGCGCGATCGAATCGCTCATGCCGGCGCCGGCGTAGTGCCCCCACTCGTGAATTATTGAACTGACTATGGTCGCAGCGATGACGGCGTTCGCGACGGCGGCGGCTTGGGCGATCGTCCAGCCCGTCACCTGTGCCCAGGCTTCCGCGGCGCCCCAAAGCGTGAGCGCGCCCATTGCCATGGCAAAGTGGTAGCTCCCGATCCTCTTGATGTTGGCCTGGTCGAGCTTCGCGCCGAGCTCGCGTAGTTTTGCGGCGTCAGCCTCGGGCATTTCGTTCAGTGTGGGTTCGGGCGCGTTGGCTTCGGGCATAGTGGCTTCGGACATAGTGAATTCCTTCGTGGGCGCGGGGCAAAGCGCGTGGACACCCGACCCAAAGCGAGACCTCGCCATGCCGGACGCAGAACCGCAGGGCGCACGCCGCATTCTCGCTTCGCGTAGCGGACCTACGTATCGACATCTTCGCAGCGTACTCGAAAAAGCGCCGGGGCCGCTAGTCAAGCTTCTTGATGTGCAGCGAGTCGATTGGACGCGAGTCATGTGCCTCGTGTGGCGAAGACCTTTCCAGCGAATGCAGCGCTGCCGCCTTCCCTGCTAGCCTGCGTGCGAGGAGGAATCTATGTCGTCCATCGAAATCGAAAGCACTGGTCAAATCTGCGGCGCCCGTATTCGCGGCGTGGATCTGACGAAGCCCCTCAGCCCCATAGAGGTCGCGGACATTCGCGCCGCCTGGCTGGAACATCACGTGGTGATCTTTCCCGATCAGGTGATTGATGACGATGACCTCGAACGCTTCACGCTCTCCTTCGGACCCTTTGGTGTCGACACGTTCTTCGGGCCAATCGAAGGCCGCGAACATATCGCGGCGATCAATCGCGGCGCAGACGAGACATCACCGCTCTTTGCTGAAAACTGGCATACGGACTGGAGTTTCCAAGAGCACCCGCCGCAAGGCACCTGCTTGCGGGCCGTGACCATTCCGTCCACCGGCGGCGACACGCTATTTGCGGACCAGCACGCGGCCTTCGATGCTATGCCGGCGTCCCTTCGCGAACGGCTCGAAGGCAAGCGAGCGATTCATTCAGCGAAGCTGCCCTACTCCCCGCAAGGCTCTTACGGCGACGCGGATCGTGACTCGGGCCGAAGCATGGACATCCGTCCATCAGAAGAAGCGTTCGCCGAATTCAGCCATCCCATCCTGCGCGAGCATCCCGAGACTGGACGCCTCGGCATCTTCGGCTGCATCGGATATATCATCGGTATAGAAGACATGGAGCCGGCCGAATCGATGCCACTCCTCAAGGAACTCCACGACTGGCAAAGTCAGGAACGGTTCGTCTATAGGCATGCCTGGGAGCCCGACATGCTCGTGCTTTGGGACAACCGGAGCGTCCTTCATGCGGCGACCGGCGGCTATGAGGGCCATTCTCGACGACTTCATAGAACGACGATCGGCGCAGCGGTCTAGCAACGCGCGAGGCGTACCGCTGTCAACGTGCTGATAAAGCGCCGTCCGCATGCTCGCCGCGCCTAGTTCCCGCTAGTTGAAGAAGGCTTCGATCGTGTCGCCGATATAGGCGATGCCTTCGTCGTCGATGCCGTGATTCGACGGCAGGATCAATCCGGATTCCATCACCCGATCGCAATTGCCGAGGCCGCCGGGTGCGATGCGATGCGGCTTGTCGCGGAAGGCCGGCTGGCGGGCGACGTTGCCACTCCAGATCATGCGCGTATCGATTCCGTTCGATTCCATGTGCTTTTGGAATTCGCCGCGAGATACGCCGGAGGCGGGATTGATGAGGAAGGGGAACATGTGCCAACCGGTTTCGATCCCGGGCGTAAGGCGTGGCAGGGTAAATACGTCGGGGCGCTTCGCGAGATAGGCGGAGAGCAGTCCGAAGTTGCGCTGTCGCCGAGCGAGATTGCCCGGAAGCTTCTTCATCTGCACGCACCCGAAGGCCGCGGATAATTCGCTGGGCTCGAAGTTCCAGCCGACTTCGTCGAAGATGAAGAGATCGTCGTACTCCATCCCGTCGAGGTCGCTGAAGAACGTCCGCGTCCCCTTCTGTGAGCCGAAAAACTTCGGCTCCGAACGCCGCCCCCATCGACGAAGCATGAGCGCGCGATCCACGAGCGCCTCGTCATCAAGGCAAACCATTCCGCCGGTCCCGGCCGCCGTGATGATATGCGACAAAGCGAAGCTCGTGACCGTGATGTCAGAGCGCGTTCCTGTCGGCGTCCCGTCGAGGGTTGCTCCCAAGCAGTCACATGAATCTTCGATGACCTGTAGACCATGGCGATCCGCGATCATTCGGATGTCATCCCAATTCGGACAGTTCCCGATCAGATTGGGAACGAGAATGGCCTTCGTCTTAGGCCCGATCGCACTCTCGATCTGCTCAACATCAATCTGGTACGTGTCGTCCGTTACGTCCACTAAGACGGGCACCAAATTCGTTCGCAGGATCGATGCGATATCCGTGGAGAACGTGAGTGCCGAAGTCAGTACCTCGTCGCCCGGCTCGAGACCAAGCAACTCAACCGCCAGATAGAGCGCCGACGAGCCCGAATTCACCATCACGCCGCGCTTCTTGCCAAAGGCTTCGGCGACAAGCTCTTCCATCTTGCGCGTATGCTTGCCAAGGCGAAGCGCGGTTGCCCCGCCGCGCAGAACCGAGACGACTGCCTCGATCTCTTCCTCGTCATGAACACTGCCGGCATATTCGATGCGCTTCATTGGGCACCCTTGTCTCGATTGATTTCCACGGCGGCCTCGCCGTAGTCCAGGGCTTCGTCTTCTTTGTCCGGATACGATGGCGTGATGGCGATGCGACGAATCGTTTCGCGGGCGGCAAGCGCATTGACGACCTGCTCTGCGATCGCAACGGGTTCCATCATGCGTCCGTAGAGATATTCCAGCGTGTTCCATTTCTGAACGATCGGAATCATCTTCTGCATGTCTTGGTCGTGACCAAATTCCGAAAGCGTGTCGCCACAAGCGATCGATGTGAAGGCGACTTGTCTGTGTTCGCCCTGCCACGCTTCAACCAGAGCCTCAAGGGCGCGCTTACTCACGACATAGGTTGCTTGGAAAGGACGCGGCGGAGAGTCGTCGATCGTGATGGACGAGATCACAACAAAGCGCCCTCGAGTCGCATTAAGATGTTTAATAGCGGCGTTAAGAATCAGCGACACACCAATCAGGTTCGTCGCGAGCACGCTATGCCAGTCCTCTGAGCGAATCTCTTCGATCGGACCGAAGGTCGAGATCCCTGGGGCGTAGACAACCGCATCAAGGCCACCGAGCGACGACACCGCCTCCTCGATGACACGATTGCAATCCGCTTCGTTCGTGACGTCGCAGGCGAGTGCGACGACTTCGCCGTCCGCCTCCCCGACCGTTTCCGCAAGCCGGTCCGTCCGGCGCGCGGCGACGCACACCTGCGCACCTTCTCGTGCAATCTCGATCGCTGAAGCTTTCCCAAGTCCTGAACTGGCCCCTAAAACGAGGACTCTTTTACCGGACAGACGCATGCCGACTCCTTGGCGCAGGTCGGTCCAGATGCGGGCCGCCGCGGCACGCGAAGATATCGGACTCACGCGCCAGAGCTAGGCTCGAAGCCACACAAGATTGCTAACGTTCGAGTTCTCATTTTGATCAATAAAACGACTGGAGATGCGCCGTGAGCCTGAGAGATCGAAATTTTGAGTACATCGAAACCAATGGCATCCGATTGCGATGCGTCGTCGAAGGCGATGGCCCGCTGCTCATCTTGATGCACGGGTTCCCGCAGTGCTGGTACCTGTGGCGTTTTCAGATCGACCCCCTCGTTGCGGCAGGCTGGCGAGTCGTCGTGCCGGATCAGCGCGGATACGGAGGCTCAGACTGCCCCCCGAACATCGACGACTACGGAATCCGCGATCTTGCCGCGGATATCGATGGATTGGCGACGGCGCTTGGGTACGACGAGTACGCGCTCATGACCCACGACTGGGGTGCCATCGCGGGGCACTACGTCGCCCTGCTCTATCCAGACCGCGTGCGCGCAGTCGTGAACCTGAGCGTTCCCTACCTACGCGATCCGAGCTGGCCGGCTATGTGCAAGCAGGAAACCTTCGGCGATGACTTTTTCTACTGGGCGCATTTCCAGAAGCCGGGCGTCGTGGAAGCGGAGCTAGAAGCTGACCTAAGGCACAACTTGCGCGCCATGATCTGGGGCGGTTCAGGCGATGCGCCAGATGCCGAAATGACTGCGAAACCGAAGGACAGCAAGTTCCTCGAGCCCATGCAGCCGATGCCTGAGACGTTGCCTTCCTGGATTACGGAAGACGATCTCGACTACTACGTCGAGCAGTATGCGCGCACGGGCTTTGGTCCCTCGGTCAACTGGTACCGGAATCTCCCGAGGATTCATACACTCACGCCAGAGCTTGAAGGCGTTCGGATCAAACCGCCTACGTACTTCATGCAGGGCACAAAGGATGCTGTGCAGCACTTCATCCCAACGGAAGGGCTCGCCGATCGTCACGAGGATCTACGTGCGATCGTGCCGGTCGAAGGCGCCGGGCACTGGTTACCTATGGAAGCAGCGGACACGGTGACCGATCACGCGATTCGATTCTTGGCGGAATTCAAATAGCCCGACTCGGCTGGCGGACCTCGGACTCAATCTCCGGGTACTCCACAGGGCGGCCCCGCCTAACGTCTCGACATCATCATGGCGACGCGGCCGTCCTGAACGATCTCATCTCGCTGATTCACGATCTCAAGAGCGAATTCGACCACGCCCATCCCCGGACGGCTTCCAGAAGGCTTGAAAGACACTGGTCTATGCCGCGTGCGAAGGGTGTCGTGGACAAGAACAGGGGCGAAGAAGCGCCAGGAGTCCCCTAGGTGACCCGCAAAGCCTGACGAGGGCATCGAAACCGAGAGCAGATCCCGCAGATAATCGCCGAAGCCTAGACAGAAGGTCCACATGGGCGGCGCAACCCGAGCACCGAAAGCGCCCTGCTCGGCAAAAGGCGCATTCAGGTACAGCGGATTCAGTTCGCCAGTGAAGTTCGTCCAGTTCACGATGTCCGTTTCAGTGACAGTGCGCCCAAGGCTCTCGCCTCGAGGCCCGTGCTTGACCATGTCTTCCGCGTAAATCGGAAGTGGGATGCCTTCGCCGGTCCAGGGACCGATCGATAAAGGCTCCGAGGGGCGCGGCAAGGCTGGGCCATCGCCGCTGCTTTCGTCTGCGCGCGGTTCACTCACGCTTACCGAGCCACGGGTCACAACTTCAGCCCGCTGGTTCAAAACCTCGAACTCAGTATGAAGCCCATGCTCGCTCGCTAAGCCCTCCGTCGCAGGGGCTTCCGAATTTCGCCATCTAAGACTGAACAGGTCATCGATGAAGATCATGCGCGAAAACTTGACTCGGTAGCCGGTCATGACTGCGTCGGGTTCACCAAGGCCAAGTCGCTTCGGGGCATACTGCGCGAGTGCGCCTAAGGCCCAGGCGCCGGACAAAAGACCATGCGCAATCGTTCCGCCCATGCCCTGCGAAGGTCCAAAGTCGCGATCAAAATGCATCTGCGCATAGTCGCCCGTTAAGCCACCGAAGGTCGTGATTGCCGCATGAGTCACGGTCCTATGTCCAAACGCTTCTGAAAAACTCGGGGCTTCTGGCATGTCTCTCTCGATCTTAGGCTGGCCTTGTCAGCGTGTTGCGAAAACCACCAGCACACCCAAGGCGGCGCCAAGCCTATCGCGGTCGGGCTCAGCTGCCATCGCCGGCTGCACGGCGCCGAACGTGCACTCGAAGTCTATCCCGCCGGGCCTTCGGTGTAGAGAATGTGGCTCTGAGGCGCTTCCTGCGAGGTTTTACGAAACAGTTTGGGCCAAGCGTGACACAATATAGTGGACGTCTGCGGACCAGGAGGAGTACGCTCACGGAATCCACTGCATGCGAGAGGGGCCCAATGGACTTCGAGCAACTTCGGATTTTCATTGTCCTCGCCGAGGAACGGACGTTTCTCGGCGCGGCGAATCAACTCAGCACGTCGCGCTCGCGGGTACGCCGCAAGCTAGACCAGCTTGAGGCGAACGCAGGCACGACGCTGCTTCGCCGCGAACCCGGTGGGTTGATCCTCACGCCCGCCGGCACGACACTTATGCGCCGCGGACGCTCCCTGCTCTCCGATGCCGACGAATTAATTTCTCATGTGCGAGACGTCGGTACGCAGCCGAGTGGCGTTCTCAAGATTGCGCTCAGTCGTACGCCGACTCCTCCGGGATGGGAAGAAACGTGTCGCCTCATACAGAGCGAGCACGAAGCACTTCGCATCGACTTCCAATACTCGATAAAACCTAACACCCGGATTCCAGCAGAGGCAGAACTTGCTCTGACCTTTGAGGACGCGGTCCCAAGTGGGTGTCGCGCTCTTGAGATGGGCGAAATTCCCTGCCGACTCTTCGTGAACGACGCGTACCGCCTGCGGACGCCCCTTCCAGCTGAGCTCTCCGATCTAAGAGCCCATCGCTTGGCGGTCTGGCGACACCCCGATCGCCCAACGGATGCCCTCCCACTCCGTGACGGTCGCCAATTTGCGATCGATCCGTGTCTTGTGAGCGACGATGCGGCGGACATTCATAGGGCAGTCGCGGCTGGAGACTGCATCGGATATTTGCCGGCGCTCCCCAAGCTCGTCGACCCAGCATTCAAGATACTTTTTGAGGACGAAGTCTCAGGAGCCGTCCAACAGCGTCTCGTCATCCCCCACATTCTGGCCGATCTCCCGAGGATCGTGCGATTTCTCGAAATTTGCGCTTCGCAAACTGGATTGGGTAGGAGCGATTCCCCCCTCGCCTAGTCGACGATCTCGTCTAAGCTCGACCTTCGCGTTTTGATCGCGGAGGGGAAACGATGAGCGACGCAACTCGAGATGGTTTTAAGACTCGGCCGAACACTGCATCCGGAGAGACGGATTCGGGAACGCCTAAGAGCGAATCGATCGGGAGCGGTGGCGTGGACCGACGTCGCTTCCTTGGCGGAGCCGCGGGGACCCTCGCCCTTGGATCCGCTGCGGTCTTGGGATGTGCCCCCGAGGAGAAAGCGTCGGGCCGCACCTGGGACCTTGAGACGGATGTCGTCGTCGTCGGAACAGGCACCGGCCTCGTCGGAGGTCTGGCTGCCGCCGTCGCGGGCGCGAAGGTCGTCGCACTCGAGAAGCGCGTGATCATAGGCGGGAGCACTGGGCATTCAGGTGGCGTCGCATGGATCCCTAACAACGATGCCATGAAATCCGAAGGCATTCAGGACTCACGCGAGAACGCGATGACCTATCTCACTCAACTCGCGCAGGGCCAAGCAGATCAGGATCTCTTGGATGCGTTCGTCGATGGCGGCCCCGAAATGCTGCGCTTCGTCGAGGCCCATACGCCGCTCAAATTTCGCGTCTCCACGATCATGGGTGAGAACGCCGACTATCACCCCGAATGGCCAGGGGCCGTTAAGAAGGGGCGCAGCGTCGAACCCATCTCGGAACGCCAGGGGCTTCTCGGGCCAGAGCTAATGGAAGGGCTCCGAACTGGCTTCGAGGAAGCCGGCGGCGAGATCCTTCTAGAGACCCCTGCGAAGCGACTCATCCTCGAAGACGACGAATCGGGAAAAAGGCGCGTGATCGGGGTCGAAGCGGAACGCGACGGAGCGCCCTTCTTCATCCGAGCACGTCGAGGCGTGCACCTTGCAGCCGGCGGCTTCGATTGGGACATGGAGATGAAACGCCATTTTCTTCGGGGCCCGTCTAACTACTCGTTAGGCGCCTCAGGAAACGAAGGCGACGGCATTCGCATGGCTATGGCCGCGGGCGCGGATCTCCGCAACATGAATGAGATCTGGGGGATCACTGTCTATCGCGGCGAGGCCGAGCCGGTCGCGAAACACAAGATGGGCGCGACGCTGAACGCGGAAATCGAAAAACGAACCGCGGGATCCATCGTCGTAAACGCTCGCGGCGAGCGCTTTCAGAACGAAGCTGCGGACTACGATACGACCTGGCGCAGCTATCACACGTGGGAGAATTGGGGCGACCTCGGTTACCGAAACCTACCCGCCTATCTTCTCTTCGACGGGGCAGCACGTGGCCGAGGAAGTCTTGCGGGAATGCCCGACGGCGAGGCGCTGCCGGATTGGGTCGTCAGTGCGCCGAGTCTTCCGGAACTCGCAGAAAAGCTTGGCATCGACGCGCAGGGTCTCGCTAAGACCGTCGCGCGCTTCAATGTCTACGCGAAGGAGCTTCGCGACCCAGACTTCCACCGCGGCGAAAGCAGCTACGACCGCTACGGCGCAGACGACAAGGGCATCACCCTCGCCCCCCTCGAAACCGCGCCCTTTTATGGCGCTGAAATCTCGCCCGCGGATCTCGGGACCAGTGGTGGAGCTCGTGTGAACGGCCGCGGCGAGGTGCTCGATCCCTTCGGCGCCGTCATCCCAGGGCTCTATGCGTCGGGAAATAACGCAGGCGTTGGGAGCCCGGGAACGAGTTACGGCGGTGGCGGCGGGACGATCGGTCCGGCCATGACCTTCGCGTATCTTGCGGGACGTTCGCTGGGCGCGAGTGGCGGGGACAGCTGATCTGATGCTGCTCGAAGATGATCCATTCACTCCTCTCGGGCGCATGCTCGATGAAAAGGAAAACATGACTCGCCTACTCCTTCGCTCCACGCTCCTCCTGACCCTGCTTGTGCTGAGCGGCTGCGCTCACAAACTGAGCGGCCCGATTCACTCGGCTGACGGCCCGGGATGGGTCACGGAAGCTGAAGTCACCTCGGCTCCGAACGACGTCACGGTTCACCACCGAATCGTCTTGATTGGCGACGCTGGCTACTTCCTCGAAGACGACCCGACCCTTGCCGCACTCGATCAGTGGGCGACCTCGGTGGACTCTTCAACGGTCGTCTTTCTCGGCGACAATATCTATAACGAAGGCCTGACGGACGAGGACCGTGAGAACGGCGAAAGGGTCCTCGGCCAACAGCTGTCGGCTACGGCCGTCCCTAAGATCGCAATTCCTGGCAACCACGACTGGGGCCTGCTCCCGAAGAACTACAACGCGAAATCGATCCAGAACCAGCAAGCCTTCGTGGACGGATGGCCTCAGGGGAATGCTGAGTTCATCCCTAAAAACGGATGCATGGGCCCGACTGCTCGAGTGTTACGTGAGCGATCTGAAGACCAGCAAGCCGTGGTCTTCATTGCGGTCGACCCGACGCCTTGGATCAATGAAGGCATTCGTGAAGCGTGTCCCGACGCGATGACCCAGGACGCCCACCTCGCGGCTCTGGATGCGCTGCTTAGCCTGCACACGGACGATCAGGTGATCATGGCGTCCCACTACCCGATGCTGACAGGCGGGCCTCACGGCGGCCTGTCCTACGGATTTCTTGTGGACATGATCATCACGCCCCTCGGCTGGATGATGGGCGGCCTGCTTAACACGTACGAGACCGACTACGCCGACTGGATCACTCGCTCACAGGAAGTGATGCGACGCAATCCGCCGGCGATCTATGCCGCGGGACATGACCACAACCTCCAGCTGCTTCGCTCTGGCGACGTGGCAGGCATGTACGTCGTGAGCGGTGCCGGCGCGAGAGCACGCGTCTCGACCGTCACGAACATCGACGAAACGATCTTCGCCCACGCCGCTGAAGGTTTCATTGTCGTCGACTTCGGCCAAACCGAGTCCGGCAAAGACGCAGTCGTTCTCCGCGTCATCGAACCGTTAGTTTCGGTCGACGAGCCCGTCTTCGAAACCGCCCTCGACTAACTCCTCGGACAACTACCAAGGAAGCTACTCTGGAAGGTATTCCGAGAAGAGCCCGCCCGAGATCGGATCAGAAGCGTCCGGCACATCGTAGTGCGTGCGGATTTCGACCGAGCCGTCGTCACCGAAGATGTAAGTCTCAATCGATTTCATGTGCTGCTTCTGTCCGTCCTTGCTGAAGATGTTCTCCATCACCCAGGCCACTTCATTGCCGCAGATGAACCTCGTCTCGGGGTCCACGCGGAATTCCGTCGAAGGCTGGAAAAGATCGAAGGGCTCGACGCAGCAACCCACGAAGTCGTGCTTCGGCGGAGTGCCTACGGGATCCATCATTGTGAAGGCGCCGGGGGCAACCTTCTGCCAATTTTCGACCCAGGCTTCCTTGTCACCCTTATTCCAAAGTTCAACGTAGTTATTGGCCCAGTTCTCGAGTGCTTCGCGCGACGGCATGTTGTCCCCTTTTAATTGATCGATGTATCCCGAGACGCCCGACGAGGACGCCTCACGATATTCGATAATTCTAGAGGGCTTCGACTCGTGCCGCAGTGCTCTTATTCCATGGCGTTCCAGCAATCGGATCGCAGTCTTCCGGTCGACCCGTTGGAAGGTTCCGTCGGCGCGCCGGCGGAGTGGCTTGGTCAGCCGCCCCGGTCGTTCTGGTTGTCGTCGAGACACAACGGCTTTTCGCAGGCGTACTCTGATCTCGTAGAGCACGGGGTCCTCGCTCGCAAAGATATTGGGGAACACGGCGAGCGTTTCGAGTACCGCCTCACGCCGAAAGGCGACGCTCTGCTCCCGGTATTATCGACCTTGCGCGAGTGGGGAGATGAATGGATCTTTAGAGCCGGAAACGAGCCCTTGATCATGACCGACCGCGCCGAAGGCGAGCCACTCGCCCTAACGCAGGTTCTTGATGCTCAGGGAAACGTAATATCGCGCCGTGATATTCGAGCGCGGTCTGGACCTGGAGCCGATGAGCAGACCAAGACGCTCTTTGGACGTGGTGAATCGGAGAGCACATGAAGTTTTCACAAATCGCGGTCGGACTAGCAGTGACGCCCTTCGGCGCATCGATCGACCGGTGGTGTGTCCGCTTTTTCGGAGAGAGCCCCGTTTCATGGGTCTTCGCGAAATCCGAAGGCGTCGACTACAACCCACCGATT
>Ga0115003_10003904_pt1 | contig 11646 bp, 7 predicted proteins | sample ArcticOcean_MG_C_7_FD_88736 | JGI IMG/M metagenome (GOLD analysis project Ga0115003, IMG submission 88736) | Marine microbial communities from western Arctic Ocean - ArcticOcean_MG_CB11_88 | ecosystem: Environmental > Aquatic > Marine > Oceanic | place: Arctic Ocean: Canada Basin | collected... | reverse complement strand
GAAGCCTAAGATGGTAGATAATTATATAAAAAGAGAAGTGAGCAACGGAGTTGCTTTTCTCTATTTAGATCAAAAAGATTCAAAAGTAAATGTAGTTTCTCCAACACTTATTGATGTGTTTGAGCAAATTATTGACGAGATTCTAGCCGATGATGCTATTAAAGCAGCGGTGTTTATTTCTGCGAAAAAAGACTTTATCGCTGGTGCAGATATACAATCTTTTAAGGCTGATAAAATAGGTGATTTCCAGCCTATTTCTCGTAAAGGACATAACTTACTAGCCAAATTAGAAAACTCTTCAAAACCTTTTGTAGCTGCCATTCACGGTACTGCTTATGGGCTGGGAGTGGAGTTACCTTTGGCTTGTGCAGGACGTATAGCAACCAATCATCGAAGTACAAAGTTTGCTTTACCAGAGGTGAAGTTAGGTTTACTTCCTGGTGGTGGAGGTACCCAACGCTTACCTCGTTTGGTGGGTTTGCAAGCTAGTTTAGATATGATGCTTACCGGGAAGAATGTGTTTGCTAGTAAAGCTAAAAAAATGGGCTTGGTAGATGAGTTGGTTCATCCTTCAAAATTGAAAATTGCTGCAGAGAAATTAGCATTGAAATTGGTTGACAAACCGATGAAGCGCAAACGCAAAGTTTCAGCTATAAATAAATTTTTAGATCATACTTCTGTTGGGCGTTCTATTGTTTACAAAGAAGCGCGTAAAAAAGTATTGCGTCAGACTCTTGGTAATTACCCTGCTCCAATAGAAATTTTAAACTGTATTGAAACAGGATTGAAAAAAGGAACTAAAGCAGGTTACGAAGCCGAGGTTATTAAGTTCGAAGAATTAATGATTGGTTCGGTTTCTAAAGAATTGAGAAATCTATTCTTTGCCATGACCGATAAGAAGAAAAATCCTTGGGCAGAACATACCGACACTCTTAGAACGCTAGGATTATTAGGTGCGGGTTTTATGGGTTCTGGAATTGCTGAGGTTACCTTAAATAAAGGAATTGATATTGCATTAAAAGACATTAATCCAGAAACTATTCAAACGGCTAAAAAAACACTTTGGAAGAGTTTAAGTAAAAAAGTAAAACGTAAATCTTTAACTAAAGTAGAAGCAAAAAATGCAATTGCTGCTGTTAAAGGTCAGTTAGATTATACCGATTTCGATAAGGTGGATGTTTTGGTAGAAGCTGTATTCGAGGATATGGGAATGAAACAAAAGATTCTTGCAGAGGTTGAAAAACACACCAAAGAAGATTTCATTTTTGCAACCAACACTTCAGCATTATCAATTGAGGAAATAGGGAAGTTTGCCAAGCATCCAGAAAATGTAATTGGATTACACTATTTCTCACCCGTTTCTAAAATGCCTTTATTGGAGATTGTGAAAACACCTCATACTTCCGATAGAGCCATTGCTACTTGTTACGCCTTAGGTTTAAAACAAGGTAAAACCAATATCGTTGTAAACAACGGTCCTGGGTTTTATGTAAATAGAATTTTGGCTCCTTACCTAAACGAGGCGATGTTATTATTGCAAGAAGGTTGTGATATTATAAGTATAGATAGAACTATGAAGCAATATGGTTTCCCTGTAGGGCCTTTTGCCTTAATGGATGAAGTAGGAATTGATGTAGGTGCACACGTTATGACGGGTGACCTTGCAGAGATGTTCAAAAAGCGTGAAGGTGCGATTATGAACGATGGTCTTATTTTGATGAACGAGGCTGGTTTTAAGGGACGTAAGAATCAAAAAGGTTTCTTGGCTTACGATAAGAAAGGAAAGAAAGTTCGTGGTAAAGCAAATCCTGCTGCTTATGGCTTCTTTGGAAATACTGCTAAAACAAAACTAGACGCTTCTGATGTACAATTACGTACCACTTTACTAATGGTTTCGGAAGCAGTTCTTTGTTTACAAGATGGAATTATAGAGTCTGTACAAGACGGTGATTTGGGTGCTATCTTCGGTTTAGGTTTCCGTCCGTTTACAGGAGGTCCATTCCGTTATGTAGATCAGGTTGGCGCTGACTATGTAGTAAAAGAACTCGAGCGATTGAGAGCTGCTTACGGTGAGCGTTTCCAAGCCTGTGATCTTTTAAAAGAATATGCTACATCTGGAAAGAAGTTTTATGAGTAGAGTTTAGAATAATTACTAGTTGAAATAAAAATCCCTTTTCGTTTTCAGAAGGGGATTTTTATTATTTTAAAACTTTATAGTTTAGCATAAAACCGCCTATATTATTTGATTAAATAGTATTGTATAAGTTCAAATAATAAGAGCAACACGAATAATTGAAACAGATTCAGCCAGGCTCTAATTAGTATTGATTTCTCTATAAATAAATACAGAATTTACATTTAGTATTGAATTGACGATTAACTGTGTTTAGTTTATTTTTTCATCTCATAACTGCCCTTATTTACACCTTCATTCTTAATTTAATACAAGCGTGTTTCTGCGTATTTTTTTTAGTATATTTGCACGCAATTATCATCTAAAATTGCATTCACATGGACTTATATTCTACAGGGAAATTCATCGGAGAAGGATTAACTTACGACGATGTATTATTGATTCCAGCTTATTCAGAAATTCTACCTCGCGATGTAAAGATTACATCGAAATTCTCTAGAAACATTACTTTAAATACGCCTATTGTATCTGCTGCTATGGATACGGTATCCGAATCGGCTATGGCTATTGCTATTGCTCGTGAAGGGGGTATTGCTGTTTTGCATAAGAACATGAGTATTGCTGCACAGGCAAAGGAAGTTCGTTCGGTAAAACGTTCGGAGTCTGGAATGATCTTAGACCCTGTAACACTTTTGCATACTGCTAAAGTTGCCGATGCTAAGAAAATGATGAAGGAGTTTAGAATTGGAGGAATTCCTGTAATTGATTCTGAAGGAAAACTTATTGGTATTGTAACTAATAGAGATTTACGTTTTGTGAAAGACAATAATTTGTCTGTAAATGACGTAATGACTAAAGAAAACCTGATTGTTACCAAAGAGAAAACAAGTTTAGCGCAAGCAGAAGAAATTCTTCAACAACATAAAATTGAAAAATTACCTGTAGTTGATAAAAACAACAAATTGGTTGGACTTATTACCTACAGAGATATTATTAAAGTACGTGTGCAGCCCAATGCCAATAAAGATACTTTTGGTCGTTTAATGGTTGCTGCAGGTGTGGGTGTTACAGCTGATGTAATGGATAGAGTAAATGCACTTGTTGATGCCGGTGTAGATGCCGTAATTGTAGATACAGCACATGGTCATACCAAAGGTGTGTTAGATACTCTCAAAACTATTAAAGCTAAGCATCCAAATTTAGATGTAGTAGTAGGAAATATTGCAACTGCAGAAGCTGCAAAATATTTAGTGGAAGCTGGAGCAGATGGACTTAAAGTTGGAATTGGACCTGGTTCTATTTGTACAACTCGTGTTGTTGCCGGTGTAGGTGTGCCTCAGTTAACTGCCGTTATGATGGTTGCCGATGCTGTTAAAGGTTCTGGTGTTCCTGTAATTGCCGATGGTGGTATTCGTTATACTGGAGATGTTGTTAAAGCTATTTCTGCAGGTGCCGATTCTGTAATGCTTGGTTCTTTATTAGCAGGAACAGAAGAGTCGCCAGGAGAAACAATTATTTTTGAAGGTCGTAAGTATAAAGCTTACCGTGGTATGGGGTCTATAGACGCTATGAAAGCGGGTTCTAAAGATCGTTATTTTCAAGATGTGGAAGACGATGTACAGAAATTAGTTCCAGAGGGAATAGTAGGTCGTGTAGATTATAAAGGATCTTTATCTGAAGTAATGTACCAATTTATAGGTGGACTTAGAGCAGGTATGGGATACTGTGGTTCTAAAGACATTAAAACCCTACAAGAAAAATCGCAATTTGTAAGAATTACAAGTGCAGGTGTTACGGAGTCTCATCCTCATGATGTTACCATAACAAGTGAAGCACCTAACTATAGCAGAAAATAAAGTTTAGTTCGATGAAAAAAATAATTTGTTCTTTAGTTATTGCCTTTATTGGTTTTAACGCAGTAGCTCAAAACTCTAATCGCACCTTATTAACTATCGGAAACGAAGAGGTAAGTGTAGATGACTTTTTAAGTATTTACAATAAAAACAGAGCTGTAGGTGAGGATTTAGATCCTAAGACCTTAGACGAATATGTAGATTTGTTCGTAAACTTTAAGCTGAAAGTAAAAGAAGCTGAAGCTTTAGGAATGGATACGGTTTCTTCTTTTATAAAAGAATTGGCTGGTTACCGTAAGCAATTGGCAAATCCATATTTAGTAGACAACGAAGCTGGAGAACAATTAGTAGTTGAAGCTTACGATCGTTTGAAATACGAAATTAAAGCCAGTCATATTCTTATTACTGTTGCTGCAGATGCTTCTTCATCAGATACATTAAAGGCATATAAGAAAATTACAAAGCTACGTACCGAAATTGTTAAGGGAGCTGATTTTGCAGCCTATGCAAAACAATATTCTCAAGATCCATCTGCTAAAGAAAACGCAGGAAGTTTAGGGTATTTTAGTGCAATGTATATGGTGTATCCATTCGAAAATGCTGCTTATAGTACAAATATTGGTGATGTTTCGGGAATTGTACGCACCCGTTTTGGATACCATATTTTAAAAGTGATCGACAAGCGTTTGTCTAGAGGAGAAGTGAGAACTGCACATATAATGGTGAAATATCCAAAACCTTCTGGACAGAATTCTGAAGCAGAAGTTGCTATAGCTCAACAGAAAGCAAACGAAATATATGCTAAGTTGGTTTCTGAAAATGCCGATTTCGATGAAATGGCAAAACAATATTCAGACGATAAAAATAACGCATCAAAAGGAGGTGTTTTACCTTGGTTTGGTACTAACAGAATGGTAGAGTCTTTCGAAAATGCGGCTTTTGCTTTAGTTAATAAAGGAGATATTACTGCACCAATCGAAACTCCTTATGGATGGCACATTATTAAATTAGTCGACAAAAAAGGTTTAGGTTCTTTTGAAGATGAGAAATCAGAGCTCAAAAAGAAGATTGAGAAAGATTCTAGAGCTCAAGTAAAACGTACTTCTTTAGTTAATAAGTTAAAAAAAGAGTACGATTACAAAGAGTACAAATCTGCAGTAAACGAATTAAAGAAAATAGTAAATTCTGATTTCATTGCTGGTAGATGGTCTTTAGATGATAATTCTTCTAGCCTTACTAAAACAGTAATTAGTATTGGGGATAAAATATATACTCAAGAAATTTTTGCTGCTTATTTAATGAAGTCTGTTCGTAAGATGAAATCTAAAAAATCATCGTCTACTTTAGTAGATGAAGTTTTTACAACTTGGTCTGAAGACATGGTTATCGCTTTCGAAAATACCAACTTAGAAAATAAATACAACGAGTTTCGTTTGTTAATGCAAGAGTATAGAGATGGTATTTTGTTATACGAACTTACCGACACCAAAATTTGGTCTAAAGCAGTAAAAGATACAACTGGTTTAAAAGAATTCTATGCAGCAAATAAGCAAAACTATATGTGGGATACTCGTGTAGATGCAAAAATTGTAAACTGTCTGAATGAAAATATAGCTTGTAAGGTTTATAATAAACTAAGAAAAGGAAAAACTGATTTAACAAAGCTTCAAGCTAAAGTAAATAAGAAGTCGTCTTTAAATATGGATGTTAAAGAAGGTGTGTATTTAAAAGGAGATAATTCTGATGTAGATCAAGTGGAATGGGTAGTTGGAGTCTCAGACCTAATTCACGATAACGAGAATGTGAAAGTGGTTTATATTACAGAAGTATTAGAGCCTCAAGTAAAAGCCTTAAGCGAAGCGAAGGGATTAATTACTTCTGATTATCAAGATGCTCTTGAAAAAGCTTGGTTAGCGGAGTTATCAGCTAAGTACGATGTAGAAATTAACAACTATGTTTTAGATTTAGTTAAGAATAATAACCTAGCTGAACTTGACATTGTAGAAGAGCCAGTTACTCCTTCTTATAAAGGGCATTTTGTTCGCGCGTTTGGGAAAGCTAAAAGAACTTTAGGTTCTTCAAAAGATATTGTTTTTAATTGGTACGGTAATTTGTATACTACTGAACTAAAGAAAGACTAAGCATTGCGTAGGTTTTTATACTATATACTAAGCTTTACGATTTTGTCGTCATGTTCTTTCTTTGAGAGAACTGACGACATTTTGCTTGCTAGACTTGGCGATTCGTATCTGTACGAATCAGACTTAAAGTCTATTCTCGACAAGGATTTATCCTCTGCCGATAGTTTAGCTTTTATTCAGCAATACACTCAAAACTGGGCGCAAGAAGAGTTGTTACTGCAAAAAGCAGAACTCAATATAGATTTAAGTGAATTCGATATTGATCAACGATTAGAAGATTACCGTAGATCTTTACTTATTCATGCATATGAACAGAAATTAATACAACAAAATACAGATACTATTGTGTCTGTAGCTTCTCTCGAAAACTATTACGATAAGCATTCAGACGATTATATTTTAGCTGAATCGATCGTGCAATTAATGCTAATTAAAGTAAGTGTAGTAGCACCAGAATTAGACGCTATTAGGGATTTAGTTTTTTCAAAAGACTCTATAGATATTGAAGCTATTGAAGCATACGCACATCAATATTCTAAGCGGTTTTATTACAACCCAAATGAGTGGCTAAAATGGCGTTCGTTTGTGGAGTTCCTTCCTAATAACATAGAAAAAAACACTTTATTTAAGCATTCGAATACTTTGTATATAAAAGATTCGTTAGATGTTTATTTTGTGAAACTTTTCGATCAAAAGGCGCAAGGAGAAATAGCTCCATTGGAGTATGTTGAAGACGAAATAAAAAGTATATTGCTTAACCAAAAAAAACTAAAAACAGTTGATGTTATTCAGTCAAAATTATTGGAAGATGCTAAAAAATCAAAACAATTTGAAATCTATTAATAAACTAAAACTCACAGCTATTGCTGTCTTTTTATGTGGTTCTATGTTGTCTGCACAAGTTACTGTAGATGGTATTGCAGGGGTTGTAGGGAATAATATTGTATTGAATTCTGATGTAGAACAACAGCTTTTACAATACCAAGCACAAGGCTTGGAGGTTGATGCTGCACTAAGAGTTCAAGTACTAGAAGATTTGTTGTTTCAAAAATTAATGTTACACCAAGCTGTACTAGATAGTGTGGTGGTAACTGAAAACGAAGTCTTTAACGAAATTGATTCTCGCATCAATAATTTCATCTTACAATTAGGTAGTGAGGATCAGTTAGAAAGTTACTTCGATAAGAAGATTTACGAGATTAAAGAAGAGATGTTTGAGCCGATTGAGAATTCTCTTTTGATTCAAAGAGTACGCTACGACATTACGTCTGCAGTTACTATCACTCCTTCAGAAATCCGTAGCTACTTTAGTACTTTTCCTATCGATAGTTTACCTACTGTAAACGAAGAGGTAGAGGTTGCTCAAATACTTAAACTCCCACCACCTAGCGCAAGTGCTATTTCTGAAACTAAAAAGAAACTAGAAAAATTAAAAGAAAGAATTAATAAGGGAGAGAGTTTTGGAACCTTAGCAATTTTGTACTCTGAAGATCCAGGTTCATCCAGAAATGGTGGTTTGTACACTTCTATTAAAAGGGGGATGTTTGTAAAAGAATTTGAAGCGGTAATGTTTAGCCTTGAAGAAGGTGAAGTTTCTGAAGTTTTTAAAACGGAATATGGGTATCATATTGCCGTTTTAGAAGAACGTAGAGAAAACGAAGTTGATATTCGTCACATATTAATGTCTCCTAAAATTTCGCCTATAGATTTAAACAATGCTAAAGAATTATTAATTGAGGTAAGAGATTCTATCCTTAATGGAGAGTTGCTTTTTGAAAAAGCTGCATTAACACATTCCGATGATAAAACGACTAAGTTTAACGGAGGTAAATTAATTAACTCTAATACTGGAACTAGTAAGTTCGAAATAGCTCATTTAGAACAAGGGGTAAACTTTGCAATAGAAAATTTAGAAATTGAAGCCATTTCTGACCCTATATACCTTAAAATGGAAGATGGGAAAGAAGCGTATAGAATGTTCATCCTTTTAGATAGAAAAGAGCTACATCAAGTAAATTTAATTGATGATTATAAAAAAATTAGAGATTTAGCCTTAGAAAGTAAAAAGGATGAGTCGATAGAAAAGTGGATTGCAAAATCTTTAGAGAAAACTTATGTTCGTGTAAGCGAATTGTACAAGTCTGAAGATTTTCAATATAACTGGTTAAAAAAATAAAGATGAAAGATCAGCAGAGTGATAAAGTAGCGTTAGACAATCTAAAAGGTCAATTCTCAGTATTAAAAAATGAGATTTCCAAAGTAATTGTTGGACAAGATAAAGTTGTTGAAGAGCTTATTTTATCAATCTTCTGTAGAGGTCATGTTTTGTTAGTTGGGGTTCCTGGATTAGCAAAAACACTTTTAGTGCAAACAATTAGTGACTCTTTAGGATTAAATTTTTCTCGTATTCAATTTACTCCTGACCTTATGCCTTCTGATATTATTGGAGCTGAGATATTAGACGAGAACAGAAATTTTAAATTTGTTAAAGGACCTATATTCTCAAATGTTATTTTAGCTGATGAGATTAACCGTACTCCTCCAAAAACACAAGCCGCACTATTAGAAGCAATGCAAGAACGTTCTGTTACTGCAGCTGGGGTACACCATAAATTAGACAAACCTTTCTTTGTTTTGGCTACTCAAAATCCTATTGAGCAAGAAGGAACTTATCCTTTACCCGAAGCTCAATTAGACCGTTTTATGTTTAACCTTAACGTAGAATATCCTTCTTTTTCGGAGGAGGTTCAAATTGTTAAAAACACGACTTCAGATAGGCAAGTTGATGTTAAGGAAGTTTTATCTACAGAAGAAATTATAGCGATACAAGATTTAGTTCGCAAAATTCCTGTTGCCGATAACGTGGTGGAATATGCGGTTAGGTTAGTGGGTAAAACGCGTCCTGATGGTGAGTTTGCTACTGCTGATGTTAAGAAATATCTTTCTTGGGGTGCTGGTCCTAGAGCTTCTCAGTTCTTGGTGCTTGCAGCAAAAGCACATGCTGCCATTAACGGAAAGTATTCTCCAGATATCGAAGATGTAAAAGCCGTAGCTCTTCCAATTCTTAGACACCGTATTGTGAGAAATTATAAAGCCGAAGCTGAAGGAATGAGTGTTGAGAAATTAGTAGCTTCTTTGTTATAAACCCAATTATTTTAAGGGGTATTAAAAAGCGATTGTAATTTTAACAACGTCCGCCAATTTCTTGTGCTACAAGAAATTCCCAATTTTTTCTCTATTAAATTATTACTCAGTTTACACTTGTTAATTTCTTTAGTACAATATAGGTAGATACCTTGTAGGGTAACGGTGAAATATTCCCCTTCATAATTTAGTTCTCTGAGAACCTCAATTTGTTTTTTGTTAAGAGTCTTTTGTGGAATACACACATAGGGCTTGTTTGTGCTCGTTTCTGCCAGCTTTGGATACGGATTACTCAGAATAACCTGATTTAAGTCCTTTTGCTCTAATATAAGGCTCGGAATTATCCATCCGTACTCTTTTAGTAGTAAATTCTCTATAAAAGTTGAAATGCCTTCTTTCGTTTCTATTTCTGAGGTAAATAAAATATTCCCACTTTGAATATAAGTCTGAATATCTTCGAATCCATTTTTAGTAAATAAAATTCTGAGATCCTCCATTTTTATAATTTTATGTCCCGAAACATTTATTCCTCTAAGTAGACATAAGTAGTGCTTTTTCATTTTACGAAGTTAGGTTTAAATTATTCTATAGGTTTACTATGTATCTTGATGCTTAAGTTTGGTTATAAATTAATTAGCTGAATCACTTTTCGTAAATCTTGAAAATGATTTTTTGTTAAAGATAAAAATGTGTAGAAATCAGTATTTTAGAAAAATCTATTTTATAAATTTGCAGCACTTCTAACTTTAAACATTAGTATAGCATGCAACTGTACAATAAACTAAGTGCGAAAGAAAGAGCTGCTTTAATAGACGAAGCAGGTACCGATCGCCTTACTATTTCGTTTTACCAATACGCTACTATTGGGAATCCTCAAGTTTTTAGAGACACCCTTTTTATTAAGTGTGAGTCCATAGATGTTTTAGGTCGAATTTACGTAGCGCACGAAGGTATAAACGCCCAATTATCATTACCGGCTGATAAGTTTAAGGACTTTAAAGAACATTTAGATACCATTACTTTTTTAGAAGGTATACGTTTAAATGTTGCTAGAGAACAGGACAATAAATCCTTCTTAAAGCTTAAAATTAAGGTAAAGGATAAAATAGTTGCCGACGGTTTAGACGATGATACTTTTGATCCGACTGATATAGGAGTACATCTTAAAGCACAAGGATTTAACGATATCTTAGACGACCCCGATACAGTTTTAATAGACATGAGGAATCACTACGAAACTGAAATTGGTCATTTTAAAAATGCCATTACTCCAGATGTAGATACTTTTAGAGAGTCTTTACCCATTATAGAAGACGACCTAAAGGACCATAAAGAGGATAAGAATCTGGTGATGTACTGTACTGGTGGAATTAGATGCGAAAAGGCAAGTGCCTATTTTAAGCACAAAGGCTTTAAAAAAGTGTATCAATTAGAAGGTGGGATTATAGAATACGCACGTCAGATAGATGCCGAAGGCTTGGAGAATAAATTTATAGGAAAGAATTTTGTTTTTGACGAGCGCAGGGGAGAGCGTATTTCAGAAGATATTATCTCTAATTGTCATCAATGTGGCAATCCTTGCGACACCCATACCAACTGTGGGAATGTAGCTTGTAACCTATTGTTTTTGCAATGTGAGGAATGTAAAGAAGAACATGCTAATTGCTGTGGCAAACGTTGTAAGTATGTAAACGCTCTCACTTTTGAAGAACAGAAAGAACTGAGGAAAGGAAATCCAAACAGTAATAAAATCTTTAATAAAGGGAGATCTGAAAATATATCTTTTAAGAAATAAAAACAATGGCTGTCTTTTAAGATGGCCATTTTTTTTAACTGCTTTTTCAAAAAACGATTGTACTTGTAGTTTTACTTAATTTAATGAAAACCCTTTCTTGCAAATCCCACCAATTTTGCTATTTTTGTAACCGATCATGAAAACAAGCCAATCACATAATTACTGTTGTTGCACGAGATTAAGTTTCTAATCTTTGTGGGAAATAGTGCTATGTATATAAATCATAACCTATCCTTCGGATGGGTTTTTTAGTATAAAGACATGAAGCAATTCGATAAGAATATTTTAGATGTAATAGGAAATACACCTATTATAAAATTGAATAAAGTTGCCACTAATGTAGCTTCTTCAATTTATGTGAAGTTAGAATATCTGAACCCAGGGGGTTCTATTAAAGACCGAATGGGTGTTTATTTGTGTGAGCAGGCTGTAAAGCGTGGCGATCTAAAACCAGGTGGAACAATCGTTGAATCTACTTCTGGAAATACAGGTGTAGGGATTGCTCTTTTTGCGGCGATTAATCATTACAAGTGTGTGTTTGTAATGGCAGATAAGCAATCGCAAGAAAAAATTGACAAT
>Ga0115003_10003897_pt1 | contig 11656 bp, 11 predicted proteins | sample ArcticOcean_MG_C_7_FD_88736 | JGI IMG/M metagenome (GOLD analysis project Ga0115003, IMG submission 88736) | Marine microbial communities from western Arctic Ocean - ArcticOcean_MG_CB11_88 | ecosystem: Environmental > Aquatic > Marine > Oceanic | place: Arctic Ocean: Canada Basin | collected... | reverse complement strand
CTGTACCCATCTGTATGTTTGCCTGAGAGTTTTATTCCGTCGGCGAGAACTTAATCTCTTTCCAGAGTTAATATGTTACGGTCCTTTTGCCTGAGAGATTCCTGGGTGGTTGCTCCTTCGGCGAATCTATAAACTTTGGTGTTTAGCTAATAGATTTCTCTCCCGTATTTTTTTAATTACTAAACATCTTAAAAATAAGTAATTAATAAATTTACTATAATAATGTCAGCAACAAAAGTAAAGCAATCAATAAACTTTTTACTTCAACTGTATATTGTCAGTTATCAAGATTTTTAATTGATAATATTTTTCTATTTAGGGCTATTTATGTCTATTTTATATTACTTTTAATATCTTTTATTATATATCGATCTCTTCCTTTTGTTTGCTCAAATATTTTTCCAACATAAACTCCTATAATTCCAAGAGTTAATAATATTGAACCTGAAAAAAATGAAATTGAAATTAAAATGCCTGATGTTCCAGACACTGCTAAATTATTTAATTTCGAATACAGTGCATAAAAACTTAAGATTACAGATAATATGATACCTATTAATCCGAAAAATAAACCTATGTACAGTGGTTTTAATGAATAAGAAGTGATGCCTTTTAAAAATTCTAAAATAGGTCCTTTGCTAAACAAACTAAAGTGCGTATCCCCCTTACTCCTTGCTAATCTCTTATACTTAATACTGCTTTGACTATAACCAACCCATACAGCCATTCCTCTAATATAAGGATTGTATTCTTTTTGATTTAAGATTTTTTCAATTACTTTTCGTGAAATAAGCTTAAAATCTCCCGCTTCAATAGGTAAATTTATATCTGATAATAAATTAATAATTTTATAAGCAAATTTAGTAATCATTAATTTAATTTTATTTTCTCCATCTCTTTTTATTCTCACTGTGTGAACTACTTCATTTCCTTTTTCGTATTCTTTAATTAAATCAGGTATTAGTTCAGGTGGATCTTGAAGGTCACAATCCATATAAATAACACAATCACCTTTGGAGTTTTCAAGGCCTGCTAAAACACAAGGTCCTACCCCAAAATTTCGAGTCATATTAATTATTTTAATTGGATACTTGTTCTGGAGTTCTATCAATATTTCTTCAGATTTATCATTTGAGGCATCATTAACAAATATTAGTTCATAGCTCCAGCTGTCTATTTTCTCAATTGCCTTTGTAACTCTCTCTATTAATTCTTTGATATTTTCTTCTTCATTCCTAAACGAAAAAACAAGAGATAAGATTTTCATAAATATTATATATAGCATATATGATTATTTGCAAAACTCCATACAGAATAAGCTTATTTGGAGGTGGAATAGATTATCCTCAATCATCTTGATTAATGACACATAATCTTTAATTTATGTTGTTGTAAACTTCATAACAATTTCATAAATATAACTTGAATGAAAAAAATAGATTTAATTAATTTTGAGGACAGTATAGCCAAACTTTTTAATGAAGCAAAGATCAAAGCTCCAATCCATTTATATTCGGGAAATGAAAAATTTTTAATTAATTTTTTTAAAAAAGTTAAAAAAAATGATTGGGTACTGTGCTCTTGGAGATCTCATTATCAATGTTTGTTAAAAGGCGTCCCGCCAAAGAAGATTAAAAATGAAATAATTGATGGTAAATCAATATCTTTATGTTTTTTAGAATATAAAGTTTATTCTTCAGCAATTGTTGGTGGAACATTGCCTATAGCGGTTGGTTTAGCTATGTCCTTAAAAAGAAAAAAGTCAAAAAACAAAATCTATTGTTTTATTGGTGATATGACCTCAGAAACAGGAATTGCTCACGAATGTATTAAATATAGTAGAAATAAAAACTTGCCTATTCATTTTATAGTTGAAGATAATAGAAAATCAGTCTGTACAGATACAAGAAAAGTGTGGTCTAAAAAAAAACTGATATACGAAAACGTTTCAGATAAGTTTGTTACTTATTATAAATACAAATTAAAGTATCCACATGCTGGTGCTGGTCAAAGAGTTCAATTTTGAAAAAATATTTTAATGAAATAAAAAGATCAATGGATTTTTTAGGAACTAAAAAAGAAACTATTTTTATTGGTCAAGCAGTTGAAGTTCCAGGAACAGCTATGTCTAATACATTAAAAAATGTTCCAAAAAAAAAGCTTTTAGAGCTTCCAGTTGCAGAAGAAATGCAAATGGGAATGTCTTTAGGGTTGGCTATGGATGGAAATATTCCAATTAGTATTTTTCCAAGATGGAATTTTTTATTATATGGAATAAATCAATTAGTTAATCATATTGATAAATTCAAAATAATGGCTGGTGATAAAATAAAACCTAAAATAATAATTAGAACTTCTATTGGTTCACAAAGACCACTACACCCACAATATCAACATATTGGTGATTTTTCCTCAGCGATTAAAAAAATGTGTTCAACAATTGATGTTATTAAGCTTAATAATCCTAATAAAATTTTTTCATCCTACAAAAAAGCATATGAAAGAAAAGATGGAAAAAATACCATTCTAGTTGAGTATGGTGACTATTATGGCGAAAAATAATTATGATAATAACAAAAACACCTTATAGGATATCTTTTTTTGGTGGAGGTAGTGATTATCCGAGTTGGTACAAAAAATTTGGAGGTTCAGTGTTGTCAACAACTATAGACAAATATATCTATATTTCTTGTCGTGAACTGCCACCATTTTTTGATCATAAATATAGAATTGTTTGGTCTAAAATTGAAAATGTAAAAAAGATAAATGAAATCAAACATTTAACAGTAAGAAAACTTATTAAGTATAATAAAATTAGATCTGGTTTAGAAATTCATTATGATGGTGATTTGCCAGCCAGAAGTGGAATGGGATCAAGCTCTAGCTTTTCTGTGGGACTTATGCGTGCTTTAAACTATCACCAACATAGAGATATTAAAGGTATTAATCTAGCCTACAAAACAATTATTTTTGAACAAAAAATTATGAAAGAAACTGTTGGTTCACAAGATCAGGTGGCTGCATCAGTGGGTGGATTTAATAAAATAAATTTTTTAAAAAATGATAAAATCTTAATAAAAAAAATTTTAAATAATAATTTAAAAAAATTAAACTCAAATTTATTACTTCTTTATACAGGTATTCAAAGAAATGCTGATGCTGTTGCAAGCAATTATGTTCATAAATTATCCAATGAAAAAGAAAAAAATGTTAGAAAAATAATTTCAAATGTAGAATTGGGTGAAAAAATGATAAAATTAGGAAATATTGATGATTTTGGAAAATTACTTCATGATGCATGGATTGAAAAAAAAGAATTAAGCAAATCAATTACAAATCATAAAATAGATGAACTTTACAAAACATCAATTCAAAATGGAGCTCTGGGAGGCAAATTACTTGGTGCCGGAGGAGGTGGATTCATGCTTGTTTATATAGCTAAAGAAAAACAAAAAAGTTTCTTAAATAAGATTAAGAACATAACCAATATACCCTTTAATTTTTCAAATAAGGGTTGTGAAATAATTTTGAACTCTTTAAAGAAATAAAACATGAAACTTAATCACGCATTAATGGATAATAATTTTACAAAATCTGATATGGATTCTGTAGTAAAACTTGTTAGGAAAAGAAATATAATATTAACACAATCAAAAAAAGTAAAAGAATTTGAAAAAAAATGGTCCAAGTGGGTTGGTACTAAATATTCAGTATTTGTAAACTCAGGATCTTCAGCAAATTTTATAACAATTTCTGCTTTAAAAGCCTTAAATAAAAATAAGAATAAAAATGAAATAATAGTACCAACCTTAACTTGGGTCTCAGATATAAACTCTGTAATTATGAATGGGTTTAAACCTGTCTTTGTGGATATTAATCTTTCAAACTTATCAATGAATACTGATCAAGTAATTAAAAAAATATCTAAGAAAACATTAGCAGTATTTATAACTCATGCGCAAGGGTTTAATGGCTTGGATGAAAAGTTGGTATCGACTTTAAAAAAACAAAAAATTCATTTAATAGAAGACGTGTGTGAGAGTCACGGTGCTACTTACAATAAAAAAAAATTGGGTAGTTATGGTTTGATTTCAAATTTTTCTTTCTATTACGCTCATCACTTAACAACCATAGAAGGCGGCATGGCCTGCACGAATGATAAAAAGATATATGAAACTCTTAAAATGTTAAGGTCTCATGGTATGATTAGAGAGTCTGGGAATAAGCAATTTGAAAAAAAAACCATAAAAAAGAATAAAGATTTGTCACCAAAATTTATTTTTTTATATCCAACATTAAATTTTAGAAATAATGAAATTGGAGCCGTTATTGGGATTAATCAACTTAAATCTTTAGATAAAAATAATAATCAAAGAGCCAAAAATTTTAAACTTTTTTTAGAATTACTAGATGGCAAAAAGTACTGGAAAAATTTTGATCTTGAAGGAAACAGTAACTATGCTTTTCCAATTATATTACAAACTAAAGATTTAAAGATAAGAGATTATTTCGAAAAGAAATTAAAAATTGCTAATATTGAATTTAGAAGGGGTAATGCAGGAGGTGGGAATCAATTGCGGCAGCCCTATATAAAAAGCATTGTTAAAAATGTAAATTTAAATAATTTTAAAAATGTTGAACACGTACACTTCTTTGGTTATTATATTGGAAATTATCCTAGCTTAAAAAATCAAAAGATTGTTAAAATTACAAATTTTTTAAACAAATTAGATTTATAGATATGTCTAATGTGCATAAATTAGATTGTTGTTTTTTAGTTTGTGGAAATTCAAAAAAAACTTATCAGGATCTATCAAAAACTTATTCAGCTATCGAGCCCCCCACATGGGCACTTTTACTTGCTGAGTCTACTAGAGCTGTTGGTTTTAACGTTAACATTATTGATGCTAATGCAGAAAATCTCTCTGAAGAACAGATTCATAGTAGAATAAAAAAATTATCACCTAAGCTGATATGTTTTGTGGCATATGGGCAAAATGTAAATGCAGGAACTGTTAATATGACAGGTGTTATTCATATAGCCAGCTATCTTGCTGATAAAAATATTAATATACCCATGTCCATTGTTGGTTCACATGTGCAAGCTTTACCAATCGAAACATTAAAAAAAGAAACAATGATAGATTTTGTTTTTACGAATGAAGCGGTATACGCTTTGAGAAACATTCTAAAACTTGATACTTTTGATAGTCAAAATTTAAGTAAAATTAATGGAATTACATATAGACATGGAGATAAAATTAAAATGACGCCAACAGAAAAAATAGTTCCTACTGAAAAAATGGATATTGATCTGCCTGGTTATGCATGGGATTTACTTCCATTTGATAAAAAACCTCTAGATTTATATAGAGCTCCAATGTGGCATGCTGAATATGATTTTGAAAAAAGAACCCCCTATGCAAGTTTACAAACGAGTCTTGGCTGTATGTTTAATTGTAATTTTTGCATGATAAATATTTTAAATAGAAATGATAATGAAGAAATTGGTGTCGCCTCAAACTATAGCACAATGAGGTTCTGGTCCACAGAATTTATAATTAAAGAATTTGATAAATTAATTTCAATGGGAGTAAAAACAATAAGAATTGTTGATGAAATGTTTCTTTTAAACCCAAAATATTACGTCCCACTTTGTAAAGAATTAGCGAAAAGAAATAAGGATGATTCATTGAGAATTTGGAGTTATAGCAGAATCGATACAGTTAAGAGACCTGAAATTTTAGAATTAGTGAGAAAAGCTGGAATAAAATGGCTAGCTTTAGGAATTGAAAGTGCAGATAAGTCAATTAGGTTAGAGGTTGCCAAAGGAAAATTCGAAGATGTAGATGTTAAAAAAGTAATAGAGAGAGTTCATGAAGCAGATATTCATGTAATGGCTAATTATATTTATGGTTTACCAGGTGACACAGTGGATACCATTAATAAAACACTTGAATTAAGTCTTGAGCTTTGTACAGCAGGATGGAATACTTATGGAGCAATGGCTCTGCCTGGCAGTCAATTATATAAAGAAGCGGTAGATAAAGGAATTAAATTACCAGAAAGTTACGAGGGATATTCTTTTCATTCTTTTGAAACTCTACCTTTACCAACAAAAAGCTTAACAGCTGAAGAAATTATAACATTAAGAGATGAGGCTTTTACAAAATATCATACACATAAACCGTTTTTAAAGTTAATTGAAAAAAAATTTGGTAAAATTGCTGCTGACAATATTTTACAAATGACTAAAATAAAACTAAAAAGAAGAATAAAAGGTGATAAATTATAAAAATGAAAAAAATATTAATAACAGGTGGTGCGGGTTATATAGGATCAATTTTAGCAACGAAACTTGTTGAACTTGGTCATCAGGTAACAACTGTAGATCTTTTAAAATATTCAACATCTTCACTAAATCATTTATATAATTCTAAAAATTTCGAATTTGTTCATGCAGATGTTATGAATAAAAAAATAATGAAAAAATTGATTTTAAAAAACGAATACATAATTCCATTAGCTGGTTTGGTTGGAGCCCCATTGTGTGAAAAATATAAAAAAGATGCAATTAATGTTAATTATAAAGCAATTAAAGATTGTGTAAGTTTTTCTAAAAATAAAAAAATAATATTTCTAATGTCTAATTCGGGATATGGGGTTGGAGAAAAGAATGAATTTTGCACCGAAGATAGCCCTCTGAATCCGATTTCTTTATACGGAAAAACTAAATGTGATGCTGAAAAAGAAATTATCAAAACTAAAAATTATGTTTGTTTTCGTTTGGCAACAGTCTTTGGATTTAGTTATAGAATGAGATCAGACGTTATGGTAAATAATTTTGTATTTAACGCAGTTAAAGATAAAAAATTGAAATTATTTGAACCACATTTTCGTAGAAATTTTATTCACGTTAGAGATGTTGTAGACTGTATTTTATATACAATAAATAATTTTAAAAAGATGAAAAATAATATTTATAATGCAGGATTAAATTCAGCAAATATTACAAAGCTACAGTTAGCCCAATTAATTAAAAAACAAATAAAAGATCTGAAGATAACTACAATTAAAGGTATTAAAGACCCAGACCAAAGAAACTATTTTGTAAGCAATGACAAACTTAAGAAAAAAGGATTTAAAGCAAAAAGAAGCTTAAACGAGGGAATTAAAGAACTAATAAAAGGTTTTGATGTTAAAGGTTTAAAAATCAGAAATAATTACTAATTTATTTTATTAATAATTTAATTTGATTATAAAAATTATCTTTGGCAAATTCGAAATACAAGCCACTTTTCTCAGCACAAATCTTATCAGAATTTTTATCTCCAATCATAAAACTTTTTTCCAATATAATGTCCCAATTTTTTAAAATTTTTTTTATCATTAAGTTACCAGGTTTTCTAAAGCCACTTTTTTTTTTATATTTTTTTATTTTTGCATCAATATGAAATGGTGAATATTTTACATCATTAATATAAATTTTTTCTTTAATAAAAAAATCTTTCAACTGTTTATGTAATTCAAAAAATTGCTCTAAAGAAAAAATTCTTTTACCTATTCCTGCTTGGTTTGTTACTATAAATATATAATAATTTTTTTGTGTTAAGTATTTTAAACCTTTAATTACACCATTTTTAAATTCAAAATTTTTTGTTGAATGCACATAGCCATAATCATGATTAATTACACCATCTCTATCAAGGAAAACTGCTGGTTTTTTAAAATTTTTTATTAATAAATGTGAAGATTTTTTATAATATTCTTCAGTTCCAATGTCCAAAAAGAAGTCATCAAAAATTTTTCCACTAATCATTTTATTCTCTATTAATTTTGGCAATATATCATTTTCAAGTGAACATTTTTTTTTTGGTATAACTTTTAAGATTTCTTTTTTAAAGAAGTAAACACCTCCATTCATAAATTTTCCATTATTTTTATATTTGATTAAATTTTTATGTAATGAAAGAGAATTTAATTTAGAACTATTTTGATTTAGGTTTTTAACCAACGAAACTATTCCAATTTTTTTTTTATTTAATGAGTTAATAAATTTTAGATAGTCTATATTAAATAGGGTATCTCCATTTAATAAGATAAAATCATTTACTTTATCTTTTAATAAACTAAGTGCCCCTCCTGTCCCCATTTCTTTATTTTCTTTTACACATATAACCTTGATAAAATTAAAAGTCTTATTGTGAAAATTTTTAAAAATTATTTTACTTCGATAACCGGTAAGAATGTAAATTTTATTAAAGTCATATTTACTAATTAAATTCAAAATATAAGTTAAAAAATATTTATTATTAAATTTTAGCATTGGCTTTGGAAAACCATGCAAATACTCTTTAATTCTAGAACCTTTTCCACCAGCCAAAATAACGAGGTCAATTTTTTTTTTATTCATAATTAAAAGGTGTAGTAATTGTATTTATTTCCAAAAAAATGAATTTCAGCATTAATCTTCCAATCTACAGGTAGTATTAATGCTTTAATATTATACTTTGTTGATATAGATGCCCATTCTATTGAACTTCTTTTTTCAAAAACTTTCCTATAACTATCGTTATACCATATACCACCGTGATTTTTTTCTGGTGGATTTTTAAAATCAATATTATAAATAATTTTAAGAATGTCATGAATTGGAACAACTAATTTATTTATATAAGCTATGTCATCAATGCTTTCGATGCAAAAAAGAATGGGTTTGTATCCCTTTTGTATTGTTTTAGTGCATATTTCTAAAGATGTTAAAATAACACCATTTCCTATATCTGTATTTTTAACTTTTCTCCAAAAATGATAATCGTCTACTTTATTTATTAATATATGGTTTGTAGATAATTTTTTAAACAATTTTATATATTTATTATAATTAAAAGCTGGATGAATTAATAAAATTATAATTAAAAATAGATAGATATTTTTATTTAAAAGAATTTTTTTAAAATTAAAAAATAACAAAGAAAAAATAATTGCAACTCCAAATACTGAATGAGTTAAAAAAAATCTAGAAGGCATAATTTTTAACAAAATACCTGTAAATATATTTGGAAATAATTTGAACGATATATATAGAGCAAACGAAGTTAAAATTTGTAAAATAATTATTTTAAAAAAAAAATTATTATTTTTATAATTTCTTTTTTTTAAAGAAATAAAAATTATTACGAGCAATATTGTTGAAAAGAATATATATATAAAATTAATTTCTAAAAGCGTATTTCGGTGCAAATCCCAATGTTTCATATATAAATCATATAAAAGATTATTTTCCTCAAATGGTATCTTCACTTGATTAAATTTAAATGAAACAAAACTAAAAACTACTATTATTAATGTAATTATAATTCTTATAATATTTTTTTTAATAAAAAAATTTACAAAAAAAATTTTATTTTTAAAAAATACAATCGATAATGATAAAATTGATAGTAGCCACACTCCAATTACCACGTGAAATGCAAGGGCAAGTATAGATACTGATATAGCTAAATTTAATTTATTTCTTGCAATTAAGCCAAATACTAAAAGAGATATTGATTGACTAATCATTCCATTAGTATGTTCTGAAGCTATTAATACAGGGTAATCTAAATTGCCAAAATTAATATTTCCTAGAATAACATTACCCAGTATTAAAAAACATGAAATAAATAATGAAAATATAATATTTTTAGATAAGGCTTCTGAAATTAAATAAATGCCTAAGACACTGACAAATAAAGAAATTGCTAAAATAATAAAATTAAGTAATTTTAGATTTACGCCTAGATTTATTAAAATTTTTAAAATTTGATATGTTAAGGTCCAGCTATTATTATAACCTATGTTTAAAACATTTTGAACATCTGAATAATTTATCTCTTTGGATAGAATTAAAGCTGCATTGATTGCTCTTTGGTCTACTGTGTAAAAAAATGAAACTATTAATGAAAAAAAAATTAATAAAAAATAACAATTTTTTTCATTTATAATTTTCCTTTGAAGGCTATCACGCATTATTTTCTACAAACTCGCAAAAAACCTGTCCTATTAATAATTCAATAACTTGAATTATAGCTGTGTTTTTAGAGGGTATTATAATAGGATATTTAACATATTTTTTAAGTTTACCACCTCTATTTCCAGAAAAGCAAAAAGTCAAAATATTTTTTTTATTAGCAATCTTACATGCTTCAATTAAATTTTCACTATTTCCTGATGTTGTCAAAGCTATGACAACATCTCCTGAGTTGCCCAATGCTTCTAATTGTCTTGAAAAAATATATTTAAAACCAAAATCATTTCCAGTAGCTGTAATTGCAGAAACATCAGTTGATAATGCAATTCCAGCAAATGCTTTTCTTTTTTTTTTATACTTCACAGAAAGTTCTGTGGCTAAATGTTGTGAGTCTGCGGCATTACCTCCATTTCCAAAAAAAATGATTTTTTTGTTTTTTTTTAAAGCCTTAAGTGAGTATTCACATAATTTTTGATAATTTCTTAACTGTTGTGGGCTTTTATTTTCGAAATTTAAAATTACTTCCTTAAAAAATGTTATTTCTTTTTTTAATAAATTTATTGGGTCTTTATTAATCATTTATTTATTTTTGATAAATACTTTTATTTGAGAATTTAACATTATTTTTTAATATCAATAAAAATTAACACTTACAATAATTTTACTAGACTATTAAGTTGTTCATTTCCTTATTTTCAATAATGCGTAAAATTGAAGTAAAACTGCTGATAGAATAATTGTCCCACCAATTAATGTAAATAAAACAGGTCTTTCACCTGCAAATAGAAAAGCCCACATTGGTCCTAAAACAGATTCGGATAACATTATTATGCCGACCATCGCAGATGGTGTGCTTCGAGCTCCTATGGTTATAAAGATAAAACCAAATCCAACTTGAAAAAAACCTGCGGTAAAACCTAACAAAATATCGTGCGAAGAAATCATAAGCTTTTCTGATAATACGTATCCAATAACGCATGAACTAACGCCTGCTATAAATTGAGCTGGCACCATATCAACTGTAGGAAATTTTCTAACAATTATAATTAAAACAGCAAACGTAATTGGCATACTAAAGGCTGCTAAATTTCCAGACATTTCTCCTGGTGATAAAGAATTTCCAACCATCAATAAAACCCCAGTAATGGCTAAGATAATTGACGCTAGCGTAATGGATGAGATTGTTTCTTTTAAAAACAAATAACCAAAAATAGCTAAAAATAATATTTGGGTTGAGATGATAAAATTAGTATTTGCAACTGTTGTGTTGTACATCGCAAAAACATACCCACAAAAACCAAATGATAAAATTATTCCTCCTAAAAGACCTGGTAAACCTGAATCATAAAATGCTTTAAATAATTTTTTTTTATAAGTGAATACTAAAAAAAGTAAGACTGTTAGAAAAAAGAATAAAGATCTCCAAAATAAAATTTGCCACAATGTAGAGCCTTCAAATGACTTAACTATTAGTCCTCCAAAGCTTAGACAGCAAGCACCCATAAAAATTAATATAGGACCTGGAATTTTATTAATTACATTCATTTAAATATTTATTTGTATCTTCTGTGTATGCTTTAAATATATTCTGAGCTTCTTCAAGACTTACTTCCTTAAAGTTTATTTTTGTTCCAGGTGTTAATT
>Ga0115003_10003895_pt1 | contig 11658 bp, 6 predicted proteins | sample ArcticOcean_MG_C_7_FD_88736 | JGI IMG/M metagenome (GOLD analysis project Ga0115003, IMG submission 88736) | Marine microbial communities from western Arctic Ocean - ArcticOcean_MG_CB11_88 | ecosystem: Environmental > Aquatic > Marine > Oceanic | place: Arctic Ocean: Canada Basin | collected... | reverse complement strand
CTTTCAATAATTTCTGCTTTATATTTTTCACCTATTTTTTTAAAGTGTTTTATAGCATCTTCTCTTTTCCAAACATGTCTAGAAGTTTTATCGTTTCTATCTACAATTTGTTGCATTTTTTTTTCAATTTTAATTAAGTCATCTTTTGTGAATGGCTCTTTTCTCGCAAAGTCATAATAAAAACCATTTTCTATTACTGGACCAATTGTAACTTGCGTACCTGGGTACAATTCTTGAACTGCCATTGCTAAAATATGAGCCGCATCGTGACGCAAAACTTCTAGTCCTTCTTTATCTTTAGATGTAATAATTTTTATCTTTGAGTCTTTTTTAATTTCAAAACTTAAATCTTTAAGCTCTCCATTCACAGACATGATGAGAGCTTCTTTTTCAAGAGACTTACTAATTTTTTTTACCAGTTCAAATCCATCTATGGATTTCTCAAAAGATATTTTTTTTCCATCTAAAAGTTGAATATTAGGCATTGGTAGCTTTATTTAAGTAGTTTCTTGTACTCTGTAAAGGTAGTTTGACACATTTGATCAACATTATATTTTTTTTCTACATTTTGTCTTCCAAGTTTTCCCATTAAATTTAGTGATTGTTCGTCCATTTTCATGATTTTATTTATAGCTTTAGCTAATTCTTTTGGGTTATTAAATTTATACAATAGACCTGATTTACTATTTAATACCGTTTCTCTAGAACCTCCAATGTCGCTCGCAACAATAGGCTTGTTCATTGCCTGAGCTTCTACCGCCACTCTTCCAAATGCTTCTGGCTCTATCGAGCTTGATATAACAAGATCACTTATTTTGTAAGCCAAGGGCATTTCCTTACAGCTTTCGATAAAAGTTACTTTTTTTCTAAGTCTGTATCTTTCGACCAGAAGTTCAAGTTTTTTTGAATAAACTACTCTTTCTTGGTCAGAGCCTAAAATAATTGCATGAAAATTTACTCTATTGTGCTCTTCTATAAGCAAGTTTAGTGATTCAATAAATAATTCCTGCCCTTTCCATTTTGTTAATCGTCCAGGAAGTAAAATAATGAAATTTTTTTTATTAATTTTCCAACTTTCTATTAAATGATTTACTTTTTTTTCTGTTATATTGTTTGTATTAAAATATTCTAAATTAATTCCTCGAAAAATTACCATTAATTTTTTTTTTTTCGGATTTAAATATTTTGTATAATTCTCATTTATATGATTAAAAATAAAATTTGAACCTCCAATAATCAATTTTGCTCGAACCATAACACTATTGTAAAAATGTTTAAATTTGCCAGAAAAATTATAAGTTCCGTGAAAAGTAGTAACAAATTTTTTTCTTGAAAAAAAACAGGCCCATAAACAAGACCAGGCGGGAGCACGACTTCGAGCGTGCACTATGTCAATATTATATATCATCAAAATAAAAAAAATAATGATAGAGTTTATAAAAATAATTAAAGGATTTTTTGATTGTACCGGTAAACGAATTACTTTTACCTTGTCTCTTCTGACATATTTTAAAAGCTGGCCACCACTAGTTATTAAAAATGACTTACAGTCTTGCTCTGCTAAATAATGAGCAAGATCATAACAACCTGTTTCGGCTCCTCCAAAACCTAATTTAGGGATCACTTGTAAAACTTTTATTGTAGATGCCATTTATAAAACTATATATTATCAGATGTAAGCAATAAACTTTATATGAAAAAATATAAATTCTTAAAAATTTCAAAAACAAAAAAACTAAGGTATTTGGTCAATTATTTTAAGAAAAATTTATATATAGTTTTTCTTCCAGGTTTCATGTCTGATATCGATGGAGAAAAACCCCAGACCTTTAAAAAATATGCTGTTGAAAACAAATTAGGTTTTTTAGCTATTGAGTACTCTGGTCATGGAAAATCATCAGGAGAATTCACAAAAGGAAATATAAGTGAATGGTCCAATGATGCCAAAAAATTAATAAAAAAAATTGTAAAAAAAAATAATTTTATTTTAGTTGGTTCAAGCATGGGAGCTTGGATTGCTTTGAATCAATTTAAACACTTCAAAAAACAAATTAAAGGTTTGGTAGGCATTGGTTCTGCGCCTGAATTTTTAGATAGATTGATGTGGAAACAATTTACTAAAAAAATGAAGAAGGAAGTAATGCAGAAAGGTGAGATTATAATTACTCCTGGCCGTTCAAAATTTAGGACAAAACAGTATGAATACCCTGTTACCTATCAATTGATAAAAGATGGAAGAAAAAATAAAATTTTATCAAAAAAAATTAATACCAAAATTCTTGTCACTATGGTTCATGGGAAAAAAGATGAACTGGTTCCAGTTTCATTTTCTAGAAAAGTTCTATCAATATTTACAAATGCTAAAAAAAAGCTGTTAATAATCAAAAAAGGAGATCACAGTTTATCTAATAAAAATCCTTTAAAAAAAATAATTACAGAATTAAACAATATTGTTGTGGATGTAATTTAGTCCCTCAACATATGTTGGATATTTTAGTTGATATTCAAAAAAAATCTTCATTTTTTTATTGCTAACTTTTTTTGAATCTTTGTAAAAATTTTTTAACATTTGATTTTCTATTTTGGAAAGATCAACTGTCTCTGGCTTCTCAATGTTTAAAAGCTTAGAACCATACAAAACAAGTTCTTCAGATGAAGTAGGTTTATCATCAGATATATTATAGATTTCTTTTGACTTAAAGTTTTGTAGGGACTTAAATAATATATTTGCAAGATCTTCAACATGTATTCTAGAAAAAAAATTATTTTTTTTTTTTATTATTTTTGCATTCCCAGATTTAAGTCTTGCTAAAATATTGTTTTGATTAGAGTAAATCCCTGACAATCTAAATATCTGTAGAGGCAAATTATTTTTATCTGCAAGATTTAACCAAGATTTTTCTGCGTTCAATCTGTCTATTCCATTTGTCGATGTCGGATTAGTTTTACTTTTCTCGTCTACCCAATCTCCATTATGATTGCCGTAGACACTAGTGGCGGATAAATAAGTAATCCACTTTATTTTACTGACTTTAAAAATTTTTTGGAAATTTTTTATCACTATATCTTCTCCTTTAACTGGCGCTATTGATGACAGTATATGGTCTGAAGATTTTAAACTCTCAATTAATTTTTGATCAAACGAGTTTTCAGAAAACTGAAAGCTTTCATAATCTAAATTACCAAAGCTTTTTTTCTCAGACTTTTCTCTAGAAGTTGCAGTTAAATTAATTTTTAAATTTTCCGAGTCAATTTTTTTGATAAAGTTTTTTGCGGCTTGGCCAAAACCAAAACAAAAAATTTTTATTTCTTTCATTTAGCTCACTTTCTTAGCTATATTCTTTAATTTGATTGGATTGTCTAGTTTTTCGAGCATTTCGATTGGACATATTTGCTTAAAATTAAGCAATTCTTTTTCATAATTATCTAAAATTATTTTAGCTATATTTGAATTTGTTTCTTTAAAAAAATCTTCTAGATTATTTTGTAAAAACTTTTTCCAATATTCAGTTTCGACTTGTTGCCAGATAATTGAAACAGGATTTACAAAATTTTCAAAAATATTTTTTGGATCATAAATAAAAGCCATTCCTCCTGTCATTCCAGCTCCAAAATTATCTCCCACATTCCCGAGAATAATCACGCTTCCTCCTGTCATATATTCACATCCGTGTGCCCCACATCCCTCTACTATCGCGAGACTACCAGAGTTTCTAACTGCAAACCGTTCGCCTGCTTGCCCTGAAGCATATAGCTTACCTGCTGTAGCACCATATAAAACTGTATTTCCAATAATTACATTTTCATTGGAAACTAAATTACTTTTACTTGAAATTCGCACAATTATTTTTCCTCCCGAGAGACTTTTACCAACATAATCGTTTGTATCTCCCTCGACTATTAATCTTATTCCCTTTATTAAAAAAGCTCCTAATGATTGGCCTGCACTACCATTAAGTTTAATAGTTATGGAATCTTCGTTTAGTTTGTTGTCACCATAAGTTTTGTATAAATAATGTGAAAGCCTAGTACCTACTGACCTGTGTGTGTTTTCAATATTGTATTCAAAACTAAACTTGTCTTTGTTGTTTATTTTTTCTTTTATATCTGACCAAATTTTTTCATCTAAGGTATTTGGTACTTTGTTAATTTGTTTGTCTTTGCAATATCTTGGTTTGTCTCCTGGGTCAGCCTGAACAAGAAGAGGATTGAGATCTAAATCATCTAGATTTGGTGAACCTTTGTTTGTTTGGGCCAAAAGATCTGTTCTTCCAATGATTTCGTTAATTGATTTGTATCCTAACGATGCAAGAATTTCTCTCACTTCTGTTGCAACAAAAGTAAAAAAATTTACAACTTTATCTGGTGTTCCAGTAAATTTTTCTCTTAATGATTTGTCTTGACTGCAAACTCCAACTGGACAGGTGTTTGAATGACATTGTCTAACTAATATGCATCCCATTGCAACTAGTGATGAAGTTCCCATTCCATATTCTTCAGCTCCCATCATAGCTGCCATAACTATATCTTTTCCAGTTTTAAGTCCGCCATCAGTTCTTAGAGTTACTTTGTGTCTTAAATTATTAAGCGTCAAAATTTGATTAACTTCTGTTAAGCCCATTTCCCAAGGAATACCTGCGTACTTGATACTTGTTTGCGGACTGGCGCCTGTACCTCCTGAATGACCAGAGATTAAAATTACATCTGCTTTAGCTTTCGCCACTCCAGCTGCTATAGTTCCTATTCCTGTAGAAGCAACTAGCTTTACCCCTATACGAGCCCCAGGATTTATTTGTTTTAGGTCGTAGATAAGCTGAGCTAGGTCTTCGATTGAATAGATGTCATGATGAGGAGGTGGAGAGATTAAAGTTACACCAGGCGTAGAGTGTCTTAACTTAGCTATTTCATCTGTAACTTTAAACCCTGGCAACTGTCCACCCTCACCAGGCTTTGCACCTTGTGCCATTTTAATTTCAATCTCATTACAATTATTAATGTAATTAATTGTTACACCAAATCGCGCTGAAGCTACTTGTTTTATTCTTGAATTAGCAGAATCTCCATTTGATAACTTAACGAAACGTTTTTCATCTTCTCCTCCTTCTCCACTACAAGAAGCTCCTTTTATTCTGTTCATTCCAATGCCTAAAGTCTCATGAGCTTCTGCTGATAATGCACCGTGAGACATGCTCCCACTTCCAAATCTTTTTAATATCTCTGATAATGGTTCTACTTCGTTAATGTTTATAGGATCTTTCGTTTTTTTTAGCTTCAATAAATCTCTTAAATTAATAGGGGATAAATCGTGAATACCTTTAGAATATTTTTTGTAATGACCATATGAACCTGTTCCAACGGCATGTTGTAATACATGGATTAAGCTTCCTTGAAATTGGTGTTGTTCGCCAGTTTTTCTATATCTGTAGAGACCTCCAATTGGTAAACTAATAATGTTATTTGAAATAAAATGCTTATGTTGTTCTTTAATTTTTTTTTCAATACCTCCTATGCCGATACCAGATATTCTAGAACTCATGCCCGGAAAATAATCTGATATGATAGCTCTACTTAGACCTACGGCTTCAAAATTACACCCTCCTCTATAAGAACTAATCACTGAGATTCCCATCTTAGACATAATTTTTAATAAACCATCGTCTATAGACTTTTTAAATTTAGTTACGGCACTCTCAAAGTTAAAACTACCAAATAATTTTTTTTCAAATCTTTGATAAATACTGTCAATCGCTAAATAGGGATTTATGGTAGTGGCTCCAACACCAATCAAAACTGCAAAAGAATGTGTATCTAGGACATCTGAACTTTCAACGTTTATTGAACAATATCCTCTTAAACCTAATTTTACTAGGTATGAATGAACTGCACCAACAGCCAAAACAGAAGGTATACTTGCGTGAGATGAGTTAATTTTTTTGTCAGATAATATTAAATTGTTACAGCCTTCACGTACTGCAATTTCAGCTTCTTCTTTTATCTTTTCTATTCTCTCTTTTAGAGATGAATTAATATTAAAAGTACAATCTAATATTCTAATTTTTTTTTTAAATAAATTTTTAAACTTTTTGAATTGAGAATTAGTTAAAATCGGACTTTCTAAAACATAAATATTTTCTTCAGTTAAATTATCAAAGTCTAAGATATTTCCTAAATTTCCAAATCTAGTTTTAAGACTCATTACTTTATTTTCTCTTAAAGAATCGATTGGAGGATTGGTTACTTGGCTAAAATTTTGTCTAAAATAATGAGAAATAGGCCTGTAATAACTGGATAAAACAGCTACAGGCGTGTCATCGCCCATAGAACCTATGGCTTCTTTTCCTTCTTCTGCCATTGGGTGAAGGATAAGCTCTAAATCCTCTATACTAAGACCAGATAAATATTGTCTTTTTTTTAACTCTTCAGACGTAAATTCTGGTTTTTCTTTTTCAGTAAAAATTTTTTTATCTAAATCTATAATTTGTTTGTTATATTTTTTGTAGTCATTAGCAACATAATCTTTGATTTCTTTGTCGTGAAATAATTTTCCAAGTTTTAAATCTATTGCAATTATTTGCCCTGGTCCTAATTTACCTTTTGAAATAATTTTTTCCTCAGGTAATTTTATCATTCCAGATTCAGAACCAGCATAAAATAGATTATCTGAAGTGATTGCATATCTTAAAGGTCGTAGGCCATTTCGATCTGTAGCTGCTAAAACCCATTTTGCATCTGTAGCACAAATTGCTGCTGGTCCATCCCAAGGTTCTATAGAACTATTTAAAAAGTTAAATAAATCTTGATGATTTTTTGGCACTGTCTTGCTTCTCTTGGACCAAGCGTCCGGTATCATCATGAGCTTAATTAATGGAGCTAACTTACCTGAGTGTGTTAGTAATTCAAAAACGTTATCTAAAGCTCCAGAGTCAGAAATTCCCGCTGTAATAACTGGCTTTAAGTCTTCAACATTTTTAAAGAGAGAACTTGACATGTCCTGTTCGTGAATCTTCATCCAGTTTATGTTGCCCTTAACAGTATTTATTTCTCCGTTATGAGCTAAAGTTCTAAATGGTTGTGCAAGATCCCAGCTTGGAAAAGTATTTGTAGAATATCTTTGGTGAAAGATAGCAAATCTTGAAGTAAATTTTTGATCTTTTAAATCAGGGTAAAAATCTGCAAGTGCTTCTGCCAGGAACATACCTTTGTAAACAATAGATCGTGAACTAAATGAACAAATATAAAATTCTTTTAATTGGTTCTCTCTTGCATTTTTTTCTATTTTTTTTCTAGTAACAAATAATTCTCTTTCTAGATCATTAGTTTCTAGTTCTACGTTTTTTTTAAATAATACTTGCGCAATCTCTGGTCTATTTTGGTTTGCAGTTTTTCCTAAAACTTTTGGATTAACTGGCACTTGTCTCCATCCATAGATAGAAAAATTTTCTTGTAGCAAAACTGACTCTATAATTTCTCTACACTTTTCTTGATCTGAATAATTAGTTTTAGGCAGAAAAACCATTCCAACACATATTCTTTTACTAGAATCATGCTTGTGACCAGTTGATAATATTTTTTCTTTAAAAAAGTCTGGTGAGATTTCAAGTTGCATGCCAGCACCGTCTCCTGATTTACCGTCAGCATCTACCGCTCCTCTATGCCAAACGGCTTTTAATGCTTCAATTCCATACTCAACTATTTTTCTTGATTTTTTCCCATCTGTTGTGGCTATCAAACCAACTCCACAGGCATCATGTTCTGTTTTTGGGTCATAAGCATAGTTATTTTGTAATAACTTTTTATTTTTTAAATATTTTAGATAATCACTCATAATTATGCAGCTTTTATATTGTCTTTTTGAATGCTTCTTTCTTCCAAGTATTTTTGAATTTGTAAGGCAGCATCTCTTCCGTCTTTAATTGCCCAAACTACAAGTGAGGCACCTCTAACGATATCACCGGCTGCAAAAATTCCAGAAATATTAGTTTGCATAGTATTTAAATCTATTTTTATCGTTCCCCATCTAGAAACTAATAATTCCTTTGCTGAAAATAATTCTGGAAGATTTTCAGGGTCAAAGCCTAAGGACTTTATCACAATATCAGCTTTGATATTATACTCTGAGTTTTCTTGAATCTCTGGTTTTCTTCTGCCTGATGAATCTGTTGATCCAAGTATCATTTTATTAACCTGAACTTCCTCAACATGTTTGTTTCCAATAAATTTTTTTGGACCTGTCAGCCAAATAAATTCAACACCTTCTTCTATGGCATTTGCAACTTCTCTAGCAGATCCAGGCATGTTTTCTTTGTCTCTCCTATAGAGGCATTTAACTGATTTTGCTTTTTGTCGTGTCGCTGTTCTTACACAATCCATAGCTGTGTCTCCACCACCAATAACGACAACATCTTTATTTTGGGCATTCAGTGTTCCGTTGTCAAAAAGTTCAACTTTATCCCCTAGCCCTTTTCTATTTGATGCTGTTAAAAAATCCATAGCAGGAAAAATATTTTCTAGGTTACTTCCCGGGATTTCTATTTCTCTAGGCTTGTAAACACCTGTTGCAATTAAAATAGCATCATGGTTTTTTTTTAATTCATTTAAGCTTTTGTCTTTACCAACTTCAAAGTTTTGATTAAATTTAATACCTCCTTTTTTTAGGAGTTTTGTTCTTCTCTCAACTACAAATTTTTCTAATTTAAAGTTTGGAATTCCATATATCAATAAGCCGCCTGGTCTATCGTATCTATCATAAACAGTAATTTGATATCCTTTTTTTCTTAATTCTTCCGCGCAAGCTAACCCTGCAGGGCCAGCACCTATAATCCCTACCGACTGATTTATTTCTTTCTTAACCTCTATCGGTTTAACCCAATTCTTTTCCCAGGCAGTGTCTGTAATATATTTTTCAATGGACCCAATTGTTACTGTGCCGTGACCAGATTGCTCTATCACACAATTACCTTCACAAAGTCTATCCTGCGGACATATTCTGCCACAAACTTCGGGCATGTTATTTGTGCTTTGTGAAAGCTCATAGGCTTCCTGCAGCCTGCCTTCTGCTGTTAACTTCAGCCAATCTGGTATATTATTATGAAGCGGGCAATGTATTTGACAAAATGGCACTCCGCATTGCGAACACCTGCTTGATTGTTCTTCTGCTTTCTCATTAATAAATTCTTTGTAAATTTCGTGAAAATCTTTTTTTCTTTCGATGGTAATTCTTTTATCTGGGGTTGTTTTTTCTAAATCAACAAATTGAAGCATTTTTTTTTTCATAACTTTAGTTAACTTAACTCAAATTAAAGGCCTTTAAAGAGATAAAAGGTAAATAATGTTGACGTAATTATAAACTAAACGTTGTTTTGTTTATGAATTTTTTGCATATCAAATATGCATATCAATAAAATATGAAAAGATTTATAAAATAAAATAAATGGTAGAGGTGATAATTTTATCTATAGTGCAAGGAGTTACTGAGTTTCTTCCAATCAGTTCCTCTGCACACTTAATATTAATTTCAAAATACTTTAATTTCAGTAATGAAAATTTAACATTGGATATAAGTCTCCACCTAGGTTCTTTGTTGGCAATAATATTGCATTTCAGAAAAGAACTTTTAAATTTTATTAACAATAAACAATTATTTTTCAAAATTATATTGAGCTCTATACCTGTAATGATTTTTGGGTTTTTTTTAATTAAATTTAATTTAATAGATCATTTAAGAAATTACAAAATAATAGGATGGGCCACTATTTTTTTTGGTATAATTCTTTTTTATTCTGATCAATTTAAAATAAAAAAAAAACTTTCAAAAGATTTTAATTATATGAATGCTCTTTACATTGGTTGTTTTCAAATCCTATCTTTGATACCAGGTGTAAGTAGATCAGGCATAATAATAACTGGCGCGAGATTCTTTAATTTTAGTAGAATGGATTCTGTTAAAATTTCTTTCTTGCTGTCAATACCAACTCTAGGGGCTGCCAGTTTGTTTAACTTGCAAAAGCTAGTTGCGGAGCAAAATTTTTCTATATCTTTGTTAAATTTATTGGGTGTATTTTTATCTTTTTTTTTTTCTTATGTAACAATAAAATTATTAATGAAATTTCTAGAAAAATTTAGTTTAATTTCTTTTGTAGTTTATAGAATTTTTTTAGGTCTTGTAATTCTTATTTACGCTTACTAAAAATAATTAAATTATTTTTTTTAAGCTTTAAAATTAGATTAATTAAAAAAAATCATAGCGAAATAGTAAAAATAAAAAAATTATTACTGAATCTTTAGTGACATTTTTATAGTCTTAGTTTTATCATAATTTTGGTGCGCCTGCTAGGATTTGAACCCAGAGCCTCCTGGTCCGTAGCCAAGCGCTCTATCCAGTTGAGCTACAGGCGCATAATAATAAACAATAAATACTTTAGCAAATCTTTCGCAACTAAAATATTTAAATTTTTAAAAAACATTAAGTATAAAAATTATCTCTAAAGTTGATTTAATTGTGTTAATAAAATCAACAATAAGTTGTTTGAACTATTAAGCTATGTTTTATGGGCTTTTTTTAATATTTTTATTGTTTCTAATAGATTGTATATTTTGTAAGTTGCGATAAATTTATGGCACAAAATATATCCGTCCCAGATATTGGAGACTTTGAAAGCGTAGAAATTATAGAAATATTAGTAAAGGTTGGAGATCAAATTAATACAAACGATCCAGTCGTAACGCTAGAAAGTGATAAATCTAGTGTAGAAGTACCATCGCTAATTTCTGGTAAAGTAATTAAGCTAAATGTGAAAGTTGGTGACAAAGTTGCAAAAGGAAGTTTGTTGGCTACACTTGATGGTGGACTATCCGATGTTGATAAAAAAGAAAAAAATATAAAAAAACAAATATTAAAAGAAGAAAAAATTGTAGAAAAAAAAGAAATAGAAAATATTAATTTAGATAAAGTAATTAAAAAAGTTTTTGTACCACTTTCTTCTAAAGATGATCTTGATCCAATTGAAACAAAAGAGTGGGTTGAATCACTAAACGCAATAATAGAAAATGACGGGCCTTCAAGAGCAAGTTATTTATTAAATAAAGTTATAGATGTAGCCTACACCGCAGGATTAGTTTTGCCTGATACTAGAACGACACCTTATATAAACACTATTCCTCCAGAGCTTGAAGTTAAATCACCCGGCAATCAAAATATAGAAAAGAAAATACGAGCTTATATTAGATGGAACGCAGCAGCCATGGTTGTTAGAGCTAATAAAATTAGTAGCGAACTTGGAGGTCATATTGGAACATTTGCATCTGCAGCCACACTTTACGATGTAGGAATGAATCATTTTTGGAGAGCTAAAAACAAAAATTTTGGTGGAGATTTGATTTATTTTCAAGGTCACTCCGCACCTGGCATGTATGCACGTGCATTTTTGGAAGGTAGACTTACAGAAAAACAATTAAACAGATTTAGACAAGAGGTAGATGCCGATGGTCTTTCTTCTTATCCTCACCCTTGGCTTATGCCAAAATTTTGGCAGTTTCCAACTGTGTCAATGGGCTTAGGTCCTATTATGGCAATCTACCAAGCTAGGTTTTTAAAATATTTAATTAATAGAGGTTTGTTAAAAGATGAAGGTAGAAAAATTTGGGTTTTTATAGGTGATG
>Ga0115003_10003894_pt1 | contig 11658 bp, 7 predicted proteins | sample ArcticOcean_MG_C_7_FD_88736 | JGI IMG/M metagenome (GOLD analysis project Ga0115003, IMG submission 88736) | Marine microbial communities from western Arctic Ocean - ArcticOcean_MG_CB11_88 | ecosystem: Environmental > Aquatic > Marine > Oceanic | place: Arctic Ocean: Canada Basin | collected... | reverse complement strand
TCAATTATATTTATATTTTCAATCTTATTAATTGTTTTTATGTTTTTATCTAATAGACTTATACTATACTCAGGTATAATTAGTTGTGGATCAGCAAAAAAAATAATTTTTATTTTAAATTTTTCTACAAAGTATTTAATTTCTTTTTTTAGAATCTTATCAATATAGAGCTTAACTTTTTCAGGAACTTTAACATTTACACTTTTTACTTTATCTGTAAATGACAGCATTTCTGATTTTTTTACTATTTTCAAAGCAAAAGACTCAAGAGATAAATTCGTTTCCCACTTAATTGAACCTTCTCTCAATCTTTGTCTTGTCATCTCTAACAAACCAAAAGTACTTATTTTACCAACTTGAATTCTTGCTCTATCTTTTCTAATAGATTCTCTCATTTTTTTTTCTACAAATCTTCTATTAAAAAAATTCATCATATCAATAAAATCTATAACTACTAAACCAGATAAATCTCTAATTTTGAGTTGTTTCGCTATCTCCGCCGCCGCTTCCAAATTAGTATTCAAAGCAGTTTTTTCGATATTTGAAGCTTTGATAGATTGACCGGAATTTATATCTATTGCAACCAAAGCTTCAGTGGGATTGATTACTAAATAACCCCCCGATTTTAATTTAACCACAGGATCAAAAATATTATTTAGTTCTTTTTCAATACCCACTTCATGAAATAAAGGAATTTTACTTTTATGCTTTTGTAAAAATTTAGCACTTTTTGGAATAAGTTCTTTTATAAATGATTTAGCTTTTTGATAACCTTCATTGCCATCTACATAAATATTAGAAGTATCGTTGTCGTAAATATCTCTCAGGGCTCTTTTGATAATGTCTCCTTCTTCGTAAATCAATGAAGGTGCGTTAGATTTAAGTGCGTTACTTTTAATTTGATCCCATGTTTTTAAAGTATTCTGAAAGTCTTTTTCAATCTCATTTTTTGTTTTATTAGCTCCAGCAGTTCTTACAATAACTCCCATACTTTTTTGAATTTCAATTTCATTTAAAATACTCCTTATTTTATTTCTATCAAAAGAATTAAAAATTTTTCTAGAAATACCACCACCTTTAGCAGTGTTAGGCATCAAAACTATATATTTACCTGCTAGGGATATGAACGTAGTTAATGCAGCACCTTTGTTTCCTCTTTCTTCTTTAATTACTTGAATTAAAATAATTTGACCTGGCTTTATAACTTCTTGAATTTTATATCTTTTAAGGCCGTATGATTTTTTTAACTTTTCTCTTTCATTGGTATCTTTTCTTTCTCCTTCTGGATCAAGATTAGCTTCATCTTTTTCAATTTCAATATTTTCATTATTTTTTTTTAAATTTTTATTTTCACCGTCCGTTAACTCGCTGTCTGAATTAACTTCATTATTTACATCATCTAAGTTTTTATTCTTTAAATCTTCCCTTATTTTTTCTTCTGCTTCTTGGAGTCTTTCCTTATCTTCTGTTGGAATCTGGTAATAATCTGACTGAATGTCATTAAATGCAAGAAAACCATGTTTTACTCTTCCAAAATTAATAAAAGCTGCTTGTAGAGAAGGTTCTACTCTACTTACAGTACCTAAATAAATATTATTTTTAAAGTTTAATTTATTTTTATCTTCGTATTCGTATTCTTCAATTCCATTATCTGATTTGAGAACAACTCTAGTTTCGTCTGGATGCGAGGCATCGATGTATAAATTTTTTTCCATTTTGAATGAATTCCTTTAGTGATTAAGTTTAATGAATTTTGTTTAAAATTTTTTAGCATCACAACATTATACAAAATTTTTTTATTTTTTTCACTAACTATGATTGTGTAAACACGCCTTAAGATAGCCAAAATTTAAGCATTACCTGCTTATAATCATGTTTAGTCATTTTAATACACTAATTAAAACAGTTATTGTTGTAGTTTTGTCCATGCTGTTTCTATTATTTTCTGCTTTGTGGTATTTTTCTTCAGGACTACCTGATTATAAAAAACTAGAAAGCTACGAACCTCCTGTTTCAAGTAGGGTGTACGCAAGTAATGGAGATCTTATTGCAGAATATGCAATAGAAAAAAGATTGTTCATACCTTACGATGTAGTCCCAAAGCTTGTTATAAATGCTTTTCTTTCAGCGGAAGATAAAAATTTTTTTGATCATCCTGGAATAGACGCACAAGGTATTATCAGAGCAGTTGTTAATAATTTTAAAAATATCGTAAACAACAAGAGACTAGAAGGTGCATCTACAATAACACAACAAGTTGCAAAAAATTTTTTACTAACCAATGAGGTTTCTCTTAAAAGAAAAATAAAAGAAGCTATTTTAGCATTTAGAATTGAAAAAGCTTATAGCAAAAAAAAAATTTTAGAACTTTATTTAAATCAAATCTATTTAGGTGAAGGTACTTACGGTATTGCAGCAGCAAGTCTTGAATATTTTGATAAATCTGTTAAAGAGTTGAGCCATTCAGAAGCTGCCTTACTAGCGGCATTACCAAAAGCTCCAAGTAGGTATAGTCCCTTTAAGTTTTACGAAGAAGCAAAATTAAGAAGAAACTTAGTTTTAGAAAATTTAAACGAAAATGGTTTTATTAATAATAATGAACTAAAAAAATACAAATCAGAAGAAATTAATTTAAAAAAAAGAAAAATTAAACTACTTCGAGAAGCAAACTATTACACTGAGGAAATTAGAAGAATTATTAAAAATAATTATGGATATGACAAACTTTATGCAGAAGGCTTTTCTATAAAATCAGCACTAGATGTTAATTATCAGCTTTATGCTCTAAGCTCCTTAAGAGCAGGGATAGAGTCCTATGATAAAAGGCATGGTTGGAGAGGTCCAATTTTAAATACAAAGTTAGAAAAAAATTGGCAAAAAAAATTGAAAGCGAAAAAAATAGACCCAAGTTTAAAGTGGATTGTTGCAGAAATAACCGACGTAAAGGATTCAGAAATAGTTTTCAATATTTTAAATAAAAAAGAACAAGGAAGTATTAAAATAAATAGTTTAAAATGGGCAATAAATAAAACCATTTATAACTCATTTAAAATCAACGACGTTATTTTTATACATAAAAATTTAAATGGAAGTTGGGAGCTAAAACAATATCCAAAGGTTAATGGAGCTATAGTAGCTATTGATCCGTTTAGCGGTAAAGTGAAAGCTTTAGTAGGAGGTTTTAGTTTTTCTTCCAGCGAGTTCAATCGAGCAACTCAAGCTAAGAGACAGCCCGGTTCAGCTTTTAAACCTTTTGTTTATGCTGCTGCATTAGAAAATAATTTCTCTCCTAATTCTATAATTTTAGATGCTCCTTTTATAGCCAAACAAGGTGTCGGATTAAAAAATTGGAAGCCAGAAAATTACGGTAAGGAATTTTATGGTCCAACTACCTTAAGAAAAGGTGTTGAGTATTCTAGAAATTTAATGACAGTAAGAATAGCTCAAGAATTAGGCCTGAAAAAAATATTAAAATTATCGAAAAATTTAAATATTTATAATGAAATACCAGAATTATTATCGGTTTCATTAGGTTCGGCAGAAACAACTTTATTACAAATCACAAATGCTTACTCTACATTTGTTAATAGTGGAAAAAAAATCAATCCGGTGCTTATTGAAAGAATTCAAGATAGAAGAGGTAAAACTATTTATAATTCAGAGAAAAGAGAATGTATTGGATGTGATAAATTTTCAGAAACCGAAACATTAACTCCGTACATTAAAAATAACTACAAACAAATTATAAGCAAAGAAACAGCTTACCAAATTTTATCAATGCTAGAAGGAACAGTTCAAAGAGGAACAGGGAAAAAACTTAAAGATTTAAACGTTCCTCTCGCTGGAAAAACAGGAACTACTAATGATAATTATGATGCTTGGTTTATTGGAGCCACATCTAATTTAGTGGTGGGCGTGTATATTGGCTTTGATAATCCTAAAACACTTGGAAGATATGAAACAGGATCAAAAGCAGCCCTACCAATATTTAAAAATTTTATCAGACAAGCATTGTACAAAGATGAATTTAAGTCTTTTACCCCTCCAAAAGAAATATTCTTTGCAGCAGTAAATTATAACACGGGTAAAAAAGAAAATTTTAATAATTCCGATTCAATTATTGAAGCTTTTAAATTAAGTGATATTGAAAAAATGAGAAATAATAATTTAGACAAAGACTCAAATTATGATAGTTTAATCAAGTTTAGGCAATTTTATTAATGGAAATACTAGATCAACAAATATTTATAGCTGAAGAATCTCTAAAAAATATTAGGGGGTATCTTTGAAGCTAATAACATTAAATCTAAATTAGAAAACTTAAACATCGTAATAACACAAAAAGATTTTTGGAAAGATAATAATAAAGTAAAAAAAATTGTTAAAGAAAAAAAACATTTTGAGACAGTTATAGAATTATTTTACACTTCTGTAAAAGAATTAGAAAATCTCAAAGATATCTACAATTTAGCAAAAGAAGAATCTAATGAAGAAATAATTTCTGAATGTCTAGATACAATTAAAAAAATAGATAAAAAAATAAAAAAAACTGAAATTAATTGTTTCTTATCGGGAGAAAATGATTCATTAGATATTTATTTAGAAATTCATGCTGGTGCTGGGGGAACAGAGAGCCAAGATTGGGCTGATATGCTAAGAAGAATGTACCTGAAATGGTTTGAAAAAAAATTCTTTAGCTGTGAAATTATTAGTGAGCATAGAGGTGAAGAAGCTGGAATTAAATCATCAACTTTAAAAGTAACAGGTGAACACCTTTATGGATTAATGAAAAATGAATCGGGTGTACATAGATTAGTTAGAATATCTCCTTTCGATAGTGGCTCTAGAAGACACACTAGTTTTGCGAGTGTTTGGGTTTACCCTTCTATAGATGAAGAAATTGATATTAAGATAGATGAAAAAGATTTGAGAATTGATACTTATAGATCCAGCGGGGCCGGTGGACAGCATGTTAATGTTACAGATAGTGCTGTTAGAATTACTCATTTGCCAACTAAAATTGTTGTACAGTGTCAAAATCAAAGATCTCAGCATAAAAATAAAGATACGTGTTATAAAATGTTAAAAGCAAGATTATACGAACACGAAACACAAAAAAGAAAAGAACAAGAGCAAAAGAATTTGAGCACAAAGACAGACATAGGTTGGGGGCATCAAATACGTTCGTATGTTTTGCAACCATACCAACTTGTAAAAGATTTAAGATCTAAAATTGAAAGTACTAATCCAGAAGATGTATTAAATGGAAACCTAGATCAATTTATTGAGGGAAATCTATTTCGACCACAATGAAAAAATTTATATACTCACTTATTTTAATTTTACTATCATTAACTGTATTTGCTGTTATTTACCTGTCAACGATTGGAGTTGAGACATCTAAATTTAACAATATAATAATTAGTAAAATTAAAGAAAAAGACCCCAATATCCAACTCTCTTTAAATAAAATAAAAATTAAATTTGATTTAAAAAATATTCAAATATATTTAACAACGCTAGAACCTAAAATTCTTTATCAAGATATTAAAATACCAATAACAGAAATAAATATTTACTCAAAAATAAGCTCAATTCTAAGAACAAGAAATGAAATAAATCAAATAATTTTATCTATTAAAAATTTTAACATTGCAGATATTCAAAAATTAGCTGTTAGGATAAAACCTTCGAATTTTAAAACTTATTTGCTTAATAATTTGAATAACGGAAAAATAGAAAAAGTATTAATTGATGTTAAACTAGATAGTGATTTTAATATCGCTAGTTATAAAGTGAATGGATCTGTAAAAAAAATTAATATAAAAATTTTCGATAGTTCAATAATTAAAGATGTAAATTTTAATTTTATATCTGATAAAAATCTAACTTTAATTAATTCAATAAGTGCAAACTATCAAGATATTTTAATATCTAACGGTTCAATTAATCTTAAAAAAAATAAACAAATAGAAATTGAGGGAAAATTTAATTCTCAATATAATCTTAATGAAGACGCAACAAATAAATTATTTCCAAAATTTAATTTAAGTTTTTTAGACAAAAATAAAATTAATATTAAAGGGTCTTTATTGCATAAATTTACATTAAAATTTGATGAAAATTTCAGAATAGTTGACTATGACTATAAATCCAACGGTAGCATTTTAAAATCTGAAATAATTTTAAAAGACTCTTTCACAGCTAGTTTTATTAAAAAATCTGTTAACAAAATATTAATACATAAAACTAATTTGGAAATCATTTTTAACAGTAAAGGAAAAAATTCGATAATGTTTGATGGTTTTTATAACTTAGGAGGTTTAGAAAGTAAAAAATTTAAAGTTTTTTATAATTTAATTAAAAAAAATCCTAGATATCTAATTGATTTTAATTTATCCGAAGATATTTTTTTAGAAATAATTAATTTTAAAACTAACAACAAAAAAAAAAGTAATATTAAAAGTGAACTAGATATTAAAAATAATAAGATTATTATTAAGTATATAAATTTTACCGAAGGCAAAAATTCTATTTTAATTAATAATCTTAAGATAAATAAAAAAAATGAAATCGAATCGATTTCTGATATCAGCGTAAATACTTTTAAAAACGGCAATAAAAATAATAATTTTAAAATTTTTTTTAAGGAAAAAATTTCTATTACTGGAAAAAAATATGACGCAACTTATTTGATGAAGCAGCTATCAAGTAATAGTGAGAGTAATTTATTAAAAAACTTTACAAAAGATCTTGAAATTAAGATAAATAGCTTAATTACAAAATCTCAAATACCTTTAAATAATTTTAATTTACTAGGGCGTATTAGCAAAGGTAAATTTGAAAAACTCTCTGCTAAAGGTGATTTTTCCAAAAAAGAATATCTAGATGTCACTCTAAAAAAAGATGAAAATAATAAAAGGGTGCTGGAAGTTTATTCAGACTTGCCTCAAGCATTATTAACTGATTTTAAATTTTTTGAGGGAATCAAAGGTGGTAAACTGCTTTATAATTCAATATTAGATAAAAAAGGAGCATCATCAAAAATTACTATTGAAAACTTTAAAGTGATCGAAGCCCCGGCTTTTGCAACGCTCTTAACTCTAGCAGACTTGGGAGGAATTGCAGATGTATTATCTGGTAAAGGAATGAGTTTTGATATTCTAGAAATTAACTTGAAGGAAGATAACAACTTAACAACTGTAGAAGAAATTTTAGCCTTAGGCTCAAGTGTTTCATTACATATTGATGGTTATATTGAAAAAAAAAGTGGATTAATAAGTTTAAAAGGAACACTAGTTCCAGCTAAAATGTTAAATAGTTTAATTTCAAAAATACCTGTGGTGGGCAATATTCTAATCGGCAATAAAGTCGGCGAAGGTGTATTTGGCGTAAGTTTTAAAATGAAAGGTCTGCCTGGAAAAGTTAAGACTACTGTTAACCCCGTAAAAACTTTGACACCAAGATTTATCACCAGAGCTGTAGAAAGAATAAAAAAAAATAATTAACTAAGTTTAATTTTATAGTGTTTTTTCTTACCATGAGAAACTTTAATACAACCATTATCTAAATCACCTATATCAATATTTTTCTTATCATCGGTAACCACAGCATCATTTATTTTAATGCCTCTTTCATTAACCGCTCGTCTAACCTCGCTTTTTGAATTTAGAATTTTTGTATTATTAATAAAATCAATTATATTAATTCCATTTTTTAAGAGGGACTCCTTAATTAAAATAACTGGTAGATTTTGACCAATACCACTTCCAGCAAAAGTTTCTTTTGCAGTTTTTTCAGATTCTTTTGATTTTTTTTCTCCATGTAAAATTCTTGTAGCCTCATTAGCCAATAAAATTTTTAAATTATTGATATCTTTTTCATCATCAATTAGTTTTACTAATCTAACTTCATCTATTTCTGTAAAATATTTTAAAAATCTTTTGACGTCTTCATCATTTGTATTTCGCCAAAATTGCCAATAGTCATAAGCCGAGAGTATCTTTTCATCCAACCATACCGCACCATCTTCAGTTTTTCCCATTTTAGCACCAGAAGAAAGCGTTATTAACGGTGTCGTTAACCCATAAGAGTTTTTTTGTTTAATTTTTCTAATTAATTCAACGCCGCTAACAATATTACCCCACTGATCTGAACCACCAATTTGTAAAATACAGTCATATTTGTCGTTTAGTTTGTAAAAATCATATGCTTGTAAGATCATATAATTAAATTCCATGTAGCTAAGAGACTGTTCTCTTTCCAAACGAAGTTTTACACTATCAAAGCTTAACATCTTGTTAATTGTAAAGTGTTTTCCAATATTTCTTAAAAACTCAATATATTTTAATTTATTTAACCATTCAGCATTATTTACAAAAATTGGTATAGTTTTTTTATCTTTAAAATTTAATAATTTATGAAATATTTTTTTTATTTGTTCAATATTACTATCGATAGTTTTTTCATCTAAAATTTTTCTTGTAGCATCTTTGCCAGAAGGGTCTCCTATAAGTGTGGTGCCGCCACCAAGTAAAACAATTGGCTGATGACCATATTTTTGAAGCAATCTTAAACACATGATTTGTAGCAAACTACCAACGTGTAAACTTGGAGCTGTACAATCAAAACCAATATAGGCTTTAATTGATTTTTTGCTGAGTAAATCTGTTAATTCATCTTTATTTGTACACTGATGAAAGAAACCTCTTGTGTAAATTTCATTTATAAATTTATTTTTCATAGAGAATTTGATTAAATTACTTTTACACAATAATACATATAAATTAAATAACTATTAATGAACGATTTAATCACATCCATTGGCTTAATGAGCGGAACCTCGTGCGACGGCATAGATGCATCACTAATAAAATCGGACGGTGAAAATGAAGTTCATTTTAAAGGGAATCAATTCTTACCTTACGATGAAAAAATCAAGCTCAAGATCAGAAATTTAAAAGAAAAAATAAATTCAATTATAGATTTAGAAAAAAACCAATTAGAAATAAATTCTTTAGAGAAAGAAATAACACTTCTTCACGCAAAAATTGTTAATCTGATTATTGAAAAACATGAAATAGATAAGTCCAAAATTAGTTTAATAGGTTTTCATGGGCATACTATTTTTCACAGCTTCAAAGAGAAAAAAACAAAGCAAATTGGAGACGCAAGACTTTTGTCACAATTAAATAGTCTTAACGTAGTTAATAATTTTAGAGAAAACGATATTAACAACGGAGGGCAAGGCGCTCCGCTTGTTCCAGTTTTTCATAAATTACTTCAGGTAAAATTAAAACTAAAAATTCCCCTACTATTTGTAAATATTGGTGGAATATCTAACTTGACATATCTTGGAAAAGAAAAAGAAATAGTAAGTCTAGATACTGGCCCAGGAAATTTTTTGATAGATAAAATATTGCAATTAAAATCTAAAAATAAGATTCATTTTGATAAAGATGGAACGATTGCTTATACCGGTCGTGTCAATAAAAATATTCTAAATGGCTATTTAAACGATCCATACTACGAGTCTTTGCCCCCGAAATCTTTGGACGTAAATGATTTTAACCTTAGTTCAGTAAGGAGTCTAAGCTTAGAAGACTCAGTGGCAACATTATCTGAGTTAACATCTGTAACAATAGTTAACGCTTTAAATTTTTTTAACACTAAGCCAAAAGAAATTATTTTATGCGGAGGAGGTAGAAAAAATAAATATATTTTTGAACGTGTCAAAAAATTAAGTAAAATTTTAACAAATAATATTGATGAATACAAAGTGAACGGCGATTTTATTGAATCACAAGCTTTTGCTTATTTAGCGATTAGATCTTTCTTGAAAAAATCCATTTCATTTCCAGGCACAACTGGAGTTGAAAGACCTACTACAGGTGGAGATTTTACTAAATTTAAATAAGTGCTGTTTTTTCTTTAATATACTTTTCTATTTCTTTTGCCAGCTCATCTTCTTTATTTTTAAAAAAATGATTTGCATTTTTAATTTTTGTAAAAATTACCTCTATACCTTTTTGACTTTTAATCCTTTTATCTAGTTCATCAATACTTTCTTTGGTTACTAATTCATCTTCATCACTATAAACTATCTGTCCTGAAGTTGGACACGGTGCTAGAAACGAAAAGTCATATACATTTGGCTGTGGAGATATAGCAATAAAATTATTAACCTCAGGTCTACGCATGATTAATTGCATACAAATTAATGCACCAAACGAAAATCCTGAAACCCAACATTGACTGTAATCTATATTTTCTCTTTCAATCCAATCCAAAGCTGCGGCTGCGTCTGATAATTCACCTTGACCATTATCAAAAATACCATCACTCTTTCCGACCCCTCTAAAATTAATTCTAATTACGGAAAAACCATTTTCCAAAAAAATGTTATAAGTTGTTTGAACAATTTTATTATTCATCGAGCCTCCGTACTGAGGGTGCGGCTGAAGAACTATTGCAACTGGCGAACCAAATTTTGGATTCTTATAATATTTTGTTTCAAGTCTCCCAGCAGGTCCAGGTATAAATATTTCGGTGCTTTTTGGTTTCATTTGTTGGTAATGATAATTAGTTACAAAAAAAGAATAGATATATAGCATGTTTTAATCGCGACAATTTAATTTTTTATATACTTGACTATTTTAGTAGGAATAAGCTAATTACCTCTAAAACAGAGGTATAATATGAAATTAACAACAAAAGGTCGTTACGCAGTCATGGCTATGGCCGATCTAGCAACTAATGAGAATTTAAAACCCATAAGCTTAAGTGAAATATCTGTTAGACAAAACATTTCACTTTCATATTTGGAACAGTTGTTTGTAAAGTTAAAAAATAACCATTTAGTTAAAAGTGTAAGAGGTCCTCACGGAGGTTATATATTAGAGAAAAAAGCTAAAGATATAAAGCTTTCTAGTATTATTTTTGCAGTCAATGAAGAAGTTAGAACACTTAATTGTAAAAAAAACTCAAAAAAAGGCTGTGGTGGTAGATCCCTAAAATGTATTACGCACAATCTTTGGGATGATTTAGAAAAACATATCAATAGTTTTTTTGAAAATAAAAATCTTAATGAATTAATTTCAAAACAAGAAAACATTTTTTAATAAAAAAAAAGGCAAAAATAATGAAAAATCAAGATCTTAATATTAATAAAGAGTACAAGTACGGTTTTACCACAGACATTGAAAGTATTAGAGCTCCAAAGGGACTAAACGAGGATACTATAAAGTTTATCTCCGACATTAAAAAGGAACCTAAATGGATGTTGGATTGGAGGCTTAAAGCATTCAGCAGATTACAAAGTTTAAAAGAACCAAATTGGCAGAAACCAAAATATCCTAAAATTAATTATCAAGATTTATATTATTATTCTGCTCCAAAAAGTTCTTCAGATAAACCTAAAAGCCTAGATGAAATAGATCCGAAAATATTAGAAACATATAAAAAACTTGGAATACCATTGGTTGAACAACAAAGATTAAATGGAATAGCTGTTGACGCCGTGTTTGACTCGGTTTCTGTGGCCACAACATTTAAAGAAGAATTAACAAAAAAAGGAATAATATTTTGCTCTATCTCTGAAGCTATCCAGAAACATCCAGATTTAGTAAAAAAATACTTAGGTTCAGTTATACCTTTAAG
>Ga0115003_10003893_pt1 | contig 11661 bp, 13 predicted proteins | sample ArcticOcean_MG_C_7_FD_88736 | JGI IMG/M metagenome (GOLD analysis project Ga0115003, IMG submission 88736) | Marine microbial communities from western Arctic Ocean - ArcticOcean_MG_CB11_88 | ecosystem: Environmental > Aquatic > Marine > Oceanic | place: Arctic Ocean: Canada Basin | collected... | reverse complement strand
ATATTAAAAAAGCAAAGGAACTAAATAATAAAAATATTGAGGGTATAATTGTTGGTAAAGCAATATACGATGGTGATATTAATCTAGAAGAATTAGCGAAAGAAATAGATGCTTAAAAATAGAATTATTCCATGTCTTGATGTTAAAAATGGGAGAGTTGTTAAAGGAATTAATTTTGTAGACTTAAAAGATGCTGGTGATCCAGTTGAGCAAGCTAAAATTTATAGCGATGGTGGTGCTGACGAAATTTGTTTTTTAGACATTACTGCATCAAATGAAAATAGAGATACAATTTATGATGTGGTTGAAAGAACATCCAAGCAATGCTTTGTACCATTAACAGTTGGAGGAGGAGTTAGAGGAGTTGATGATATTAATAAATTATTAAATTGTGGAGCAGATAAGGTTTCAATCAATACTGCTGCAGTTCAAAATCCTGAAATGATAATTGAAAGTTCAAAAAAATTTGGCTCGCAGTGCATTGTTGTTGCAATAGATGCTAAAAAAAATGGTAATAAATGGGAGGTTTTTATTCATGGCGGAAGAAACAACACAACTCTTGATGCAATAAAATTTGCAAAAAAAATGGAAAATAGTGGAGCAGGGGAATTACTAATTACATCCATGGATAGAGACGGCACTCAAATTGGTTATGATAATGATTTAATGTTTAAGATATCTTCTACAGTTAACATACCTGTGATTGCCTCAGGTGGAGTAGGTAATTTGGATCACTTGGTAGATGGTATAAAATTAGGAAATGCTAGTGCAGTTCTTGCAGCCTCAATTTTCCACTATGGAACACACTCAATCAAAGAAGCTAAGCAATATTTGGATTCAAAAGGAATTCCTGTTAGAATTTAAACATGCCAGAAAATTTAATAGATCTAGTAAAAATAATTAGAGACAGAAAAAGTAAAGATGAAGATAAATCTTATACTTCCTCATTATTAGCTGGTGGGCTGTCTAAATGTATAGATAAAATGGAAGAAGAATTTGGTGAGCTTAAAGCGGCCTTAAATGATAAATCTAATATAGTACACGAAACTGCAGACACTATTTATCATATACTAGTTACACTAGAAGCAGCTGATGTTAGGTTTGAAGATGTTTTAAAAGAATTAGAAAATAGACAAAAACAGTCAGGCATAGAAGAAAAAAATAATAGATAATGAGCTACGATAAAAATAATATTTTTGCTAAAATTTTAAGAAAAGAAATACCTTGTAAAAAAATATTTGAAAATGAGCATGTATTATCGTTTCACGACATTAACCCACAAAAAAAAGTTCACGCATTAGTAATCCCAAAAGGTGATTATATTAACTTAGATGACTTTAATAATAGAGCCTCAGATCAAGAAATAGTTGCTCTAAGTAAAGCTATTACTGAAGTCTCTAAAATATTAGGAATATCACTCAGTACAGACAGGGGTTATCGCGCACTTACTAATATAAATGAACATGGAGGCCAAGAGGTTCCACATTTACACTTTCATTTATTTGGAGGTGAAAAAATAGGAAAAATGGTTGAGTGACAGAAAAAATCTTTAGAAACTATTTAGAAATAAAAAATCAAGAAGATTTTAAAAAAGTAGAAAAACCATCAGAAAGCTATTCTGTAAACATAGCTGATCCTAAGGATTTTCAATTAAATAAATTTTTTTATAAAAATATAGGAAAAAATTGCCAATGGGTCGACAGACTTATTTGGTCAGATTTAAATTGGATAGACTATGTGTCTAATAAAAATCTTTTTACTTATATTTTGAAAGACCAAGACGAAATTGCTGGCTATTTTGAGCTCATATTAAACAAAAATAATGAAGAAGCTGAAATTGCCTACTTAGGTATCCTGGAAGAATATTTTGGAAAAAAATTGGGCGGTTACTTACTGAGCGAAGCAATTAAACAATCATTTAGAATGAAATCACTAAGGGTCTGGGCTCATACATGCTCACTAGATCACAAGAATGCACTAGGAAACTATCTATCAAGAGGAATGAAAATTTTTAAATCAGAAATTTTAATTAGGTAGTCAATTAATTATTCGCAGGTAGTCTAAAAATATTATTATCTATTTTTTCATTAATTTTTATGGATGAAATAAAAGTAATAGTTAGATTTTGATAAATGTCTTCAGTTTGCCACCCCACCAGATTAAAGTTTTTTTTATCAAAAAAAATATTAATTTCATTATTATTTTCAAAAATTTTATAGTTCAAAAACTGATTATTGATAATTCTTGGCTTTAATGTATTTATTTTTGATATTAGGTATTCTTTATCTAGTAGAAATTCTAGGGGTGTTTTTTTCAGCGGGTAAATATAGTAGTTTCCACTATTTTTAATTTTTATCACCAGAGATTTACCATTAGAAACAATAATTTTTTTATTTGAGCTAGCATACTCACAAAAAATTTTTTTAGGATATTTTATAATACAAAAGCCATTTTCTTTTTTTTCACCAATTGTTTGTGTAAAATTAAAACTTAAAATATTAGTAAGTTTCAATTGAGAAATAATCTTATCTTTATCTGAAGAAAAAGCAGGATTATAAAAATTTAATATAATTAGAATTGTTAAGAACTTAAGCATTAAAGAACATCTCGTTTGCCAACATGGTTTGCCTTGCTGACAATTCCATCAGCTTCCATCATATCAATAATTCTGGCAGCTCTATTATATCCAATTTGTAATTTTCTTTGTAAAAAAGAGGTTGAAGCTTTACCTTCAGACCTAATGATATCAAGTGCTGCTTGGTATAATTCATCTTTATCCCCTGACTCTGATGAACCAGCTCCTGTTTCTTTTTCATCTACAAAACTTAGAATTTCATCAATGTAGTCGGGCTCTGCTTGTCCTCTTAGATAGTTATTAACTTTTTCTATTTCATTATCAGAAACAAATGGTGCATGAATTCTAACTATGCGATTAGCTGAAGACATGTAGAGCATATCACCTTTGCCTAATAGTTGTTCTGCACCTTGTTCCCCCAAAATAGTTCTGCTATCAATTTTAGAAGTTACCTGAAAGGATATTCTGGTTGGAAAGTTTGCTTTAATAGTTCCTGTAATTACATCTACACTGGGTCGTTGAGTTGCCATAATAATATGAATTCCAGCCGCTCTCGCCATTTGAGATAGTTTTTGTATATAGTTTTCAATTTCTTTTCCAGCCACAAGCATCAAATCTGACATTTCATCGACAACAACAATAATATAGGGCATTGATAGAGTATGTTTGGCGTTGTAACTATCAATGTTTCTAACTCCGTCTTTAGTCATTAGTTTATATCTACTCTCCATTTCTTTAACTACCCATCCTAATACTGAAGCAGCTTTTTTTGCCTCAGTTATTACTGGACATAATAAATGAGGAATACCTTCGTAAGTCGATAACTCCAACATTTTAGGGTCTATTAAAATAAATTTGCATTTTTCAGGAGGGTGACGATAGAGAAGTGAAAGAATAATAGTATTTATGCAAACTGATTTTCCAGAGCCTGTTGTTCCAGCTATTAACAAATGAGGCATTGAAGCTAAATCACCAACAACTGGAATACCTGATATATTTTTTCCTAAAGCAATCGGCAACCTAATATCTTTTTTGGTAAAATCAGCATTTGAAAGTATTTCACTAAGATAAACATTTTCACGTGATGAGTTAGGGAGCTCGATACCAACTGTACTTCTTCCAGGTATAGTTGCGATACGAGCAGATTCTGAACTTGTGTTTCTAGCTATGTCATCTGAAAGGTTGATAATTTTAGAAACCTTTACACCAGCAGCAGGTTCAAACTCATTTAAGGTAACCACAGGTCCATGGCTTACTTTCTTAATCTCACCACTAACCCCAAAATCTAAAAGAATTTTTTCCAAGAAGCTACTATCGATATAATCATCGTTCTTTAATTTTTCTTTGTCTTTTTGAGTAGGAATTTTTAATAAGTCAACCGAAGGTAATTTAAATTTAGTTTTTTTGCTCAATTCTTTGTTTTCATTTCTTATAAAAGGCAAGTCCTCTTGTATTAAGCTTTTAATTTGTTCTTGAGGAATGAATTCATTAATTATCTCATTTTCATTAGTATAACTTTTTTGTTTTGTTAAAAATAAAAATTTAAATATTTTCTTTATAAATAAGTAAAAAAAACTAATCTTAAATTGGATGGTAATTAAAAAAAAAATTAATATTAATAAAAGTAATAAATAATAAGCAACTTGGGAGTTAAAACTAATCAATGGACTCAAAAAATTAGACTCTAAATATTTTCCAACGAAACCACCATTACCATTAATGTATAGCTCAAAATAATTTTTATAAAAAACAGAAAAAAATAAAGAACCACACATCAAGTATAAAGTGGTAAAAAAATTACTTTCAATTATTAAAAAAATTTTTTTGTTAAGGATAATATTTGTACCAGTAAATATTAAACTAAAAGGTATTAGTAGAGAAATTAACCCAAAAGACTGAAAAAAAAGATCTGCTATAAAACTACCACGGTAACCAAGAAGATTTTTTATTTGAGTATTATCAGGAAAAATAAAATTGGGATCATCTGGAGAAAAACTATTAAGAGAAATTAACAGCAAAACTCCTATTACAACAATACAAACACCAAAAATCTCTATAAATCTTTTTATACCAAAGATTAACACATTATTGGCTATTTTTTTAATTTCCATAAATCAAATTAATCACTTTGTATCATCTTATTTTTATTGTTAAAATTAATTATGAATGTTTGTATTATAGGTGATGGGCTTACTAGTCTATCTTTAGCCAAAAATCTTATAAATAAAAAAATAAATGTGCACATTTATTATAAAAAAATGGCCAATAATTTTTCATCAAGCAGAACAATAGGTATATCAAAACATAATATAGAATATTATGAAAAAAATATTTTAGAATTGAATAAGAGAATAAAGTGGCAAATCAAAAAAATTGAGATTTTTTCTGAAAAAATAAAAAAAAATAAGATATTAAACTTTGAAAATAATAATAAGACCTTATTTTACATGATAAAAAATGACGTACTTTACAAGTCTTTAAATGATAAACTATCAAAAAGTAAGTATTATAAAAAAAAAGTCATTAAAGAAAATTTTTTTTATGAAAAATTATTAAAAAAAAATAATTATGATTTAATTATTAATTGTGATCAAAGTAATCCTATATCAAAAAAATATTTTACAAAAAAAATTATTAAAGATTATAAAAACTTTGCTTTTACAACAATTTTAGAACATGAAAAATTAGAAAATAATTCTGCCATCCAGGTTTTTACAAGTTTAGGACCAATTGCTTTTTTACCAATATCAAATAAAAAAACTTCTGTTGTCTGCTCGCTTGATACTAGCAATAAAAACTATAACGATAATGAGATATTAAAACTAATCAATAAAAGTAATCCAAAATTTAAGGTAAAAAAAAATTCTAAAATTAATTGTTTTGCCTTGAAATCTTCAAATTTAAGAAAATATTACCATGAAAACATTTTGGCCTTTGGAGACTTACTTCATAAAATTCACCCATTAGCAGGTCAAGGTTTCAATATGACCATTAGAGATATAGAGGATTTATCTAACATTATTCAAGATAAAATAAATCTAGGACTTCAGTTAGACCCTCTTATTTTTGAAGAATTTCAAAGTAAAACTAAAAACAGGAATTTTATTTTTGCGAATGGAATAGATTTCATTTATGAATTTTTTAATTTTGATAAAAAAAGTGAAGGAAAAAGACTAAATAAAATTTTACAGTACTTAGGAACTAATAAAACTTTTATGGGATCATTTATTAAATTTGCAGATAAAGGAATAAATATTTAATATCTATTGTATGGTATTATTATCATAAATATCATAACTATAGGTTTTTAAAATTTCTGCTATTTTATCTTTTCTTATTTCTAAATTTTCACTTTCTAATAAAATTTGTTTTTCTTCTAATGAAAAAGGAGAGGCCATAGCCAAAGCATTTATTGTTTCATTTAAATCTTGTTTTTCTAAAGATCTCCAATTGATTACATAGCCCTTTTTTTCAAATAAAGATTTTAAATTTTTAAAAATTAATTCAAGATCAGAAAACTTTAATTCTTCTTTAGGCAATTTTAAATCAGCTTGGAAAGCATCAAAACTAATTTCACATTCACGGTAAAGTTTATGATTTTTAACTTCTTTAACTATATTGAAACGGCTTAAACCACTTAGGTCGATTAAATATCTTCCATCTATATTTTTGAACTTAGTAATTTTACCCAGGCAACCAACTTCGTGCAAGTCTTGAAGGGAATCAATCTTTTTTTTTCTAGGTTGAATTAAGCCAATCATTTTATTAGTTTTCATACTGTCATTTATCATTTCAACATATCGAGGTTCAAAAATATTTAAAGGCACAGTAGTATTGGGAAAAATGATAAAATTACTCAAGGGAAAAACCGGTATTATTTTAGGTAAATCTTCATTTCTCATTCTTTCTTTTAGCAAACTTTTAATAATCTATATACTAATGAAAAACTTTATTATTGCGTGCGTTAAAAAAACCGTCTATTTATGATGTCTTTATAAGCGGGTCTAGCTCATTGGTAGAGCGAATCGTTGCCAACGATTAGGTAGAGGGTTCGATTCCCTTGACCCGCTCCATTAAAATAATAATATACTTATAGATGAGTGATCTTTTAGCTAAAAAATGTGTTCCGTGTGAAGGAGGCATGCTTCCTTTTGATATAGGTGAAATTCACAAATATCAAAAAAAGATAGAAGGATGGAGTGTAAAAAAAGATGAAAAACAAGTTTACTTTTTAGAAAAAAACTTTGTGTTTAAAGATTTCACTGAGAGTCAAAATTTTACAACTAAAGTAGGTCAGATTTCAGAAAATGAAAATCATCATCCAGATATTTCATTCGGTTGGGGATATGCTAAAATTTTAATTACTACACATGCAATAGAGGGATTGTCAGAAAATGACTTCATACTAGCTACTAAAATTGATCAAATTTTTAGTGTTTAAAATGTCGTGTTTTAGAGAATACTAAAATAGTATTAGTTTGATTTGCAAATTTTATAATTTCTTTATCCCTAATAGAGCCAGATGGTTGTATGACAGCTGTCACACCCGACTGAACTAACTTCTCTATACCATCTACAAAAGGAAAAAAAGCGTCAGAAGCTGCAACTACGTCCTCTTCAAGGTTTTGAAATTTATTCATTTTATTTATAGCAATTTGACAGCTATCCAACCTGCTAGGTTGACCAGACCCAATACCAACAGTTGCATTGTCACTTACTAAAACAATAGCATTAGATTTAACATATCTACAAACATTAAAAGCAAAAATTAAATTATTTAATTGAGACTTATTAGGTTTTTTTTTTGAAACTATTTTAAAATCATTAACTTTGAAAGTTTTTAAGTCTTCTGATTGAGTAAGGATAGATTCGTTAGCTGAATTAAACCTAATAAAGTTTTTCATTAAAAAATGAGAGGCATTAATAAGTCTTAAGTTTTTTTTCTTTTTTAGGATTTTTAAGGCGTGAGTATCAAATCCATTTGCAATAATCACTTCTAAGAAAATATTATTGAGTTCTAAAGCTAATGTTTTAGTTATTGTAAAATTGCATGAAACTATTCCACCAAAAGCACTCACGGGATCACAAGCAAGTGCTAATTGATAACTTTTTAAATTATTTTTGTGTATAGAAACACCACAAGGATTTGCATGTTTTACTATAACGGTGCCTGAATTTTTTGGTAAAGATTTTGAAATAGTTAAAGCAGAAAATATATCATTATAGTTATTGTAACTTAATTGTTTGCCATGAATTTGTTTAATATTTAAATTTTTTGTTTTTGAGTAAATCCCAGCTTCTTGGTGGGGATTTTCACCATATCTTAATTTTTCAATTAAATTTCCATAAATAACCTTCTTTTTTGGAAAATTATTGTTTTGAATTTTATTAAAATAGTTTGAAATCACTGCATCATAATAAGCGGTCTCAGAAAAAGCCTCTAAGGACATTTTTTCTCTAAAGCTTAAAGAAGTAGACCCTTTGTTTTGGTTTAATTCAGAAATTAGCTCATCATATTGATTGGAAGATGTAATAACGGTTACATCATTATAATTTTTTGCAGCAGCTCTCACCATTGTGGGACCCCCTACATCAATATTTTCTACAATTTGTTTGTGGTTATTAGTCTGTGAAATGGTTTTTTCAAAAGGGTAGAAGTTGACAATTACTAAATCAATCTCTTCAAAATTATTTTTTAATAATTCAGTTTTGTGAGATTTATTATTTCTTTTACTTAATATTCCGGCATGGATTTTTGGGTGTAAAGTTTTAACTCTACCATCAAGTATTTCTGGTGAACCAGTGTATTCTGATACTTCTAAACATTTAAATTTTAGTTTTTTAACTTCTTTATAGGTACCACCAGAACTAATCAGTTCAATTTTATATTTAGTTAAGGTCTTTAAAAGATTTCTTAAGTTCCTTTTATCTGATACTGAAATTAAAGCTTTTTTAATTTTTTTCATTATAATTTAGTGATTTCCCATTTTATAGTCTGAATATCATCGTTAGTCATTCCTGAAATGTATATATTTTTGTTATCAACAAAAGAATTTTTTTTACCAAAATACAATCCATTATCAATATTTATAGTGTTGTGAGTAGAATTAAATTTCCATCCTTCACCATCTAAATCAATAAGTATACTCTTGCCATCAAGTGTTTTCATCACTTTAACATTTGGTTCTAAATGAAACCTAATTTCAAATTGTAAATTTTTATTGTCATTTTTGGAAATAATTTTATCACGACCAATAAATTTGATTTGTTCTGGATAAAATTCAATCTCTCTATCGTGTATGACACCATATTGTTTTAAATAACCATCATGAGCAGCATTAATTTTCCAATAGTTTTTTTCAAAAATAATATTTTTTTTAATGACCTTTAGATTTTCAAAATTTCTTAATTTTTTGATAAACTTACAAGAAGACCTATTATCTAAAACTAGTGTGCTATGTGCAGCACTTGACCTTGATATCTCATTTAATCGATGTTTAAAGTTTTGAAAATAACCAGAGTTACAAATCAACTTTTTTCCACCAGATAAAATTTCAAAAGACAAAGACCCTGCTTGATAATTTGACGAAAACTTTTTATCTGGAGTTGGACCAACGTCCATAACTAGATAAATTTTTTTGTTATTGAGTATTGCATACCCACCTAATTCATTGTTTTGGTTTTTAAAGTTATAGCCAAATCTTTTTAAGTATTTATCAAGTTCAATGTTGTTATTTTCATGATTACCATTGAACAGAAGATTACATTTATTGTTCTGAGAAGTAAAAGCATAAGCTTGTCCTAGGTAATAAATATTTTCATTAATAAAATCAGGTATTTCATTCTGAGATTCTTTAAGCCACTCTCTAATTAAAACAAAATATTTTAGATAAAAAGTTAATTGTCTAATATTTCTTGATTTTGGAAATCCATCGTTATCAAGAGAAATTTTAACTAATTTCTTCAATAGGTTTAATCCTACATTTAGATAGCCTTCCTTATCTTTGTAAGATAAGCCGGTTAATATAATCGCTGAGCAACCTATTAATTTATCATCTACCCATTCATCATCTTTTATTTCATTGATTAAATGATTGATCTGTTTTTTTATAATATGGTTAAATTTCTCCTTGTAAACATCACCACTATCCTCGTAGGTAAGACTAGAGTTTGAAAGCCAGGCAATTACTCTTTTTGCAACTATATCCACGCCCCAACTTCTGGAGTCATACTGGTAATTTTTTTCCATCCATTGTAGAATTATATTTTGGGTTTCTTTTTTTGAAGATTTTAAATCCAAACTAAATAGCCAAAAAAAACTATTTAAATTTGTGAAGTTTTTATTATTTAGTTTTTGATCCACCCATATCTCATTCAAAAAATAATTTTTGATATCAATTCTTTTTTTATCATATTTTATAAGGCAATCTAATAAACTTGGACTAGGTTTATATTTTAAAGAAGAGTTACTAGGAGAGGAAATTTTTTTATCATAAATTTTAGAATTTAAATATAAAGATCGGATTTTTTTTTTTATAAATACTAAAAAATTATCCACAAAATTTAGCAAATTCTTAAAAATCATTGATTTAACTTGATTTTAGAAGATCTATATTCTTTTTTATGTTTCCATTATTTTCTTTAAATACCGTCGTGCCTGATACTAAAATATTGGCACCAGCCTCGATAGCCTGCTTATTATTATCAAAATTAATTCCACCATCAATTTCAATGTCAAATTTCAAAGATTTTTGATCCTTTATTATTTTTAAATCCTTAATTTTTTCTAATACATTGGGCATAAATTTTTGTCCCCCAAATCCAGGATTTACACTCATAATCAGAACTAAATCTATTTTATCTAAAACACTTATTATTAAATCAATTTTAGTTTCGGGGTTTAGAGAAACTCCTACTTTTTTATTTAATCCTTTGATGTGTTTAATAGAGTTTTTTAAATCTTCAGTGGCTTCAGGGTGTATGGTGATAATATCTGCTCCCGCATTAGCATAATCTTGAATATACTTATGAACTGGTGATATCATTAAGTGAACGTCAAATGGAAGTTTTGTACATTGCCTCAGAGCTTTGATAATAGGAGGTCCCATAGTTAAATTTGGAACAAAATGACCATCCATTACATCTATATGAATCATATCCGCACCACCTTCTTCCAGTCTTTTAATTTCTTTTCCTAATTGACTAAAATCAGCAGATAATATCGAAGGTGAAATTTGTATTTTTTTCATTGATTACTATATTAATAGTATCAATTTTATTTTTTAATTTGAATTAATTATTTACCAAAAATACGATAAATTTCTCCAGCAATTTCACTTTCTAGAGGAAAAGATAACATTCCCATGACAGAATAGCCCAATAGATAAGGCATAAGGTAGAATCTGAACATATAGAAAAACCAAGCTACATAGAGTGGGATAAGAAAGGGTATAATAAATGAGGGAGTTATTGGTTTAAACAAACGTATTAATGGGTTTGTTAATTTAACAAATACTTTCATAAAAAAAAATTCTGAGTTTTCTCTTTGAAAAATGTTCATTGCTACTCTTGCTATAAGAATCCACATAACCATTCCTAAAATATAATCGACTATAAGAATAGAAAGATGAAATTCTGGCATAAATAAAAAAGGAGTTTTGTTTTTATACTTAATTAAGGGGCAAAATAAATTGCCCCTTAATATAATATTTAATTAGTGTTGTTTTCCAAGAATTGTTTTACCACTTGGAATACGAACCTCATCAATCATCGCCATAGTTTTTTCGTCTGGTGCTTTAGTCGCTAAACTAACAGCAACCATGGCAACTAAACTAACCAATGATCCAACGATACCGAATGTAAGTTGAGTTATACCCCAGAATCCAGATCCACCATTACGTACCCAAATTAGATACGCCGTACCAGAAAGTAATCCTAGAAGCATTCCTGCAACAGCACCAGGTCCATTCGCTCTTTTCCACCATACACCAAGTACAAGTGGGAAGAATAGTCCTGACATCGCAAAGTCAAAAGCCCAGATTACTGAACCTAAGATACCTTGGATACCCATCGCGGCAATAGTTGCT
>Ga0115003_10003878_pt1 | contig 11688 bp, 5 predicted proteins | sample ArcticOcean_MG_C_7_FD_88736 | JGI IMG/M metagenome (GOLD analysis project Ga0115003, IMG submission 88736) | Marine microbial communities from western Arctic Ocean - ArcticOcean_MG_CB11_88 | ecosystem: Environmental > Aquatic > Marine > Oceanic | place: Arctic Ocean: Canada Basin | collected... | reverse complement strand
TATTATGCCAGCATGGCATGGATCGGTTAACTGAGTCACCGGATAGTTGGTCTATCAAAGTGGACAAACATTACAATTAAACTAATCAATTGCTTCTTATTGAATCCCACATCAGTTGTAAACCTTGATTCAAAGATACCTTTGCCTTCCAATCTATTTTGTTATTATTGCTAATATCTGGAAGGCGCCTAACACTATCGCCATGGTAGCCCTCACCCATTATCACCGGTGGAAGTCCGCCAAACCAGTTGTCATCTTCCGATACGATTGAAAATATCATCTGTTGTAGTTGAGCGATGCTAACTTCTTGCTGGCTACCAATATTGAAAACATCACCACTTTGTGCTTTGTCGCTTGCAGCTTTGATGAATCCTTCAGTGACATCATCAATCCAAGTGAATGAACGTGTTTGGCTACCATCACCATGCAAAGTAATTGCTCCATTTTCGAGAATCGATTGGAAGAATATAGCCACAACTTGACCATACTCATCGCCCAATAGTTTTGGCCCATAAGCATTGAACGGTCTAACTATTCTTGCATCTAAACCGTCTCTAATCGCATGTTGTGTAGCAACTTCATCAAGATATTTACTTGCTCCATAAGAATGCCTTTGATGTGTGGCTGGATTTGAAAATACCATCGGATTACCATCACTAAGAGGTTGCTGTTTTGCTTCTCCAAATGCTTCAGGAGAACTTGCCAATACATATCTTGCATTACACCTCTGGGCCGATTCTAAAGTTCTTAGAGTGCCCACGATATTAGTTTCAATAACATCTCTGGCTTTTTCATGAAACCATTTTGTTCCATTGATTGCTGCGAGATGGAAAATAAGATCCAAACCGGAATGAATCGATTCACACTTCAATAAATCAGATTCAAGACATACATCACCTTCTATAAAAGTGAAATCGGGATTGTCCAAATATGCTTGTAAATTAGTTAACTTGCCTCTAAATAAATTGTCAAGAACAATGACTAAGGCCCCTTTTTCAATTAGATTTGCAACAAGATCGCAACCAAGGAATCCAGCCCCACCAGTGACGAGAACTTTCTTTCCTTCTAACATGGGAATCACTCATGCACGTTGTAATACTGAAAGAGTCACTACTCCATCAACTCGCTTCATTTCAATTTGGTCGCCATCATTTATTGCAATACATGGGTCTGTTTCAAAGCCATGTCCATATGGTAAATCAAGAAGTGAACAAGCTGGAAGTGTCAGCGGGCATACATCTCTGTTGACGATTGCTTTAGGACCTACTCCAGTGTAAATTAATCCCATCAAAACATATGGAGCAACGGTGGAGCCTGAACCTTTAGGATAAATCAGAATTGTATCTTTTACCGCTTTGCCATCTAATGGATGTCCTGTTTCTTCGATGACTCCAGTATCTGCATTTACATAGCCCAAATAGGTGATTGCAACATCGGTTACTAAGGCTGTACCTGTTACTGTGAAATCTTGTTGCGACAATAATCCACTTCCTTTAATTTCTAATTCACCTTCTTGATGTGTCTTTGCTGATTGGTGTTGAGGTTGTGCTTTTGCTTGTAATTGAGGACGAGGTCCTGCACTTAACTGTGGGTCGATAGCATGGGCAACACATTGCTCAATAGGCATTACACTGGTTGGTAATTTGTTAAGTCCGCTAGTCAAGTAATGCTCAGCCTTCAACGAATTTGTCAATAAATGATTGTAATGTTGGCGATTATATGGCGTAACCTCTGGACAAGTGTCTTGTAAAATTAGAGCTCCTGCTTCTTCAAGAATTGAAATGCTGCCATCTGCCAAAGCCAATTGATAATTCTCTCCACTTGTAAAAACCCATAATCTTCTATCCGGAATTTTTCCTCCAAATTCTGCGTATGAACGCACTGCTGAAGCAGTGATTCGGATCTCTTCTAGGCTTGCTTGAGGGCAACCGATTACAACTAAGTCGACTTGACCTGTTGGTGCTAATTCATCATAACGTTGCTGCAAATCTTCTGCACTGAAAGTTAGTTGACCTTGCCAACCATTGTCAGGTGCTTGCCATTGTCCATCTTCGTTTTGGTTCAGTGGTGGGTCTTGAGAGTGGCCCACTGCCCAAAGCATTGGAATCCCATAATTTGCTGCTGCTGAGGTCAATGCCTTCTTTCGAGCAAAACTCAGATGTTTAGGTAAACCGGTGATCAACGGCATTGGACCCCACGGTAAATCCCATTCTGGTTTGACCTGCTTTCCAATCCAATCACCAAGTATAGACCAGTCGGATAAGGTTTCCATTTGACAATTGATATCAACGATGATATTGGGGATTCGGTTTTCTTCAAGATGTAATCCCCAGCGTGGAGCATAGCCTGTTAATGCTGTTGCTAGTGCTGATAATCCAGATTCTCGATTTGTGATTAAAGATGTCCAGGTGTTGGAGAAACATACTGCATTTGATTCTGCCCAAGAAGCGATTCCTTCAGGGTTGGTAATTCCTCTATCATAAGGTGTGCAAGAGAGTGTTGCATCTATTCCCAATCTTTCATAAGCCACAATAATCTCAAATTGTTGTTCTAAGAAATCAGGCCATACTATGTCCATTTCTTGCATTTTTTCTTTATCACAGCCCGCTGAATTGAGGGTTGTGGGGATGGCGACAACACCGCTACTATCTCCGCTTAAATCTGAAAGGAATCTGCGTAACCCATGTCCGCCGGTGATAACTGAAACTCCTGAAACGTGGGCATGTGCTGCTTTAACAAATCCATCAGCACCAGCAGTTGTAGCCAAATCAACTACCAAGCGTGCTGCTTTTTGCCTCGTCTCACCTTCTCCCCCATCTAATTGAGATTGGAGGCGTTGAGGGAGTTCCATACAACGAGGCAGTTATTGGATGCTCATCAATTAACCCCCTCCACCGATTGACAAATATGCTTTAATAAATTATTTTTTCCTCGCGTGCGCTAATTCGGTGAATATATATTGATTATACACCGAAGGCTTTGATACCATTGAGGAATTCCCTCTAATTTATGTCACCAAATAGCAACACGGTTGAACATGCCCCTATTGCAGGAGAACCTGCACATGACCAAACTGGTAAAGATGTGCCAAGGATTAGTGATGAAAACCGTAGTACTGAAGTACAAGGTGGCAACAGACAAAGTGCTGTTGAAAATGGCAGATATCAAGGTGTTGTAGCAAGAAACCGCCCGAGTAAGAAATCAAAAGTATTGGTTGTAATTCAGGTATTATCAATTATTGTTGCACTAATATTGTCAAGTTATGCTCTTGTTGTTCTAAATGGTTTGCAATTATCTCAAGGAAAAGATGGTCAAGATGCAGTAGAAACTCTAGTTCTTTCCGAAGGACGTGAAGCTGATTCAATTTGTACGGAAGGTGGTTCTGATGTTTTCATTGGTACTGATACAAATCAAAATGGTATTCTCGATGAGGTGGAAATAACTTCGACTACAAAAATTTGCCATGGTAAAGAAGGTCTTTCGGGACCACAGGGTGCTAATGGAGGCTTAGGTGAACTTGGTAATAATGGAACATCAAGTCTAGTTAGAATAATTACAATTTATGTCGGCAATACAACTTGTCCCGAAGGTGGTATTGCGATCTATTCAGGAATGGATGAAAATCAAAATGACTATCTTGATGATGAAGAGTTTGCTACTGTTAGCGAACTTTGTGATGGTAAGATTGGCGGTGATGGAGATAATGGTGGGAGCGGTGCTCCAGCCCTAGTAAAGAAGGAAATCCCTCCTTCCAATATATGTCCAGTTGGATTCATTTTACGTTTCGGAATAGATGATGGAACTGGTAATTCAACCGCCTTTGATGGAAATCTCTCTGATGATGAAGTAGATGAGGAATTGAAAGTTTGTTCAACTCCACTCACATCTGAAAGAATCTCAAACTTCCAAAGTGGAAGTGGAAATGGTGTTAATTCTGTTTGTCATAATTCAGGTTTACTAAGCAGTAAACAGATGATCATTCAAGCAGCAATGCACCCGCTTGACGGTTGCGAATTGTGGACTACTGGAGGAATAATGGATACTACAACTATGCTTCTCGATATCAATCCTCTAGGAGACTCACTACCAGGTAATGCGTTGGGATTCACTATTGTAGAAGGTGAGCAAGGTGAAGTTATTTTCTTTGACGCTGATGATGGAACTAATGGAAGAGAATTATGGGTAACTGATGGAACTACTATTGGTACTCATCTTGTACAGGATATCTCTTTTCAGAATAGTATAGATGCAAACTCAGTATTGGTTCCATTCATGCAAGGAGTTGTATTTACTACTGTTTCTAACACTATACATTGGGCTAATTCAAGCGATATTGTTGAACTTTCACAAATTCCAACATTTGATAATGCAACTCAATCTATTTTGAGTGCAAGTTTATCGGCACTATCTGTAGATGCATTCTCAATACTTGATAGCGATGCTGATAACCTTTGGTTTATTGCTAAGGATTCAAATGGCGATCTTGAACCATTTCAATTATCAACGAGTGGACTACTAACTGCCTATGATGTTAATCCAAATGGAAACTCTTTAGCACAATTTAGTGTTTCTACAGAACAAGGATTGGTGGTAGTTGCTACTGCAAACTCTGGAAGACAATTGGCATTACTAAGTGCTGGAAACGTTACTTGGTTGACATCATTAATGGATACTGCTACCGGTAATTGGCCAACCGATGTTGGTACTGGTCTAGGCTTGCATTTACTTTCTAGTAAGATAATTTTCGATGCACAAACAACTGGTGTAAATCCAACGCTTTGGTCTTATGATTTCAATAACGGAATGACTACTTCACTGTCTACTGAGATTGTAATACCTGGTGAAAGGACTGAAGCTGTAATCAATGGTGGAAAAATATTCTTTGATTGCGTGACCACTGCCTTTGGTAGTGAATTATGTAGCAGTGATGGCACAATTGACGGCACCGTCGTTGTTACTGATTTGAGTAGTGGAATTTCTGATTCTGATGTTAGGCATATCTCTATCATTGGAGATCATATTGTTTTTATCGCCTCAGCTGACGATATTGGATTTGCTTTGTGGTCACTTGATTCATCAGGAACTATTCAATTGCAATACGACCCATATCAAGGGAGTGGCAACAATTCAGATAGTGGCCAATATGGCAATATGATCGTCACCGATACTCAGGTTATATTCGTGGCATTAGATGGACTAAATGGTAACGAGCTATACGCATGGACACACTTACAATTAACAGATGAATGGTTGATTTGGTGAAGTAAAAATTCACTACTTACGGTCTATGCAGTAAGGGCAGGACTCTCCTACAACATATTCAGGAGAGTTCTGTTCTTCCTCAGAGTTAGGTTCCCTACATGCAAAGCATTGAGCGAATCCTGTTTCTTCAAGTTGAGAATTAACCGAGACTCTCTGATCAAAAACAAAACAATCGCCAACCCAATGCGCTCCTCCTACTTCCTCGAAGTATCCTAGGACACCGCCTTTAAGTTGGTATACGTTTTTGAATCCTTGATTGAGCATTATCGCACTTGCCTTTTCACAGCGAACTCCTCCTGTGCAGTACATTACGATTGGAATGTCCTCCAACTCTTCTAGCAATGCTTCCGCTGCTTGAGGAAATTGACGGAATGATTTGAGATTAAGATCTATAGCATTCTCAAAGGTACCAACGCGTAATTCGTAACCGTTCCTAGCATCGATTACTGCTATCTCTCGTCCCTCGTCTAACCATTTCTTGAATTCAGTTGGCGTAATATCCTCACCGGTGAAACGAGCAGGCTGGATCTCATCCATTCCCACCGAAATGATTTCCTTCTTGAGTCGTACATTCATACGATTAAAAGGCTGATAATCAGTGTATGAACGCTTCAGAGTGATACCAGCTAATCTCTCATCCTTTTCTAATTCACTAATGAATTTGTTAACATTTGGTTCACTCGCTGCTAAGAAGAAATTTATACCTTCTGTTGAAAGTAATATTGTCCCTTTCAATTCAAGCGTTGCGCACAACTCTTGTAGCGGTTTACGCAAATCATCGCGGTCAGGTAAATCAACAAAGCGATAACCTGCTATGTTGACAATCTGTTCGCCCATAAGTTGGGCTGAAACCTATTGTTCTTCAACTTCTCCATGAGTGTTTTGAGGCCAGAGGATGCCTCCAACCTTGACCAAATGCACGTTTTGAAACTCTTGGTGCTGGCGACATTTGCCATCTCTTATGCTCATTTTTCTCTAAGCGATTTAGTACTTCTATTACCGTTTTTAGTTCAAAACCTAATTCTGCAATTGAGCGAATATCCAAGCCATCCTCTATGTGTGCTTCGAGTATTCCATCGAGTATTGGGTATGCAGGTAGTGAATCTTCATCTTTTTGATTTGGCGCTAATTCTGCACTTGGTGGTTTAGTTAGAGTTGATTCATTAACAGGAACTTCCTTTCCAGCCTCTAATGCTCGCGAGTTAAACAACTCAGCCAGTGCATAGACCTCCATTTTGTAAAGGTCTCCTAGTGGAGTATAGCCACCGGCCATATCACCATAGAGAGTGCAATATCCTTGTGCTAGTTCGGATTTATTTCCAGTTGCAATAGCCATACTACCCTGGGCATTTGCATGACCCATGATGATTATAGCGCGTAATCTCGCCTGCAAGTTTTCGCTTGCAACTGGATTGCCAGCAACCAAAATATCACCGATGCTACTTTCCACTGCCTTGTGAAGATCATCGATTTCACGAATTGAGAAGTTTAGACCTAATGCCTTCGCAGTATACTGTGCATCATCAATAGAATGTTGGCTGGAATGACGGCTCGGCATTGCGATTGCAGTAACATTCTCTGGCCCTACCGCTGCTGCTGCAACACAAGCTGCAACAGCAGAATCGATACCACCGGATAATCCCAGTACCACTGAAGTGATACCAGATTTTCTACAGTAATCAAACAAACCAGTGACTACTGCATCGGCTAATTCTTCAACTAAATGCTTAGCATCATCATGCCCATCATCATCACTTGAAAGATGTTTTATTTGGTCACTACCAATATTGATTGAATCTTCCGAATCAGAAGCAATCCATTGGCAATTTTGTGGACTATCAAGGTCGACTAAAAGCACTCCTTCCTGCCAAGCAGGAGCGATTACTACTTGCCCGTCTGGCCATGCTATCAAAGAGCATCCGTCAAATAATAAATCATCATTTGCTCCTACTTGATTTGCTAATAGGAATGGATGTCCGAGTATCTTTGCTGCTGTACGACTTACGTGAACTCTAGTACTGACTTTATCTGAATGGAACGGTGAGGCACTAAGATTGACTGTTGCAGAAAGTTCTACTCCTTGCCGTCCCCATTCAGCGAGATGTTCAATTGGGTCTGCTGCATATGCTGAAGGAGTTTGTCCTGCTGCTTGCCAAGCGTCTTCACAAACTGTAACACCGAAATCCATTCCACCGATTGTTCGTGCAATACCTGAACGGGTATCTGCTTTGAAATAACGAGCCTCATCAAATACATCGTAAGTTGGTAATAATTGTTTTTTAGCAATCACTCTACTGCTACCGTTACCTCTTGTTTTGCCGCCATCTGGTCCTGCTAAAACAACACCATTGAATGGTAATTGTCTATCGTTTTCTGCAGCGATTGGAGTCCCGACTAACACTGGTAAATCAACATCTAGTTGACTAGCCATTTTTTGTGATTTGTTGATGAAATCAGTTTGTAATAATAAATCTCGCGGCGGATAGCCACAAATTGCTAATTCAGTAGTGATAGCGACGCTAGCTCCATTCATTTTTGCTTGAGATGCTAATCCTTCTATACGCTTAGCATTACCTTCTAAATCTCCAACAGTTGGATCAAGTTGTAGTAATCCGACAATATTGCTCAAAGTAAATCACCTCTTAAGAAAATTGTACGATATTACCTTCAGCATCTTTGTACCACCATTCATTGGTCTCTTTATCATGATACCACCAATAACCATCAGCACCTAATTCCCATTCACTTTCAGTTACTTCTTCCTGAACTTGAGTCTGAACTGCCGCTACTGCCGCCGATTGGGTCGGTTGAATTTCATCATCTTCATCATCTTCATCATCCTCTAATTCGGATGAGTATTCATCCCAATCATAATGCTCTCTACTGCCCTTATTATTGGTTAACCTCTTAGCCCAAATCAATCCAGTGATAATAATTGAAAGGAATAGAATGCCGACGAATGCACCCAAAACAGGGTGGACATCGCCAAAGATTTTCTCACCGGCAGTCATCTCTCTCTCTGGCCTAACATCAATCGATGGGCCATTAGCAGTCTCTCCATCTGCAAGAGTAACCTCAATCCACTGCAATCCAGAACTTTCAGGACCCCAATCCAGGCTGATGATTCCGATACCACCCTTTGGAACATCAATGCTGGTTCGCCGAACTGTCGTGCGTGTTCCATCTTGGGAAACAGCGGTAATGACTGCGTCTGTTGTCCCGTCCATGGTCCCAATGTTTTGGACACTAATTTGCACTGAAGTTGTTTGACCAACTTCAACCATCAACCGTGAATATGTTACTGATGATGGCTCCAATTGATATTCAGGTTCTAAGAATCTCATACTCCACTGTGCAACTGGAGTTCCCGCAGGAGTGCCCGAGAATCCGAGTATCTGATTACCTGCTAAATCTCTTCCATCAATGCGAACATAAACCTGCAATCTATCCTCTAACATGTCATCGCTAATTTCTGTTAAATCAATCGAGGAGGTCAGTTCTAATCTAAGACCTTCAATCTCATTGCCGACCAATAGCATTGGCTCAGTTCCATCTCTAAGATAGTCTCCTGTGATTTTATCCTCAACCCACCAAATCAATTGCAATGATTCAATATCGATACCGCCTTCTTCAGAAACAACAATTCTGATCTCATGTTGTTCCGAATCAAGTATTGCATCTGGTCTTGGCGAGAGGATTTCAACTGGAATAGGCCCTTCTCCATCAACTACAATCCAGCGCACTGAAGTCCCTTTATCAGTAGCATCAATTCCTTGTTCGGGCATGCAACCAACGGACCAAGTGAGTGGGATTGTACCAGAAAGTCCTGGTGTGGTTAGAGCGATGTTCCAAATCCCTTGTTGTGCTAAAGTCGATTTGCTTTCACCGGCAAACAAAACATCAATGGTACAGTTGAAGTCTGGAATTGTCCCTGTTTCTGAGAAAACTACGCCTCCTGAAATCTCCATAGCACTATTTGGTCCTAATCTCGCTCCATCGCCAAGTAATGTACCAGAGGACAAATGTAGATTTACTGATTCTTCAAGTACTTCCATTGCTGCTGAAAACTTCCATCTATTTTCTGGGAAACTATGAGTTGCTTCTTGACCTGCTCTATCGACTACAGTGACTATTGGCTCTCTTCTCGTTTCTCCTAAATCAGGCATTGTCCAGGCCAAATGCAATTCAATTTGCAGAGTCATGTCTTTTTCATAAGGAGTGGCAAAACCATTAGCGCCCATCATCTTACACTCATCTATAATGATGTGTGATGAAGCACTTGTACAATTTCCAGTTTCAAAGTCCCAAGTGATTAGAAGTGGGTCTGAACCTTGATTTCCAGCCAAAGCCACTGCTACTGAAGCGAGATCGGAACCACCGTTTGGTTCACTGATATCAACCTCTAGAACATATGGCATATCCGGATGTAGCCAAGCTTGACGACCATCTTGCCATGAGAATGCATTAGCCATTATGGATGGAGGACCATCAGGTGCTAATTGATACATGAACAAGTGCTCACCACTTTGATTTGAACCAGCATCCTTGATTGCGTAACCAGCGGTATCTTGGCCTACGATATAGACTGCAACTTTCTGCCCGATGCTGCCACCGCTATCATCCAATAACAGTGTATATTGTCCTACTAAGGATCCAAGGTTTGACGGTTTTAGCAATGACATTGACGAATACTCACCAGGGTCTGGCCAGCCATTCATATTGTCATCTTCAAGCCACTGCCGCCATACTTTAGCATGAAGATTGGTTGGTAATTCAGGCTGGTCAGTAATTTGAATGTGCATCGTTTGAGTCGTACTTGGCTCTCTGTGGTCATACCAACCAACATTGGTTTCAAGCACCCTCGGTTTCACTGAATCGATAAAGAACGTTCTAGAACTCTCTGAATTAGTTGTTGTACCTGAACCGCTTAATGGCGTAACTCTGATAGTCCAAGTTAGATTTCCGTGAGTGAAAGGAATTGTATCATTAACAACCCAAATATCCTCAGCCAAACTCGTTGTATTTGCAATCACTTGCCCTCCTCTGATAAGTTCCACCAACGCGTCACCATCAGCAAATGAAGCATTGGTATCAACGCCTTCAAATCCAATATCGACTGTAAATTGTATCTCATCTGAAGATTGTAAGAAATTAACAGACTGAGGGATTTCTTCTTCATCAGTTGAAACAATGAATGAATGTATTTCTAAGTCGTTTTCAAACCCTTGGTAGCCAAATCCACCCCAATAATAGGTTGCTGGAATTGAAACTGTATTACTGCTGAGAATCAATCTTGATGAAACAGTCAATATATCTTCATCCTCCCAATCCGGTTCAAGTCTAAAGGTAATACTGAAATCAACATCAGTGCCATTAACAGATGATTGTAGAGCATTGGTTGGGTGTAACTCAACCTTGTCATGAGCACCTTGTCCAATCGGCGCCCCCCCATTCAACGGTAGTAGCCAAGTCGCTTCATTTTCAGAACCAAATACATCAAAACGAACCATATTAGCGGTTGAAGAAAACACTTGATATGAGGTGTGCATAGTCATCCATTGCTGACTTGGAGTCAGTGTCAATGGTTCATCTTCCATGCTAGTGTCAACAAGAACTACCTCTGATGAGGAGTTCATTGATAGCAATTCAATTTTCAAGTCACCTGCGGATGATGCGATGAATGGGACAGGAATATTGTGAATCCCTTGGTTAGGAATCAATCCTCTTCGAGCAGAATTAATTGCTAAAACTAATGCTGATTGTGGACCAGCATCCAATGTCATTGAGGCCTGATACGGTGCACTTAATCCACCATAAGTAATATTGCCAGAGCCAAGAACTTCTAATTCAACTTCTACAAAGAATGTGCCTAATGCGGCAACTGCTGAGGTAGATGCTGCTAATTCTAATTTGAGGTTATCTAATTCTAAAATATCTAATTGTATTTGTGCATTAGTGCGATCGGAAGATGTGTAGGTAGTAACAGTGGTACTTCCAACAACGATGTTGATTGTGTTAAATGTTCCACCTTGTGCTAATACTGAGAAAGAAAGTGATTGCAAATCATTCTTGGGAATCCAAGCTTTTGTTGTAGCATATCCAGAGATACCTGCAATAACTTCTACTTGTGTCTCACCATTGGCGAATCGGTCTTGCCAACCCCAGGAGCCGACCCTATCATCACTGCCCCCCCATTCAAGGAGTTCATCACCTGAGAAATCGATTGCAGGTTGGGCTGGGTAAGACCCACCACTAAACCTAAGTTCAATTTCATCAACTTGCCAAGATGTGAAATTGCTCATATTGCCATCGGCAGGAGCCAGGGCTGCGAATTGTAATTGGAATCCATAGAGTGTCTCATCCAAATTATAGGTGTACGGTAAAGAAATATTGGTCCAGTTATCATCTCTGTCAAATCGTATTTGT
>Ga0115003_10003873_pt1 | contig 11696 bp, 10 predicted proteins | sample ArcticOcean_MG_C_7_FD_88736 | JGI IMG/M metagenome (GOLD analysis project Ga0115003, IMG submission 88736) | Marine microbial communities from western Arctic Ocean - ArcticOcean_MG_CB11_88 | ecosystem: Environmental > Aquatic > Marine > Oceanic | place: Arctic Ocean: Canada Basin | collected... | reverse complement strand
ATCGCCTCCCCAAAAAGGAATCCATTCTGGTAAATAACCTTTAAACATCGGGAAGTAGAACATGTCTACTACTTTACCAAAAAACAGAGGTGCATAACCCCCAGATTCTGGTAGTATTTTAGCAATCTGATGGTAGCTATCGTTAAAGAGGATTCCGTAAAAAGCGCCGTCTAGTATATTTCCAATCGCACCAGCGAGGACTAATGAAAGGCAGGTAATTAAAATTTTATCTGCCTTTTTTTGTACTAATTTATATAGGTAGGATGCAATGAGTCCAACAAAGACAATTCTGAATAAACTAAGAGTTAATTTACCCCAATCTCCACCGAATTCCATCCCAAAGGCCATTCCATTATTTTCAGTGAAATGAATATAAAACCATTCAAGAATCTGGTGTTCTTGCCCTAAAAACATATGGGTTTTAACCCATATTTTTAAAGCTTGATCTAGGAATAAAGTGATCAGGATAATCCAAATCGGTCTTTTCAAAAGCTTATTTGTTTTGCATGTTTTTAGCCTCGATACTTAGGGTAGCATGCGGAACTAATTTTAAACGTTCTTTTTGAATCAATTTCCCCGTAACTCTACAAATACCGTATGTTTTATTTTCTATACGGATTAATGCATTTTTTAAGTCACGGATAAACTTATCTTGGCGTTGTGCTAGAATAGAGTTTGACTCTTTAGAAAGTGTTTCCGAGCCTTCTTCGAATGCTTTAAAAGAGGAGTACGTATCATTAGTACCATTACCGCTTCCTTGAGTAACAGAGTCTCTAAGTCTCGTTAGATCTTTATTTGCGGATTCTATTTTCTCTTGAATTAGAGTTTTAAATTCTGCTAAGTCACTGTCTGAATATCTTTTGCTGATCTCTACCATAACGCTATATATTTGAGGTATTACTATCCTATTTTGTCAAGGCAATATAGGTTTTTATCTCATCAAATTCTACCGCTACCGCATTTTTTGGTTCGCCCTCACAAATAAGTAGTTCATCTGCAAGAGTTTCGTCGCAAATATATTTTTTGTTAGCACTTATAGCAGCGTTAATTTTATCGTGTTTAGTGATACTTAGTTGTATTCTGTCGGTGATTTCTAAGCCAGAATCTTTACGAATATTCTGAATTCTATTCACTAGCTCACGTGCAATACCCTCTTCAATGAGTGCCTCATTCATGGTAACGTCTAGTGCAACAGTAATCCCTTTATTATTGGTAACTAAAAGCCCTGGGATATCCTGAGAACTTATAAGAACATCTTCGGTGGTAATCACTAAGTCTTTCCCCTCAATGTTTAAAGTATAAGCCTCTTTGCTTTCTAGTTCCTTTATGTCAGCTTGCTCAAACTTACCTATCGCAGCGGCAATAGCTTTCATTTGCTTACCATACTTAGGCCCTAAAGCTTTAAAATTGGCTTTAATTTCTTTTACAAGGATGTTTGAATCCTCTTCCATAAAGTCTAGTTCCTTCACATTAACTTCAGAAAGCACCAAGTCTTTAATAGCGTTAATTTGTGCTTTCATCTTCTCTCCAGAAGCAGGAATCATTACTTTTTGTAGTGGCTGACGAACACGCATTTTCTCTTTCTTACGCAGCGACAATACCATCGAAGTGATGTTTTGTGCCATCTGCATACGCGTTTCTAAATCGCCGTCAATTAAGTTGTCATCACCTTCTGGGAACAAAGTTAAATGTACCGACTCTTCCTTTGGAAGGTCTGTAGCATTCATTAAATCTTTGTATAAACGATCGGTAAAGAAAGGTGCAATTGGAGAAGCCATCTTGGCAATATTCACCAAACAAGTAAATAGTGTTTGGTAAGCCGAGATTTTATCCTGTGCATATTCTCCTTTCCAAAAACGACGACGACATAAACGAACGTACCAGTTACTTAGGTTTTCGGTTACAAATTCTTGTAGTAAACGCCCAGCTCTAGTTGGTTCATATTCGCTATAAGCGGTGTCTACAGAATTCATCAAAGTGTTTAATTCCGATAAAATCCAACGGTCAATTTCTGGTCTTTCATCAATAGCAATATCTGCTTCAGCGTAGGAGAAGCCATCGATATTCGCATAAAGACTAAAGAAAGAGTAGGTGTTATAAAGCGTTCCGAAGAATTTTCTTTGAACCTCAGTAATACCGTCTAAATCAAATTTAAGGTTATCCCATGGCTGTGCATTGGTAATCATATACCAACGGGTAGCATCGGCACCGTATTTATCTAAGGTCTCAAATGGGTCGGCTGCATTACCCAAACGTTTAGACATTTTCTGTCCTTTTTTGTCGAGTACCAATCCATTAGAAATAACATTTTTATAAGCTACAGAATCGAAACACATAGTCGCAATTGCGTGTAGTGTAAAGAACCACCCACGAGTTTGATCCACCCCTTCAGCAATAAAGTCTGCAGGATACGATTCTTGACCGTCTATTAATTCTTTGTTTTCAAAAGGATAGTGCCATTGTGCGTAAGGCATAGCGCCAGAATCAAACCATACATCAATAAGGTCTGCTTCTCTATTCATTGCTTTTCCGCTAGGCGAAACCAAAATGATTTCGTCTACGTAGTTTTTATGCAAGTCAATTTTGTCGTAATTCTCTTTCGACATATTACCTGATTCGAAATCCGTAATTGGATTTTTAGTCATTATTCCTGCGGCAACAGATTTTTCACACTCATTGTATAGTTCCTCTACAGAGCCAATACAAATGCGTTCGTCTCCTTCTTCGGTAGACCAAATAGGTATTGGAATTCCCCAGTAACGGGAGCGTGATAAGTTCCAGTCGTTTAGGTTTTCTAGCCAATTACCAAAACGTCCAGTTCCGGTAGATTCTGGTTTCCAGTTAATGGTTTTATTTAATTCTATCATACGATCTTTCATCGCAGTAGATTTAATAAACCAAGAATCTAATGGATAATATAAAACAGGTTTGTCTGTTCTCCAGCAGTGTGGGTAAGAGTGTTCGTATTTTTCAACTTTAAAGGCTTTATCTTCCTCTTTTAGTTTTATCGAAATGGCTACATCGGCAGATCTCTCTGGAGCTTCACCTTCTGCATAATACTCGTTTTTAACGTACATACCCGCCAATTCGCCCATCTCTGGAACAAATTTACCTTGTAAATCTACTAATGGACGAGGATTATCGTTCTCGTCTAAAACTAACATTCCAGGGATGTCGAAATTCTTTGCTACCATAGCATCGTCTGCACCAAAAGTTGGTGCAATATGTACGATACCTGTACCATCTTCGGTAGTAACAAAATCACCAGAAATTATTTGAAATGCATTTTCAGCATTCTCGTAAGGTGTAGCATAAGGAAGTAATTGCTCATAACGAGATCCTACTAAATCAGCTCCTTTAAATTCTGAAACAATGAAAAATGGAATTTTTTTAGCTCCAAATTCGTAGCTAGCTAATTCCTCTTCGTTTTCTGAAGCGGTAAATTTCCCAGAAAGCTGTTTAGCAACTAGGTTTTTAGCCAATACAATATTCATTGGAGTACCCGAATACTGATTGAAGGTTTTTACTAAAACATAATCGATTTTAGCTCCTATACAAAGTGCCGTATTCGAAGGAAGTGTCCAAGGAGTAGTTGTCCAAGCAATAAACTGAACATCTCCTTCAACTGCTTTTAATGCTTCTACTTTAAGGGTTTCCTTAGTAGCTTTAAAAAGTGCTACTGCCGAAGTATCTTTTACGTTTTTATAACAGCCCGGTTGGTTTAGTTCGTGCGAACTTAAGCCTGTTCCTGCAGCTGGTGAGTAAGGCTGAATAGTATAGCCTTTATAGATTAAGTCTTTTTTGTAGAGTTCGGCAAGTAAGTACCAAACCGACTCCATGTATTTACTTTCGTAGGTAATGTATGGGTCTTCCATATCTACCCAGTAACCCATTTTTTCGGTAAGCTTGTTCCACACATCTGTGTAGCGCATTACCGTTTCTCTACAAGCTTTGTTATAGTCTTGTACAGAAATTTTTGTTCCGATGTCTTCTTTAGAAATACCCAATTCCTTTTCTACACCTAACTCTACCGGCAAACCATGCGTATCCCAACCAGCCTTACGTTTTACTTGAAACCCTTTAAGCGTTTGGTAGCGACAGAAAATATCTTTTATACTTCTTGCCATAACATGGTGAATACCAGGCATACCGTTTGCCGAAGGAGGCCCTTCGAAAAATACAAATGGTTTATTGCCTTCGCGAGTTGAAATACTCTTCTCGAAGATTTTATTTTCTTGCCAATCGGCTAAAACCTCTGCGGCTACGTTAGGCAGATTTAATCCTTTATATTCTGGGTATTTTTTCATCTCTGTACTTAGTCGATCGTTGCGATTACTTTTAACTCGATGCCTATTGGCGTAGGAAGACTCAATATCTCTATCGTTGTACGGCAAGGTTGATTGTCTTTAAAGTATTCGGCATAAATTTTATTGTAGGTTTTAAAATCGGCTTTCATATTGGTTAAAAAAACCGTTACGTCTATGATTTTATCCCATGAAGAGCCTGCGTCTTCTACAATGGTTTTGATGTTTTTAAATACAGAATGACATTGTGCCGCTATATCGTAAGAAAGAATATTTCCATGGACATCTAATTCCACTCCGGGAATTTTTTTCCTTCCTCTTTCGCGTGGTCCTACACCCGATAAAAACAATAAATCTCCATGACGGCGTGCATGAGGATAAGCCCCAACAGCTTCGGGTGCTTTAGATGAGTTGATTCTTCCTTTATTTTCTGACATAATTCTGCTTTATAACCCGCAAATTTACGCCAATAGTAGCAGATATGCAATGTGTACCGAAAGGAATGATTTTTAATGACAGATGGTGAATTTTTGAACCTGAAATTGTCAAAATATTCCTAATGTCAAAAGATTGGTTACAGACGAGGTTGGTGAAACGGAAAACGTGAGTGGTAAGTCGTGAAACGAAAACGTGAATAGTAAATCGTTGAGCTTCTTTTTAAACTCCAGTATTCTGATTCTTTATTTTCAATTTATTGCTTAATCCAAGGATGAGTTTCAATTTTATTTCCATCCTCAACTCGTAAAAAATAAAGTCCATTTGGGAATTCACTAACTGGTATTGTGTTTTCTTGTGTACTTGTTTGGTACATTAATTTCCCTTTGGTATTAAATATTGTAACACGAGCTTCGTGTTGGAGTTCAATATGTAAATAATCTGATGCAGGGTTTGGGTAAAGTTTAAATGCTTGCTCAAAGGTATCACTAATACCAACTACATTAATGTGTACAGTGTCTGTAGAACCGCAATCGTTTATTGGATCGTAAAGAAGAACTCCATAAACACCATCTTCTGAGAGATGTAAAGTGTCGTTATGTTCGAATGGGATTACGGAATTGTAATACAACCAAGTAATTTCTAAACTGTCGTGTTGAGTTTCTACTGTGAGTATGTTTTCTAATTGATTGTAAAAAATATCTGCTGTAATTACGATACATGATCCATCGTCCTCTGTTGCCGTTTCTTGGTAGTTACATGCGAATATGTTTGTACAGCCGTCAACTTCATCTTCATCGCAGATACCGTCGTTATCTTCGTCGTTAATACATTCACCTTCGCAGTTGTAATTGGGAACTGCGTAAATACAACTGTCTGTTTCAGTGGCAAGTGGATTGTAATTACAAGCCATTGGTTCTACACAACCGTAAATTTCTAATTCGTCGCAAACACCGTCATTATCGTTATCTAAAATACAATTGCCATCACAGTCGTAAAATTCTAGAGGGTTGATGCAAGAGCCATCATCTTCGTTTGCATCAAGATCGTAATTGCAAGCGTTTGTATCTGTGCAACCTAAAACTATACCTGTACATTCGTAGGTAATAGAGCCAGAAGTAATAAGGCTCATTCCATTTACAGTAAAGATTATAGGGATTGTATTGACGATGTACAAATTTGCACCATCAACAATTTGAAGCGAAATAGTTTCTCCAGGTATAGCACCTACAATACTGTCAATAATCGCATCATCTCCCCATACTGCAATCGACTGCATTCCATTATTCAAATCTTCATCTGCTAAACTAGCAGAGCCAACCACTAAATCATTCTCTGTTAGTGCAACTATATAGGGGCTATTAGTGTTTAAACTGAGACTCGAAATGAAGCTATCATTAAGTAAAAGAGTCATATTAGAACCTGTATTTAACCCATCTAATTGAGAAGGAAGTTCACAAGATTGCGCTCCAACAAAAGTTGGAGATAGTAGTAGTAAAAGTGCAATTAGTTGTCTCATAGTTAAAATTAAGTATTGCAATTTACTTTAAAAAAGGCTTAAATCTTATAATGTACTCCGAAACCTATAATCTGTAATTGGTCTGGGTTCTTGTTATTGAACTCTTTTTGAGATCTTAAAAAGAGTTTCATCTTCAATTTATCCATCATAGTCCAACTAATCCCCAAAGTAGAACGTCTTTGATTAAACTCATTTGTAGTTGCCAACTTCCAATAAAGTTCGTGCGATACGTATGGATTAATTAGCTTGCTTTTTAAGGCAATAGCCCATTTGGCTCTGAAATGTGTTTTATCTCGGTCACCAAAAGAATCCCACGATTGTTGAAATCTCAATCGTTGTTTTAAACTAAACGGTTTATTCTTGAGATTATAGACTGAGCTAAAGTCTACATTCATACGTATGTATTTGTCTTCGTCTAATTTGTTTACAACTCTAGTATTTAACCCTAAAGAATGTGCTTTTCTAAAGTTATATCGAAAGCCAATATCTGTGAAGTTTTTTTTATACGTACTTAAACTATCCGCCCATCGAATTTGTTCTCGAAGTTCAAACCGAAGTTTAGAGTTCACTTTTTTACTAAATTTTAAAGAACCCCAAAGCTGTAAATCTTCGTTTTGTGCGAAGCTCATTAGTGGGATAATTAATAAAAGTAGGAGAGAAAGTTTATTCTTCATTTTGTGTTAATTCTGTTCCCCAAACAACTTCGTTTACATCTGCTTTAAAGAAAATAGTAACCGTAGCCACATCTCTTAAAAAGTCAATTTTTCCAATTTGAACTTTTACAATATCTAATCCTGTTCGTTCTCTTAAGTCGCGAATCATCTCCAACCTGTTTTTAGTTTTTATGAGATCTATTCGCTCGTAAACAATGTTTTTAGTCTGTACTTCGTTGTTAAACCAGAGTTTTTCGAAACTCAAGGTTACCAATAAAATAGTAGAATTTACGAACATTAACTCCGCCCAAGAAATTTTCTTATTAGCTAAAGCATTTATCATTGCCAGTCCAATTACAATAAACAAATAGGTCATTTCCTTAATCGGAATCGGTTCTGTACGGTATCTTAAAATACCAAATACGGCAAATAAACCGAGCGCAAACCCAAGCTCCATCGGTACTTTTCTTAGTAAGAAACAAATGAAGAAGGTAAGTAAGTTGAAAATGAAAAAAGTAAATAAATAATCCTTTCTTCTATTTGCTGCAAAATACAAAACTCTAATAATCACAAAGGTGAATGAGAAGTCGATCAGAAAGCGAATAAATAACTTAAATAAGTCTCTTTGATTGAATAATTCTACGTCTAAAAATTCCATATTTTTTGAATCTTGTTAAGGTCTAGTAATCTCGATTTAAATCGATTGTATTTGAGTTTATCATCTAGTAAAATACAGCCGATGCAATATTTACTTAAGCGTTGCGGGCGTATTTGTTTTGAACGCAGTAAGGTATTAATTTTAGAATTACGGTTTAAGCCACTTTGTTTAACTTCAATTATAATAGGTTCTGAAAGGTCAACTTTATTGTTTTGGTCTTCAAACTTCAAATTGAAATCTATGGTAACACGTTCTTCTTCTGTTTTGTGTGCTAAGGTAATACGACTAAACGTATTTTGAAGTATTTGCTTTAAGTAGGCTGGGTTTTCAGGAATCCATTCTTGTAAAAAGGTTTCTTGGTTTTTACTCATAGGAAAAGTAAAAGGCGAAGAAATACGTTTTTTGTCCGTTGCACCTTTGTGTTTCAGCTTTACCTCTAAAAAGGATAAATTAGATTCTACATAGTTTCTAAATCTAACTTTATGTCTTTTAGGTTTTCCTTGATGGTGCTGAAAATAGTAATCTTTATTTACGGTGTCTAAATAAGTCGTTTGGTACGAAGCTTCTCTTTTTCCCTTGATTTCTAAAGCGAAATAATGATCCAGTAAGTCTGGTAATAATTCTATCAAGGTGGTTTTAGAAAGTAGGTACTTCGTATCGGTACGCTTCAACAACTTTACCCGATCCATTTGTTTCAAATCGATCGGGCTAAACTTATCTAGTTGTTGTTGTAAACTCATATATTCTTACGGTATTGTTAAGACAATAAATAAAGTTTTTTTATTTCAAACCTTATAGTTTAATGCACACATTTTTCGGTTCTGTAAAGAAGTGTAGTGCTTCAAAACCACCTTCACGGCCTACACCCGATTGTTTAACTCCTCCAAAAGGAGTTCTTAAATCTCTTAGTAACCATGTGTTTATCCACACAATACCAGAATCTAAATTACCAGCCATTCTATGCGCTCTTTTTAAATTACTTGTCCAAACTGTAGAGGAGAGTCCATATTTAGTGCTATTTGCGTAGCCTAAAACTTCCTCTTCTGTATCGAAAGGCATGATGGTAACCACAGGTCCAAAAATTTCTTCTTGGTTGGTACGGCAGTTAAACGGTAAACCTTCTATAATAGTAGGCTCTAAATAATAGCCATTGGCATATTCCCCATCTAGTATAACACGTTTTCCACCTACTAAAACCGTACCGCCTTCTTCTTTGGCTAATTCTACATACGAGAGTACTTTCTCCATATGATCTTTAGAAACCACTGCACCTAGTTTGGCTTTTTCATCTAGTGGATGTCCAACGACCATCTTTTTAGTCTGTGCTACAAAGGCATCTCTAAATTTCTCGTAAATCGGTCTTTCAACAAATATTCTAGAGCCACATAAACAAATTTGGCCTTGGTTCGCAAATGAAGATCGTTTTGTAGTTGATAATGCATCTTCAAAATCACAGTCTGCAAATATGATATTTGGGTTTTTACCACCCAATTCCAAAGACATCTTCTTAAACATTGGTGCTGCTACACGAGCAATCTGTTGCCCTGTAGAAGTTCCTCCTGTAAAAGAAATAACAGGAATTTCGGGATGTTCTGTAATTGTTGCTCCTACCTTATGTCCTAGTCCATGAACAATGTTTAATACTCCATCTGGTAAGCCTACTTCGGTGCATATTTTAGAAAGTAAGTAAGCCGTCATAGGAGTTACCTCCGATGGTTTTGCCACCACGCAATTTCCGGTAGCTAAAGCAGGCGCTATTTTCCAAGTAAATAAATACAAGGGTAAATTCCATGGTGATATACAACCTGCCACACCAATAGGTTTGCGTATTGTATAGTTAATAGCTACTTCGCCCATGTCAAAACAATCTGTTTTGTCGTGCATAATAGCCGTGGCATAAAACCTAAAATTAGAAGCAGCACGCGGAATGTCTACCGCTTTAGAAAGCCATAATGGTTTCCCGTTGTCTTTAGATTCTGCTAAGGCTAAATCTTCTAAATTTTCTTCAATTTTATCGGCGATAGCCATGAGGAAGCCCATGCGCTTTTCCGAAGAAAGTGCCGCCCAAGCTGGGAAAGCATTTTTTGCAGCAATTACTGCTTTGTCCACATCACTCTTGTCGCTGTCTGGAATTAGAGAATATACAGCTCCTGTTGCAGGATTATAATTGTCTAAGTAGTTTCCAGATTGAGGTTCACAAAGTTTACCTCCGATATAATTTTGAATCTTTTCCATAGTCTATAAACAAGCGGTTCTACCACCGTCTACTGGAATGTTAATTCCATTGATGTACGATGCTGCAGGAGAGGCTAAGAAAGCAATCGCATTGGCTACTTCTTCTGCCTCTGCAATACGTTTCATAGGAACCTGATTTTTCATAGTTTCTAAAACAGCTTCCTTCGTTTGACCAGTTTTCTTTGCTTTATTTTCTATAATCGATTTTAAACGCACTGTATTAGTAGCCCCTGGTAATACATTATTTACGGTGATGTTAAATCCACCGAGTTCATTAGCTAGCGTCTTCGACCAACTAGCAACCGCACCTCTAATAGTGTTAGAAACACCCAATCCGTTTAAAGGTTGTTTTACAGAGGTAGAGATGATGTTGATGATACGACCATAGCCTTCTGCTTTCATTCCTTCCATTAAGTTTTGAACCATAATTTGGTTGCAAATTAAATGGTTGGTAAATGCTTGAATATACTCATCGGTATGTGCCGCATTGGCAGGACCACCTGCAGGACCACCTGTATTATTTACCAATATATTGGCATTGTTTTCTTTTGCAAAAGCAGCTAGTTTTTCTCTTAAATCTTCTGGCTGTGTAAAATCAACAGAAATATAAGTATGTTTCTGTCCTTTAGAGCTATCCAATTCTGTAATAACAGACTTTAATTTTTCTTCGTTACGAGCTACTAAAGTAATACTCGCTCCTAATAGAGCTAATTCTGTAGCAGTTGCTTTTCCTATTCCTTGCGTACTACCGCATACTACGGCACGCTTACCTTCTAAGGATATATTCATGGTTTATCTTTTTGCTATTCCTTTAACAACGCGATAGTTTTTATAGCGTGTTTTGTATTTTGCTAATACGGTAACTTTGTTTTTCCCAGCAGGGATTTTGGCGAAACCTGTATTGGCAGTTTTGTTAATCTCTTTTAAATTATCGTGTAAGTATAAGCTATCCGTTAATTCTCCTTGGTAAAGACTTACTTCTTTTACTTTGTTGGCGAGTTTTACTTGTACTACAACCGTACCATCAGCAAGTGTTTTTTTATTACTGAAGGAAAATTCGGGTACTGCTTTTCGCTCTCTTCCCGATTTACTAAATTCTCTTAATCCCAATCCTGGGTGGTTCTCAAAATATAGAGCTTCAGACATCAACTCTCCGTCTTCGTAGTATTTTTTTTGAGTACCATGACGCGAATCTGCTAGGTAAGAAGTTACTCTATAAGCCTTTCCATTTTTATGGTACCACTTAGCCATACCTTCTTTTACGCCATTAACATAATCTATCTCAGCTCTCAGTTTTCCATCGGTATAAAAATCTGAAGCTAATCCATGACGAATACCCTCCACATAATTAATAGAAGCAGAAATACTTCCATCTTCATTGTAGGTGTGTACTAGACCGTTTTTAGGGCCTATCTTTTGGTTCGATGTTGTAGAATCATTTCCATTAGTACAACTCATTACAGTTGCGATAAGACTTAGGAAAAGAAGGTTTTTAAACATGTTTTGAATTTGAATTTTTCCAAAGATAACAAATCAGTTTAAGAGAAAAGGTCAAAATGGTCTTGATGTCAAAATAGTCGATTAAAGACAGAGGGGCTAATTGTTAATTACCAATTATTGGTTGGTCTTCGAGTGCCTCAGCCTGACAATAAAATAGGTTTTAAGTGATAAGGTAAAAAAAAAGGGTCAACCTGAGCTTGTCGAAGGACACAATTTGATGCTATAAGTAACTCTCTTTGTTTGAAAGTTTTCTACAAATACAAATCAGACAGTCTCCTTTATTCTGACTCCTGACTTCTTATTCCTTTTTCACCCTTGAAAAGCATCTACAATATGATAAACTCGTTCTTCTTTTTCATTTTTAATAACCGAGACTATGTCGAAACGGACTT
>Ga0115003_10003869_pt1 | contig 11699 bp, 11 predicted proteins | sample ArcticOcean_MG_C_7_FD_88736 | JGI IMG/M metagenome (GOLD analysis project Ga0115003, IMG submission 88736) | Marine microbial communities from western Arctic Ocean - ArcticOcean_MG_CB11_88 | ecosystem: Environmental > Aquatic > Marine > Oceanic | place: Arctic Ocean: Canada Basin | collected... | reverse complement strand
TGTATGTGCCGGTAACGCATTCTTTGCAATTTGGTTGGCCGCTTTCGTCTTGATATTGGCCTTCAATACAATTTAAACACGCACTCTTGTCGGAGTTAATATACGATCCAGCATTGCAATCGTCTTTGCAAAACCTTTGACCGGCTTGGTCATTGTATTTTCCAGCACCACATGCATCACAACCCCCCGATGTAACACTGGCCTTGTAACCGGGCGGACAAGTTTCCCAATTGAATTCACAACTTGAAGCGCCGGCAAGACTGAAAGTATCGTCCGGGCAAGCTTTGCAAGAACTTACAGTAGTCATAGTAGTATTACTGTAAGTTCTTATAGGGCACGCTTCGCAAAAGTAACGATTAGACTCGTACTTAAGGATGCTGCCCGGAGCACAAACACGGGTGCATAGACAACGTTGGTTATCATTACAATTTGAACCATCACCACCGCCGCGGGAATTTACGATCAAAGTCCCATAAGTTTGGGTTTGGCTTTGATAATTGTTTACATAATAACATCCGGATGGACCGTATTGACTGGGTCTTGCGGGCCAAATCACCCGCCACACTGCACTGCCCAACGCCACTTTCGCCGCCGCTTCACACTCGGCGACCGAGGTAATTAGTTCGTCACACCGGCCACTCGTCTTCCAAAACCCAATGCACGAGACACCACTTAATATTGTGCTTGAAATTATTACCAAAAATATTTTCATTAAATCAAATGTCGAACGTTGAATGTTACGCCGTGCTTTTGATTTTTTTTTTCGTTTATTATTTTTTCGTTTATTATTTTGGTAGTTCATATTATTGTTAAAAAAAAGACTACTGAAATAGTGCTTTTTTGTTTAGTTAAATGTTATTTTGATTATGTGCAACATTTTCAACTTTGTTTTCAACTACAGTTTCAACCTATATAATACTGCATCTTTTTTTAATATATGATTGTGTTTATTATTTTCATATCAATCTTCAGTAATGTAGTTGCCGAAAGAGCACGGTTACTTAGTGGTCAAACTCACACTTCACAACATTTCCATGCTGTTGTGGAATTACCAGTACTGTCAAATATTACAGTCAAATACAAGTGTTGCGAGCCTGGCCAATATTGTGCTCATTTGAATTGGACTGAAACAGTAGAAGATGTGCAAACGAACAATCAATTTCTAATTACAAAACCGTATGCTAATGCTAGTGTGTACTTTATTGAACACAATTCAACTAAACAGTGTACACATTTAATCACTTCAATAACGCACGATAGTCATACAATATCCGAAGAATCTTACATGTGTCCAACAGATTCATATATTAACAATAACAACACTTGTAATAAATTTACTGTTTGTACGAATAGTACAATTGAGATTAAAGCACCGACTCTTACAAGTGACCGTCAATGTCAGTCTACTCTATCATGTACATGTGGCGACTTGCGCAAAATGTACCATGGTTGTAATTGTGGACAACTTCCAACATATGTGGATTGTATTTTAACGTCCACAAATAGAGAATGTGACGATATTAAAAATTCGTTCGATGTCCAATGCTCTCAATCGTGCTGAAATCTGTCGGTCGCAATTCAAAAGAATGACTGTAGATTACATTTTTTAAACAAATAACCGTCGCAATCCAAATAACGCTCCAGGACTGTGGGTTTTATTTAGAGAAATTGAATTGATAATTTAGAATATTTACTTTTATAATATAACTTCCTCCTCTTTCTCCTATTCCTCCTCTTTTTCCTATTCCTCCTCTTCCTCCTCTTCCTCCTCTTCCTCTTCCTCCTCTTCCTCCTCTTCCTCCTCTTCCTCCGCCGCCGCCGCCGCCGCCGCCGCCGCCGCCGCCGCCGCCGCCGCCGCCGCCGCCGCCTCTCTCCGACCCATTGTTCTCGTTGTTTGACGCTTTGTCCGCGAGGAGGGGAGCGCGCGGGATGGGCGCGCTTCCGAATGCTTGAACGGGTTAGTGATAGAGTAGTTTTCTAAATGGTCGCGTCGTTTGTTACTATTGTTTGTGACACCTGTAGGAATAGACAATAATGGATGTAGTGGCGTATACTTTGGGGAGTCTAAGGAACGGTCCAATGGAATTTTGTCGTTGGTGGTATTTTTGTCGTTGGTGGTATTCGCGAGTCTAGACATTTACAGACATTATAAAGCGTATTATATAGTGTCTTTTTTTTGAAAGTTCGACAGATGCTTGCGAAAACTAAGTCAAAAGACAAATCCGTACACAGAACGAATCATCCAGCAAAATGCGAAAGAACATACATTTATGTAGACAATTGCTCGAAAGGATGGGTTAAGCAATGTGTTTTTGAAACTCGATGACATTTACTTTGATTTGTGATTGTATATAGTGAGGTGGGCACCTTCAAATAAATTGCAAAAATAATGATTTTTTGTACAGTCAGAGAAGATCAAACCTAAGGGGTTAGGATTTTCACATCGGATTTTCCAACTCGGTAATGACCAATATATTCTGTCGATTTGAACCTTTCGCTTGTCGATTTGAATACACATTTCCACAACTAAAAATGAACCGATTTGAAAAATTCCAAACTAGTTCGGATTTCACATCGGTTCTTTCCAAACTGGTTCGGATTTCACATTGATTCGGAATTTCCAAGGTTTGGAATTTTCACATTGATTCGGATTTTTACATTGATTCGGAAATTCCAAATGGGTTTGGAATTTCACTTTGGAATTTTTCAAATCGGTTCGGAATTTTTTAAACGAATAGAAAATTAGGATTGTTGTATATTTTGGTCGTCGTGATGTGCACGTTCCGTTGCTTTGTGAGATTCCTCTTCCGCTTTTTTATATTCCATGTCGTGATGTGCACGTTCCGTTGCTTTGTGAGATTCCTCTTCCGCTTTTTTATATTCCATGTCGATGGGTGTTAATCCCTTATCACCCTTATCTCCTTTACCACTTTTTTCTCCTGTATCGCCTTTGCTACCTTGTTCTCCCTCTTCTCCTGTATCACCTTTTTCACCTTTATCACCTTGTTCTCCTTGTTCTCCTTGTTCTCCCTCTTCTCCTATATCACCTTTACTACCTTTTTCTCCTTTTTCTCCTTGTTCTCCTTGTTCTCCCTCTTCTCCTATATCACCTTTACTACCTTTTTCTCCTATATCGCCTTTGCTACCTTGTTCTCCCTCTTCTCCTTTTTCTCCTTGTTCTCCTTGTTCTCCCTCTTCTCCTGTATCACCTTTACTACCTTTTTCTCCTTTATCACCTTTTTCTCCTTGTTCTCCTTGTTCTCCCTGTTCACATTTGTCTCCCTCCACAGCATTTAATCGTACATTAATATGTTCTAACATTTGTGCGAAGTTTTCATATTTCAACATGTATTCATTGTTTGTTTCGCTTAACGGCTGTAGAAGTCGAGACTGTATACGTCCTACCGACTGTGATGTAATTGTCACATGGTAAAGAATTACGACAATAGCCAAATAAAATAAAACTTGTGTGTTATTGTCGTGTGTTGACATTTTATTAACCCAATTCTATTTTTATATAAATATATGGACTTTTTGTGGATTTGTCAAATTTAGAATAGAACTATATATGCCCGAATCTATTCAAACAATGCAACCCTTTGAAGACACACAATGGACCACCACCATGCATGAGGAAGAGTACAATGACAAAAAAGTTGCGTACTACGTCGTATCCGACTGGAAAATCCCGTTCACGTACGAATCTTGGTCCAAGTGCGCCCCAAGTGGACCAGAATTGATTTACGAACATTGTGCCAGTAAACTAACCCGACCCGACTCTAAAGCGTTGGTCGGTGATTCAGCGACCAGACTTTACATTGAACCCGGTATGGTCGAACCTTTTGAGAAAATGGCGTCGTTCTACTTTCTGCGACTGTTGGCGGGCGTCGACTACAAATTGGTGTGGAAAGAGTGGAGTAACATTAGAATACCCACCAGTTTACTACAGGACGAAACTTTTTGTCTGTGTGTGGTAGCGTTGCACCCTGTATTGTACGGAAAACTCCATCCAATTGGACGCAATTATCGCCGCGTCTGTCTAGAAGCCATCGCGCTGTGGAATGTAAAATCGTTCTCACTAATGCAATTTGCCCACCCGAATTCCATGCAACTGTTCCGTGGACAACATATAGATATGTATACGGTGGGCAGACAATTACAAGCACACGTGGAAGGGAATTACTGGGTCTTTAACGATCCTTCCGTGGCTCTCAAAGCTGTCGGAAAACCGGGCGCTCGTAAGTGGTCAGAGTTGGAATTTTGTGGACCCCAAGTCGTCAACTACATTACCAATGAGCGCAGCAAACACGGCAGTTCTAATTCGGCGTTAGAACCGTACGTCAAAAAGAACAAATATATGCATTTTTAACCTCGTAATTCATTTTTGTTGTAATATTTTTAAAATGGAATAATATTCCTCTTTCGACACAACTTCTATTTTTCGCGTTTTCAATATAAGTGGTGTCCTCTTGGGCAACCATGAACCGTACCACCCCAAAAATAAAGGAAAAACTACCGGTACGTTTAAACGGAAGGACAAATGTACCCGACTGTCATGTAAAGGTGCCTTCCACATGTCGTACGTTTTACACTCTCCTTTGACAAATACGCTTTGTACTGGAACCTCTGCTTCCCGTGCCAGACGAATAAACCCTGACCTTTTGAATGAACGACAATCGTCTCCCAACTCCGCCATCACCAATTCTGGGACACCGCCTGGAACAACGATGACGGAATGTCCTTGTCGCAAGGCTTTTAGCATGATGTCGTATCGCGCAGGAATGCAACCAAGTGCTCGCACACACCATCCCAGTACCGGAACGAAAAACAATATGGGTGCGACGCAAAACACGGTTGGTGAGTTCGGGACAAAATGAACACCCGCCAATGCCCCACAACACAACACACCGTGTGGGTGCACGGCGACGACGGACGTTTCGGCGATTTCGATGGTGTTGCAGGGAAACCATTCGTGCCAGGGACATTGCGATATGGTCCGTCGCAGAACATTGTTTGGCATGATCTGTCCGTGAAACCACCATTGTAGCGTCAACGAAATGGTTACAGAAACGAATAAAGATACAATGGCAATAGGTATACTAAAAAACACACCTAATATTAATATAGGCAACATCCAGATCCAGCAAAAAGTTAACACTGCAAAACAAATAACGTAAACAACTTTCATTGTTTATAAACAACTCATTAAATACTCTATGGAGTGGCGATGAGTCTGGGACACCATATTCGAACAAACGTACACGTAATTGAATATGCACAATATCCTACAAATAAATAATATGTCAACATTTAGGATATTTCACGAGGACGTTTCAGATCCATACACTGTTCATTGGATTACAACTTTATAGTGGATGCATTTGACTCCATAAATGGGTTTGCTAATAATCCTTTCTGATACTTGAGAGAGGCCAAATGCACAAGGATGCTCTCTGTGCCATGCTCTGCGTTCCCATTTATCATGACACTTTTGTTTTGTCAGTTTTAATTGTATCATTTTTTCGGGAAGAGTCAGGTTTTCTTGGTCAAGTATTGTCCCTGTCGAACGTTGTATGTGCATACTGTGGTCATTGATACGGTCGCGCAGTTCGTCGTCTTCACCGCCCCATCCCCAAAAATCATTAGGGTACCCATTTATTTTCACGAAATCGCCCTGACGCATCATCAATATACCACCAAGATAAGTGTCTGTGTCGTACCTTTTCCACGCGTGACCAATATGTCGAACTGTGTTTTCAGGTAATGGGGTTAAATATTCGCCAATAATATCGGGATGCGGCAACAAATCGACGTCGTGAAAGCAAACAACGTCATTGGAGGTCATACCGGCGATTTTTACACCAATGTTCAAGAGAGCACCGCGGTTAAACGGTTGGTCATCGTATTGTTCAATAATACAAATACACGCAGAGGGAAGTTGAAGTTTTAACGAATATATTAAATTAACCAGCTGTTTGTGGCGTTCAGGTTGTGTTGTTGCTCTATATGGTATGACAATGTACAACATCTTGTAAAAAAAAAATCCTTTTATATTCCGATTTTACCGTTTTCGGCATTTGAAATAATACCATACAAAATGCTGATAGACACCACAATTGCTCCTATTTTTGGAATAAGCATTACCCGTTCCCCGTCTCTGAAAAATAAGAAAAGCATCATGAAACTCGTGAATATATTTATGATATTTCCATAGAAGGAGGCTTTTCCATCTTGATTGGCACGTATCAATTTAAAGAAACCGGCTACAAAAACAAGTAATACCGATATTATTTTTGTTGGATATTTGTATTCGGATACGTGCATCCTTTTTCGATACCCAATCATTTTAAACTCCCAAAACGAACGGTCCCATTTTTTTATACAGTTATTGGAACAACAAGAATAACACGTTCTTTCAAACGGTTTGGAATCTTGCAAATGTTCATTGTACTCTTGCAACTCGGTCAATATTTGCAACCAAAATTTATCGACAATCCCCTGCTTGTTATGGTCATACCCAAAAATCATTCGATGGTTTATAAAATGGACAACTTGGTTTTTGGGGATTTGCAAAGGGTCCAAATTTAAAGGAGACAGCTCCATTCACATCAAAAAAACAGAACGTTTATATGCCAATTTTGTAAAAAAATCAGTATAAAACATTTCGTTCCACATACAAAATGTCAAACGCATGCTTTAGTTCACACAATCCAGTTGGACACGATTGTAAAACCGCACCACGTGGCCATTTTCAAATTCCAACTGGGGGACCATTTCTTTTTATCGGCGAATTCAAACGCGATTTTAAAGTAACGTACTTTAAATATGGTTCCAAAGTGTCCTATCTCATTCGATACGATGGCCAACAAGTAAAATGGTCTTGCACATGTCCAGATTTTGAACATCGTGACCGAGCCACTTCAAAAACATGCTGCAAACACATTCAAGCTTGTATCGACAAAGAGATGGGCACGGCCCACGGGAATTACCAAATGTTTTTAGTCGAACACATTCAGTAACGAGTATTTAGCGCCCGTACACAAAAACAAATGGAAGCAGTGGTCACGTATATGGCCCTGACCGTCGGAGCTCCCATTTTTCAACATCTCGACATTACGGGCAAAGATCTGCTCAAAAGAGATGGTCCACACATACCTGAAGCAATGGGCATTGTTGCTGGAATTGTTCTTTGTTTTTTCATGCAAAGGGGATCTGTTTTTTGGTGTACCCTGTTTGGTTTGTGGATTGGCGCGTTAGACGACATCATAGATATTAAATGGAGAACCAAATTGGTCATGAGTGCCATCGCATATGTGCCACTGTACCAGTACAATACGAACATCCTTTTATTTGGGAATTTGATTGAATTAGGCATATTTTACCACGTATATATGCTGTTGTGGTGCATATGGTGTGGAAATGCCATTAATATTTATGCGGGCATCAATGGGTTAGAATCGGGCCAGTGTCTAATCGTTGCCATTGGGCTCTTTGTTGTCACGCAAGAGTACGACGTATTCAGATACATTTGCGTGTGTTTTGTCCTCTTTTGGTTTAACAAATTTCCAGCAGTAGTATTTGTTGGGGATTCTTGGTGTTATTTGAGTGGTATGTTCTTTGTGGCATCGGCACAACACGACACCGAAAAGCTGGCTGTCATGATGATACCGCAAATTTTAAACACTATTCTGTCGTTGCCAGAACTGATAGGGGAATGTCCGAGACATCGGATGCCCAAGTACGACAGTAAGAACAATGTATTATTAGCCTCTGGAAAAGGAACTCTACTAAATGTATTGTTAAATACATTGGGCCCGATGTCAGAAGAGAGATTATGTTATTTAGCGCTTTGTATACAGTGTATATGTGTAGTGACAGCAATTATAATTTAAATTGTATTCAAAAATCTCAAGTTAAAATCATGCCAAAAGTCAATACAGTCAACGTGTACGACGATGTGCTCTGTGTGCGCCGCTCTACCCGACATGGCCACCGTCGGACCCAACGACATGCTCGCAAAGTAAAACAGGACCGAACGGTGGACCGTCGGAACGCGAATTACGACCGCGACTACGGCGGCTACAACGCGTGGGGTCCCGAGGTCAAGAGAACCAAACGCGAAAAGCGTCAACTTGAAAATGAAAAGGATATTGTTCGCAAGCTTGGACAGGATAAAAATATGACGCCTGTCGGGTATACCGAAGACGATTTTGTCGTTCCCGACGACACCAAAGCGGTTACGTTTGCGTTCGATACAGATGCTATTTTGGACGTGGCGGACGAACATTTGGCCGAATCCGCACCCGAAACAGAGGAAGAGGATTGGGACTCGGATTGCCTTTCTGAAGACTCATAACTATACCTGGTAACCAAAATCACAAAAAAGTAGAGTATATGTAGTATATAGTACAGCAAACTCCATTAAAAAAAAAATGAAATATTTTTTACTACTTGCTTTGTTTACCAGTTGTGCTTTTGCCCAAGACGACGACGAACCAGTCGGCACCACGATCGGCATTGACTTGGGCACGACCTATTCCTGTGTCGGCGTTTTCCGCAACGGTCAGGTCGAAATTATCCCCAACGACCAAGGGAATCGCATCACTCCGTCCTACGTGGCTTGGTCCGCCGACGACCGTCTTGTCGGCGATGCGGCGAAAAATCAGGCCACGATTAACCCCGAAAACACAGTCTTTGATGTGAAACGTCTCATTGGCCGCAAATTCAATGACAAGTCTGTGAAGTCTGATATGAAATTGTTTCCCTTTGATTTGGTGGACAGAAAAGGCAAACCGTACGTCCAAGTGACTGTGAATGGCGAGAAGAAACAATTCGCCCCAGAAGAAGTCTCGTCGATGATTCTGCAAAAGATGCGTTCCACGGCGGAGGGTTATTTGGACAAGGAGATTAACAATGCCGTGGTTACAGTTCCTGCGTATTTCAACGATGCCCAACGCCAGGCGACCAAAGATGCGGGTACGATTTCGGGGTTGAACGTGGAACGCATTATCAATGAACCCACGGCGGCGGCGATTGCCTATGGACTTGATAAAAAGGGTGGTGAAAAAAATATTTTGGTCTTTGACTTGGGCGGTGGTACGTTTGACGTATCGTTGTTGACGATTGACAACGGTGTTCTCGAGGTCCTCGCCACGAACGGCGATACCCATCTGGGCGGTGAAGATTTCGACCAACGTATTATGAAATACTTTATGAAAATATTCAAGAAAAAAAACAAAGTTAGTCTGAAAGAAAACAAACGGGCCATGCAAAAACTCAGACGTGAATCGGAGCGTGTGAAAAGGGCACTCTCTACCCAAACACAGGCGCGCGCGGAGATAGAAGCATTGCACGACGGCATTGACTTTTCCGAACAGTTGACCAGAGCCCGATTTGAGGAATTGAACCAAGATTTGTTTAAGAAAACGTTGGGCCCGGTGACAAAAGTATTGTCTGACGCGGGTCTGAAAAAGTCGGAAGTGGACGAAATTGTGTTGGTTGGTGGTTCGACGCGCATTCCCAAGGTACGTCAACTCATTGAAGATTTTTTCAATGGAAAGAGTGTCAACACTGGGATTAATCCGGACGAAGCAGTTGCATACGGCGCCTCTGTGCAAGGTGGGATTTTGTCGGGCGAGGGCGGTGAATCAACGAAAGACATCCTTCTGTTGGATGTGGCTCCTCTGTCTTTGGGTATTGAGACAGTGGGTGGCGTTATGACCAAATTGATTCCCCGGAATTCCGTCATTCCCACAAAGAAATCCCAAACGTTTTCAACGTACCAGGACAACCAGCCCGCTGTCATGATCCAAGTCTTCGAAGGGGAACGCGGTATGACCAAAGACAACCACCAGCTTGGCAAATTCGAATTGACCGGACTCCCACCAGCAGCACGAGGTGTCCCACAGATTGAAGTCACTTTTGAAATCGATGCGAATGGTATTTTGCAAGTGTCGGCCGAGGACAAGGGCACAGGTAAAGCGGAGAAAATTACGATTACGGCCGAAAAGGGACGCTTGTCCGAAGAAGAGATTGAACGCATGGTTCAAGAAGCCGAAGAATTTGCCGAAGAGGACAAACGCACAAGACAACGTATTGAAGGCCGAAATGCTCTCGAAAGTTACTGCTACCGTCTCAAAGGTATGATGGACGACGATGAAAAACCTTTGGATTTGTCCGACGACGACCGTGAAACTCTGAACGAAGCTATCTCGAAAAGTCTGGAATGGCTTGACGATAACCAAGAAGCTGAAAAGGAAGAGTACGACGAAAAACAAAAGGAGCTCGAAGATGTTGCGAACCCAATTGTGAAGAACGCGTACCAGAATTCGGACGAGGTTGAGGCGGAGGACGAAGAGGAAGAGGAGGACGAAGACGAACTTTAAAACATATCTTCCGTCAAAATTACTGGAAATAATATAAGTAACACATATTCTGCATTAAAACTAAATATTTTTATATCAATTGTATTATGTTGTTGTTTCTATTGATTGGTTGCGTGTCCGCGACATTGGATGGAATATTATATATCAATTTACCAGCGGCAAAACAACGGAGGCGTGCCTTCAAACAAACCTGGAAATCTGAATGGAAAACCATATCCAAAAACAATCCGATGATGATTCGTGGGATTGAAACGCCAGGCAATGGACTTATTGGATGTGGTCTTTCACACATCAAAGCGCTGCGAACTGCCTACAATTTAGGCTGGAATACCACTTTAATTCTGGAAGATGATGCGCATCCGGTAGGAATATCATTATTGAACGTGGCCTCCATAAAAAAGGATTGGTTTGTGATTCGTCTCGCAGGTGCTGAACGTGAAAAATGTGATGCGCACAAATACCAAGCTACCCACCTTGAATATTCGGAAACATGTCTTAGTTCTGGCACCCACGCGTACATTGTAAGGCGCGAATTCATACCCGTGTTATTGCGTGTTTGGGAACAGACCGTCGTGCTACTACCTCCTTTATGGAGACCTTTTGAATCAAGGGCCCTCGACGGTATTCACTATATGCTCCAATCGGAATATCAGTCAAAATGGTTGTACGTGACACATGCAAACGGTTCAGAATTTGTTAGGCACGGTATGTTTGCATCACATACGCCTAAAAAAACATTGGAAAAATGGAGAGACATGAACATTCCGTATGGGTTTACACCTTATCTTCATGGGTCCCAACAACCTTTCTGTAATTCATCAATTGAATTAAAGGAGTTATGTTATGGACCACATAGTGAATTTGAAAAGATTGTGCAACGTGGTTATGCCCAGGTGGTGTCTGGCCAATACGAAAAAGCACGCCGTCATTACAGAAAGGCATTTGAATGTCTTTTCTTTTCAGAAACTTTTAACTGCAAAGAAAGCAGTCTTTTACGAAATTATGAACCCCAAGTATCTACTCGGTAGAAGGGGTCCTGACATTAATTTAAACACAATATAATAGTCAATAAGGTTACGATGAGAATACCAAACACTCCAGCCGTTAAAATGCCATAAATAATTACGGAAGACGTTGTTGTATTGACAGGCCAAATCGATGGAGGTTTTGGACACGTCACAGTTAATAATACTTTTGAGGCGGTGAAAGGTCTTTGTAATACCTCACATGTGGTGAATATTGACCAAAGAAATGAAACAAGGCGTCCTTTTCAAAAAATAACAACGGCACGTGGCTGAACACGTATTGTATAGA
>Ga0115003_10003863_pt1 | contig 11713 bp, 14 predicted proteins | sample ArcticOcean_MG_C_7_FD_88736 | JGI IMG/M metagenome (GOLD analysis project Ga0115003, IMG submission 88736) | Marine microbial communities from western Arctic Ocean - ArcticOcean_MG_CB11_88 | ecosystem: Environmental > Aquatic > Marine > Oceanic | place: Arctic Ocean: Canada Basin | collected... | reverse complement strand
TTCCCGCCCAGGAAGAAATGACCAAGCTGCTCGACGTGGAATTTCAAGTGGGGCGCACTGGTGCCATAACACCTGTGGCACGATTAGCGCCGGTCTTTGTTGGCGGGGTCACGGTAAGCAATGCTACCCTGCACAATGGCGACGAAATAAAACGACTGGGTGTATGCATTGGCGATACTGTAATTATTCGCCGTGCCGGTGATGTGATTCCCCAAATCGCCAAAGTGATATTAGAAAAACGCCCGGAAGATGCTCAGGTAATTGTATTTCCCGAGCGTTGCCCAGTCTGTCAGTCCTCGGTAAAACGCGCCGAAGGTGAAGCGGTTGCCCGCTGCACCGGCGGCCTTTTCTGTGGCGCTCAGATTAAAGAAGCGATAAAACATTTTGCCTCACGCAAGGCCATGGACATTGATGGCCTCGGTGACAAGTTAGTTGAGCTGTTAGTCGATGCTGGGTCTATTTATTCAGTGGCCGACCTCTTTGAATTAAAAGTGGATCAGCTATTAGGTCTCGAACGCATGGCGGATAAGTCGGCAACCAACTTAACCGCCGCGATAACTGCCAGTAAAGAAACCACCCTCGCTAAATTTTTATATTCGTTGGGTATTAGAGAAGTGGGCGAGGCGACGGCACAGACCTTAGCGAACAATTTTGGCTCATTAGAAGCGGTGATCGAAGCCGATGCAGAACAGCTGTTAGACGTCGACGATATTGGTCCAGTGGTCGCTAAGCATATTGTTAATTTTTTCAGCAATCCGGATAATCTGTCTATTATTCAGGCACTGCGTGAGTCTGGGGTAAACTGGGCCGATATAGACCAGAATGCTCAGGCCTCTCAGCCCCTAAAAGGCCAGACCTGGGTGCTTACCGGCGGCATGGAAATAATGAGTCGTGCCGAAGCCAAAGATCGTTTGCAGGCACTGGGTGCCAAGGTTGCCGGCAGTGTTTCCGCCAAAACCTCACAGGTAGTGGCAGGGCCGGGGGCAGGTTCGAAATTGACCAAGGCTCAGTCACTGGATATTCCGGTGCTGGACGAAGCGGGATTTTTGGAGTATTTAAACACGTTAGGATAACGGGAAGGGAATATGGATATTCAATCTGAGTCAGTGGTGTACGGCTGTATTACAGATGTAGCCTTGGTAGATATTAGCGAACATCGGCGTAGTAATCGCGAAGCCATGCTCGAGTTGCCCTCGGCAGAGTTATGGACGCTGGTGAACCGAGAGATGTTTTCTCTGCCAGAAAAGACTACGACCGATATAAATTTAAGTACCGAAGTGATGCATTTCGGTGCCTCCTATCAGGGGGTAGAACACGAGTGGAAATACTGGCTCGAGCAGTTTGAAAATTTACTGCGCAAAATGTACTGGGTCTCCGCCACGGTGCATCTTGAAACAGAAATGTCGGGGCTGCATTCATTTGTCTTTGAAACCAGTGATGCGGCTCATGTGCCCAATCAGTCGAATATTAATATTCGCTGCGAATGGCTGAAAGAGGTTGGCTATGCACTTACCCAACCAACAGACCAACAAAAATTAAAAATCAGAAAGGTTAATCAATGGCCAAGTTAAAAAAAGAAATAAGACAGCGCTCGGCCTGGATAGCATCCATGCTTGGCTGTCTGGCATTTCTGCTCATGGCCGTCAAAGTTTATGATGTTCCCGTCTCCACCATGACCGCTAACCTAATGTTTATGCTCGGCGGACTGATGTTAATTATTGGTGCCGCTGCAATGCTAGGCTGGATTATTGCCTATCTGCGCAAGCGATTTCGCTAGGTGACGTCACAGAAAGCGTCGACCCAGAGTTTTTCCTTCCGTTACTTTCTGGCAACCATAGGCACAAGTAATCTTGCCATGGGGCTGCACAAGGTGCTGTATCCCTGGTTAGTGGTGGGTGTGCTAATGGAATCCCCCAGTCGTTTGGGCCTGGCTCAAATGGCGGTTTTACTGCCTAATTTACTGTTTCTTTTGCCCGGCGGCATAGCCTCAGATCGCCGTCATCGCGGTACCTGGTTGTCGCTGCTGTATCTGGTTTACCTGTTACCACTGGGTCTTATTCTGGCCTCTGTGCTGACCGGTGAACTCACCTTTACCCTGTTGCTGTTATTTGGTGTGGCCTTCGGCACTATCTCTGCATTTGTGCAGCCGGCTCGCGAGAGCTTGCTCGGTTATGCCGCCCCAGAAATTATGCATCAGACCGTGGCCAAGGTCATGATGACCCAGTTTATTGCTCAGGGTATTGGCTTTTGGATTGCTGGACAGCTCGATATTGTGAGCCTGCCCCAGCTACTGCTATTTCAGATGCTCATCTTTGTGATCAGCTCAGTGCTAATAAGGCGAAGCCATCCTGCTCCCGTAGGTGGCGTAAAACCGGTCGTTGAGAAGAAAACCCTCAAGCACAGCTGGAAAGAATTGGGCGAAGGGCTGCAAATATTCCGTGATGATAAAGGCTTACTGCACCTATTAATGATTGTATTTGCCACCGGCTTTTTAGCCTTCGGCGTCTATCTGGTAGGCATGCCATTGATTGCTCGGGAGCTTTATGACGGAGGGGCAGGGCTCTATGCGACCTTACAGATTGTATTTTCTCTGGGCATCGTCAGTGCAAATTTTGGTGTAATGAAACGCAGTAAAATGTTTAATCGCCCGGGTAGGCTAATGGTTATAAGCTTCTTATTGCGCGGCAGTCTGGTGGGTATTATTGCTACTGTGCCGAGCATGTGGATCCTGTTTCCGGTGGTCTATGTCTGGGGATTCTTCTCTGGCCTGTCCATGACATTGGGCCGGACTATTTTGCATAATCAGGTATCCCATGAGGTTCGCTCAAGAGCGGCTTCGGTCTACCAACTCTGTCTATTTGGTGGCGCGCCCTTGGGAGCCTGGGTCTGTGGTGTCACTGTAGAGAGTATCGGGCTGAGCTCAACCTTCACGGTGATCGCTGCCGCTAGCTTTAGCGTCGCGGTGTTAACCGCGCTGTTCTCGCCCCTGTGGCATGTCCGGGGCGACATTACGGAAGCCTAGCTTTTTCGTAATGCCGCCAGCCCCGAGCTTCTCGTAATAATGAGCCCTGAGCTGTCCGCAACCATAAGCCTCAGCGTCCCGTAATAATGAGCTCTAAAGCTTGAATGCAATCAACGCCGCAGTAACGGCCACATTCAGAGACTCAACCCCATTCGCCATGGAAATGCCAATACGGTGATCACTCAGTGCGGCAATCTCTTTACTCACCCCTTCAGACTCATTGCCCAGTACAAATATAACTGGCCCAGTGGGTGCAAAGTCGGCAATGGGTGTGGCGTCATGAGAAGACAATGTACATATCTCATAACCCTGCTGTTGAAAGTCTTTAAGAGCCGTTAACAGCGAATCACAGCGTAAGATATTGCCTTTAAATAAGGTGCCAGCACTGGCCTTAATGACGAGCGGTGAGATATCAGCGGTACCCTTGCTCGGCAGCAATAAACCATAGGCGGGACTGGCGGTAACACTGCGAATAATCATGCCCAGATTCTGTGGGTTGGTTACACCATCTAAAGCAATCAATGTGCCCGTCAGATTATTTTCCAATGCCTGCTTATAAGGTAGGTAGCCGGGGCAGTGAATATCACAGGCAGCGCCTTGATCCTGTTTGCTATTGCGTGAGATACGCGACAGTTCAGCGCGGCTATGAAAACAGACTTCAATATTACGCTTGGCTGCTAGCTGAGTAATTTCATCAATAATACCGCCACCGCGATTAGAATCAGCGAGGTGCACGCGATAGATTTTCAGGCTCGGGTCCTGAAGTATTTCCACCACAGGTTTGCGCCCATAAACAGTTACCAGCTGATCAAAAAATGATTTTCGCTGCAGGTATTCAGCACTGTCAGCGCGCTGTGATGGAGGGTTCGATTTACTCATATTATTTTCTGTCTGACTGTAATAAAGCGGAAATAGTGTGTAGGTCATCAGCGGATGTCTGACCCTGCTTTGCCGATATTTGAACGGTTGCATTACCTAGGGCGCAATAAACTTGCTGCCAAAGATCCGGCTGATTCTGCAGTGCCTTTAAATGAGCTTCAATCGTCGCGCTATCGCCCCGAGCGATGGGGCCGGTTAGGGCGCTTACGGCATCGGTACTCAGGTAATTATCGATGGTGTGCCGAATAAGCGGTTCGAGGGGGTTACCAGCACCCGTCTGGTTATTAGTTTCAACACCGGCTGCGGTTAGCATCTGCTTGCCCAACTCGAGCAGGCTAACCAAATAGTTGCAGGTAAGTACGGTGGCTGCATGATAGAGAGACTTGTGTTGGCTGGCGATAGCAAAGGGTTCGGCACCAATGTGTCGAAACAATGTATCTAACAGGGCCACCGCATCTGGATCCCCTTCAACGCCGCAGGCAGTGCCCGCAAAGCGCTTTATGGATTTCTCCGGATCGGCAAAACTATGAATAGGGTGTACTGAGGCGGTAGGGCAGTTGTCGAGGCCTAACACCTCGGCACTTAAAGAGCCGCTGCAATGAAAGACGGTATCGCCTTTGCGAAGTACCCCAGCATTTTTCAATGCCTCACCGGCCAACTGAATACTGTCATCTGGCGTAGCGATCAACCAGATGTCGGCGGACTTCAGTTCAGCGTAATCGCCTTGCCCCTGACCGGCTCCAATAAAGTCTGCGGCCAGCTGTGCGGATGCTGTGCTGGAATTAATAATCTGGCCAATAGAGACCGTGTCGGAGAACAGCCGGCACAGGGTTTTACCCAGGCGACCAGCACCGATACAGGACAGCGTTAATGTTGAGAGATTGTTAGGCATGGGTAAGCCTAGCCGAGTAATGTTTTATATGCACGCACTGTATCTGCCATACCCATCGCCAATGAATCGACGGTAAAGGCGTGACCAATAGAGACTTCAAGTAAGCTGGGAATACTGGCGAATTTGGCCAGATTATCCAGATTCAAATCATGGCCTGCATTAACCCCCATACCCAAAGACGTGGCGAGGGCAGCGGCAGCGAGATGTTGCTGGAAAATTGGCTCTAGATCGTCGGTTCCCCAGGCAGCGGCATAGGGGCCGGTGTAGAGTTCAATGCGGTCGGCGCCAATGCTGGCAGCCAACTCAATCTGTGCAGGATCAGGGTCCATAAACAGACTGACGGTCATACCCTGAGCTTTTAGGCGATCAATAATAGGCTTAAGCTGCGCGCCGGAACTGGTGAGATAAAAACCGTGGTCAGAGGTGAGTTGGTCATCACCGTCTGGTACCAAAGTGCACTGGTCGGGCTGAACTTGTTCAACCAATTCAATAAAACCGGGATAGTCAGCCAGAGCAGGGGCGAAGGGGTTGCCTTCAACATTAAACTCTACGCTGCTTAGTGGGCTAACAAGTTCCGCGAGCTCGCGCACATCGCTAGGGCGAATATGGCGCTGGTCGGGACGCGGGTGAACGGTGATGCCATCCGCGCCATTATCTATGCATAGCTGTGCATGCTCGACCACATTAGGGTAGTTGCCCTCTCGAGAATTTCTGATCAGGGCAATTTTGTTTAGGTTAATACTCAGTGCGGTCATAGGTTTACTGCGTTATTTGATGGGAACGGGTCTCTCGAAAGACAGTTTTTTTGCCTTAGGCTGCACTTCAGGCAGGGGCGTCCAAGCTTCAGGATTAACCAGTCTAGTACTAAGAATACGAATGGCTTCGACGGGTACATCTTGATACATCTGTTTAGTGGCTGTTTCCACCTCGGCAATGGAATCGACAACCTTCATGCCGTCTATAACTCGGCCAAACACCGCGTATCCTAACTTCTTATCCGAGGAGTCCAAAAACGTATTGGATTTATGATTGATGAAAAATTGTGCCTGAGCACTATCTGGATGGTTGGTTCGTGCCATCGCTAGGGTGCCGCGCTTATTTTTCAGTCCATTGCTGCCTTCATTAACAATGGTGGGTCGCTCAGACTGGCGAGGACTTAGATCAAAGGTAAAACCGCCGGTTTGAATCATGAACTTATTAATCACACGGTGAAAAATTAGGCCATCGTAATGGTAGCTATTCACGTGCTTAACAAAATTATCGACAGTCACTGGGGCTTCGTTAGCATAGAGCTCAACGAGAATGTCGCCTTTCTCGGTTTTAATTAAAACCTGCGGATTTGCGGGGGCGGCATGGCTAATGCTCAGGGTAACCATGGCTGCCAAGCCAACTATTAGACTGTAAAATGATCGACTCACAGGGTATCTCCTTATATTCCTTAGTTATCGCCGCGGCGGGTTGCGGCGCTTGGATGTGAATGGACTACTGCTGCTCTAACAAACAGCTCTTTAGTAGGCCATTCTTTTCTACTGCTACTATTTACAGCTGGCGCTCTTTAATAGGCAATGCTCTTTAATAGGCAATGCTTCTTATAGGGCACACGCTTTATAAGTATTTACTGCTGCCATTCTGAGAAACGTTTGCGTCCGCGCAGTTTGGGAATCAGTACCACTAAGATAGCACCCAGAAAAACGGTAAGACCACCATACAGAAAGGATTCGTTACGCTTATCTTTCTGCAGGTCGTCAAAGTTAGCCTTTAGAACGTCATTTTCACCCTGCAGCATATGGTTTTGCTTAACGAGCGCCTGGTTTTGCTTGTTAATGGCAATGGCGTCAGATGAGATATTTTTCAGATTAGTCAACTCAATGCTCAGGTTCTCTTTGTTGCCTTTCGTGGTGTCCAGCTTGCCGCGCAAAGACTTAGATTGCTGGCGAAGTTCGCTCATCACTTTTTCGAGCTGATTATTGCGACTTTTTAGCTTCTTCATTACGGCCTGGTCTCTAACCAGCTGCACACGGGCAGTTTGGGTATCGGAAAGGAACTGCTCTTCCATCCAGCCCTCAACACCTTTATCGGTCTTAACCATTCCCCAGCCATCTTGCAGGCTCATCAGCTTCAGCTTAGTGCCGGTTTTTAGACCTCGGTGCACTATTTTGCAGCGTGGGCAGGGGGTTTCACGAAGTGGCACATAAAACTCATCTGACACATAGCGTGTTTGAGGCTTCATGGCGATAGGCTTAATAACAATAGTTTTTTCTATCAGAGCAGCAGCATCATCGCTTGCTGGCGCAGCGGTTTCTGTAACAGCGGCCTCTGGCGCTTGCTGGCTGTCTTGAGCCGTTGCATTTGAGGCAAACAAGGCCAATAAAAGGGTCAGGGATAAGGTTCTATAGTTCATATGTATTCTTGAGTAGTTTTTATTGGCTGCGATCATACTCTGATCGAGCGTAAATGATAACTCCTGAGATCAGGCTATTCAGGGGTTATCTTGAGTCTCTTAAAGAGATTTTAACGCAATTCAGTCTTACTTAGAGCAACTTTAAGGTAATACCTTCTTAAACGGCTTAACCGTCACTGAGGCATAGACGCCTCCAGTCACATAGGGGTCCGCATCGGCCCAAGACTGTGCATCGGCCAGAGAGTCAAATTCAGCAACCACTAGGCTACCCGTAAAACCTGCTTCTCCTGGCTCATTATTATCAATGGCAGGATGTGGGCCAGCAATAAGTAGGCGGCCAGCTTCTTTAAGAGTATGTAGACGATCCAGGTGAGCTGGACGGGCCAAACCACGTTTTCCCAAGCTGTTTTCGATGTCTTCACTGATAATTGCGTACCACATAGCTAACTATTCCTAATTATTTTTGCTTGATAATTTCTTCGAGAGACATGCCCGTGAGCTTAGTGATGCCTCTAAAGAGATAAAAAAGGTTGCCCATCATCACTAACATTGCCGGCAGTGCAATCACCGGAAAACTCAGAGCAGTCATCTTGCCCAGTTGCTCATTGAAGGCAACAGTTCCAGGGTCGGCGGTCAAAATAATGACGGCCAGTAAATAGTTGAGTAGGGAAGAAAGGAAAAACGATCCCGCCAAAATCCACGAGGCATTAATCAGTAACTTATCAAACTCAGGCTTACGACCATTATCTTTTAATGCCGTATTAATTTTTTGAATTTCTAAAATTGCATCGTTAAGTAAAAAGGTATGAATTAACGGCTGTGATGTTTTTAAAGAAATTAAAGTCGCCGCACCAAAAATTGCAGGGATAGATGCTTCTTTAATAGCAATGTAAATCGCATCCAGCTCTAACAGGCTGATGCCTCCGGTGAGGGCAACGCTGACAACACCTAACGCAGAAAAAAAGTTAAGTTTCCCCCGGGTTAAAAAATCATGAATGCCATAACCAATTGGGAACGAAAGCGCGACCACAATCGCAAGCTTAATACCCAGAAATTCAGAGTCGCTGAGTTTGGTTAACACAAGGGTTGGCACCAACAGATTAAACGCTAGATTTAACAGCAAGCTTTCCTGCTTTTCTGGCGCTTTTCCCTGAGGGCTATTTTCTATTCTGCTGTCTTGGTTTTGCATACAAAAACATGGCGATAAATAAACGGGAAAGCATTGTAACCGCTGGGCAGCGATTGTCGAGATCACAGACTGGTATTTATGACTAACCGCCATCAGTAGAAGTGAGGCTTCTGGTAAAAATTAGGTGGATTTATTATTGAAAAGACCAAGGCCTTGATCTATTACTTTATGCAATTAAATAAATATTAGGAAACCGCCGTAACCTACTAATTTATATAGGAATATAAATAAAAAATGGTAAATTTAGACGTTAGATCTGATCCTGTGCCAACCGCCTTGGTAGAGCCTGAATTGGCAGATCTGTTAGTCGAATACCTGGACCAGTTAGGTGTTGAATATGTATTTGGTGTCCCTGGGGGCGCAATAGAACCCCTTTACAACGCATTAGCGCGCAGTGAGCGATGAGGGGGCGTACGAGCAGTTGTTGCACGGCATGAAACCGGTGCTGCCTTTATGGCCGACGGCTATGCACGCAATACCGGCAAGCTTGGGGTTTGCTGCTCCACGACAGGCCCGGGCGCCACCAATATGATTACCGGCGTCGGATTTTGAAGCGCAGTTCCTACAAAAAACAGCCACATCAGATACCCAATAATGGCCTTAGCTGTGTGATAATGCTCGCCGAGTTTTAGAATCCGAGCGCATTCTAGAAGACACTCTAGACAACACTCTAGACAATAATATAGAGAGCAGTATGAGCCAGTATTTTTCTATACACCCAGAGAACCCCCAGCAGCGTCTAATAGCCCAGGTCGCCGAGATTATTCGCAAAGGCGGCGTAGTGATCTATCCTACCGATTCCGTCTATGCAATCGGCTGCCACATTGGTGACAAGCAGGCGCTCGACCGTATTCGCGGGATTCGCGACATCGATAAAAACCATAACTTCACATTGATGTGTCGTGACCTGTCAGAATTGGCCAGCTATGCCAAGGTCGACAACAGTGCCTTTCGGATTCTCAAGGCCAGCACCCCAGGTGCCTTCACCTTTATATTGCCAGCCTCCTCAGAAGTCCCCAAGCGGCTCATGCACCCCAAGCGCAAAACTATTGGTATCCGTGTGCCCGATAGCCCCATCGCTCAGGCACTGTTGGCCGAGCTCGGTGAGCCCATGATGAGCGTGACACTGATAATGCCCAACGACGATTACCCACTGGCCGATCCCTACGATATTCGCGAGCGGCTTGAGTCTCATGTGGATGCCATTATCGATGGTGGCAACTGTGGCCTTGAGCCCACCACCGTCTTGGACATGACCGGGCCAAACCCAGAAATTATGCGACAGGGTATGGGCGATTTTTCAACCCATAAATGATTGTTTAATTATGTGGATGTTCACAGGCGCGATTGTGGTTATAATCGCCGTCTGAATACTGATGGGATATCAAGTGTCGACTCAAGCAACGCCAACTGACCAGCTACAAGCTGTCGATCTAGAAGACGCCTCGGGCGTCTCATTAGATGCAGCAGCAGACGCTGTGCCAGCTAAGCGCAAGGCTCGGTCGGGTCATCAGCAAGAAGAAATGCCTTTTGCTATGGTGCAGGGTAAAGAACTGACCATACTGCCGAAAGATCTGTATATACCGCCGGATGCACTCGAAGTTATTCTTGAAGCCTTTGAAGGGCCTCTGGATCTCCTGCTCTATCTTATCCGTCGTCAAAACCTCGATATTCTCGAAATTAATGTGGCCGAAATAACCCGCCAGTACATGGGTTATATCGATCTTATGGGTTCAATTCATCTTGAGCTCGCCGCCGAGTATCTCGTCATGGCCGCCATGCTGGCAGAGATTAAATCGCGCATGTTATTGCCGCGACAGGTCTCAGAAGAAGAGGGCGAAGACGATCCTCGTGCAAAGCTTATTCGTCGCCTGCAAGAATACGAGCGCTTTAAAACAGCCGCCGAAGATATCGATGAAATGCCGCGCATGGGCCGTGACATTCATCAGGCCAGTGCCGAGGCACCTGACCGAGAGAAAGAACGCCCGCAACCGGATGTTGATATGCGCGAGCTGTTAGCCGCTCTGGGCGATGTACTGCGCCGCGCAGATATGTTCGAGAGTCACCAGATAGAACTCGAAAAACTATCCACCCGCGAGCGTATGTCTCAGGTACTAGAAAGCCTGCGCGATCAGCAGTTCGTGCCCTTTGTTAGTCTGTTTAAAGTGTCGGAAGGAAAGTTAGGTGTCGTGGTTACCTTTTTGGCGATCATGGAATTAATTAAAGAGTCATTGGTAGAGATCGTGCAGAGCGATGCCTTTGGCCCAATACATGTAAAAGCAAGAGCATCATGAACTCAGATTTAATTAAAAAAATTATCGAAGGCGCCTTACTCGCCGCCGGCAAGCCACTGGATCTAGCGCGCCTAGAAAGCCTCTTCGAGGATGAAGAGCGCCCACCGCGAGACCAGATTAAAGCTGCCCTCGAAGAAATAGAAAGCGACTGCCGCAACCTTGGTTTTCAGTTAAAAGAAATTGCTAGCGGCTACCGCCTGCAGGTTAACCAGGAACTGTCTACTTGGGTGAATCGACTCTGGGACGAAAAGCCCAAGCGCTATTCAAGAGCCATGCTCGAAACATTGTCATTAATTGCCTATCGACAGCCCCTAACCCGCGGTGATATCGAATTGGTGCGCGGTGTAGCCGTGAGCTCAGATATTATTAGAACACTGCAAGAACGCGACTGGGTGCGTGTAGTGGGCCATCGCGACGTGCCGGGTCGACCTGCACTGTATGCCACCACCAAACAATTTCTAGATTACTTTAATCTTAAGAGCCTTGAACATCTGCCCGCGTTAAGTGAAATCAAAGATTTTGCCGAGCTGGATCCAGAGCTGGAACTAGCCCTAGGCGTTGGCGCCAGCCTTTCATTAGGTGCGCAAGCCGATGCCTCATTAGGAGCCCCGGCCGCCAACGATGAAGTCGTGGCCAACGAAAACGATGTACTCGATGAAGACCCAACTTTCGCCCTGGACCAGCAGCTTGATGGTGTTGTCCCGGCAGACCCTGAAGAAGAACCACAACCGAGCAGTGCCCAAGACCATGAGTGAAAAACTACAGAAAATGTTAGCCACCGCCGGAATGGGTTCGCGTCGCGAACTGGAAACCTGGATTTCCGCGGGCCGAGTCTCGGTCAATGGTGTTACGTCTAAACTCGGTGATCGCGCTGAAGCCACTGACCGCATTATGGTTGATGGTCGCGCGGTTAAAATCGTCACCGACGACAATCCCAGAGTACTGATGTACAGCAAGCCAGAAGGGGAAGTCTGTACCACTGCGGACCCCGATGGCAGACCCACCGTATTCGACAGCCTGCCGCGTTTAAACCGTG
>Ga0115003_10003854_pt1 | contig 11732 bp, 9 predicted proteins | sample ArcticOcean_MG_C_7_FD_88736 | JGI IMG/M metagenome (GOLD analysis project Ga0115003, IMG submission 88736) | Marine microbial communities from western Arctic Ocean - ArcticOcean_MG_CB11_88 | ecosystem: Environmental > Aquatic > Marine > Oceanic | place: Arctic Ocean: Canada Basin | collected... | reverse complement strand
TCTACCATTCTTAAATTTTTAGAGTCAAATAAAATAATTAACTAGCTTATTTCCTTACTGGTTTAAATAAGGTTTAAGGCCATCAATGAGTGGTTGAATATGTCTTTCATACTTTTTCCATGCTTCAGAGCTGCCTTGATACATCTTCTCTCTGACTTGTAATGAGCTGGCAGTTTTTACAGCACGTTCATTTTTATGAAAGTTTAGACAGTTTTCATCCCAATCTAATTCACAATACTTTAATAATTTTTTGGTTTCCTCTTCTTGATTATTAGTTAATTCTTCATAACAAATATCATAAATTTTTCCTGGGAAATTTTTATGCCAAAAGTCCATCAAGGATGAATATAAACCATAATATTCAACTAAATCCTCCATATCATAAGAAAATCCATAGCCATTTCCAGCCCACCTAGATTTATAAATTGACCAGCATATGGCTCTAGGGTCTCTTTTTAGATGAATAATTTTTGCGTCAGGAAATATAGAAAAAATAAGACCAATGTATTGGAAATTTGCTGGGGTTTTGTCTGTAATAATTTTAGAAGGAGTAACAAAATGAGCAAGAGAGCTTAAGTACTTTTCATGAATACGTGAAAGGTTTTTTTCAGAAGCTACATTTTTATCTTTTTTATTGGAGATCTTACTCTCTAATAAAGGCAAACAAAACTTCATCAGGGTGCTTAACTCTCCTCCACCATAAACTAACTTATGACTTGAGATAATTTGCTCAACCAAACTGGTTCCAGATCGCGGCATACCGAGAATAAATATAGGGTGTTTGGTGGATGTGTTGTTTTTTAGAGAATAATTAATGGAATGAGGCTTTTCAGCAAATATTTCATAAATACTCGAAATTATTTTTTTAGAATTATTAATAGAATAATTTAGTTCTTTTTTGCGAAGGCGATTAGCCTTATGAAGGTAATCAAAAAACTTATCTTGATTTTGTAAGTCTTCATTAACCGCTGCTAAAGCATAATTTATTACGATTAGGTCAGATTGACTAACACCATCTGAACATAAAAGTGTTTGTAGTCTGGCAACTTGTTCTTTACTAAAAGTATACTGCTTAATTTGACTTAAATTATAGTACGCATTCGCAAAATTAGGATCAACTGCTAAAGCACTTTCAAAAGACTTTATTGCATTATCAGTTCTATTTAGTTCTTTTTCAGTAAGGCCAATATTATTATAAGCATCAGCTAGTTGTGGGTTAATTTCTAGTGACTTTTGATAATATTTAATGGCATTTTCAAGATCTCCTTCATTCTGAAATATAACTCCACGATGATTCGCAGCTTCAGCATAATCTGGTTTAATAATTAATGCTTTATCAAAATTTTTGCCTGCTTCCACATCATTTCCAAGAAGTTTATTAGCAAGACCTAAATTATTATGAGCTTGAGCAAATTTGGGTTTAAAAATTACTGCTGATTCAAAATGCTTAATGGCAGCATCATAATGCTTAAGACTTAAAAGTGCATTACCAAGATTATAGTGTGCATTTGGATGTTCGTTTTTAATACTAAGAGCATTCTTATAGCTTTTAATAGCCTCTTCAATTTGACCAAGCTCTCGAAGTGTAACTCCAAGGTTATAGTGAACTTCTGCATAGTTAGGCTTTAACGCTAATGCTTGCTTAAATTTAGTAATAGCAATATCTAATTGACCATTAGATTTATAAAATGAACCAATAACATTAAATAATAATGGAGCTGAAGGGTACTCCTTAATTAATGACTCTAATTCCTGAATGGCCTCTTTTTTTTCCCCATTTGAAAAAGTATTCATAATTGACTGAATAATATCTTTAGGAGGCTCTTGTTGATTTTTAATATTTTGATTGATCATTTGATTTGGATTTAGTTAAGGCTTTAATTACCATCAAGTTATTCTTAGGCTTGAGTTTAAGAATAGGGCAAAAAAAAAAGTATATTTAAATTAGAGAAAAACTAAATAAAGGCATTTTAAAACTATGTAGCTTCTAATTTTTTAACATAAATATGATCTGGCTTAAAGCCTTGACTATATCTATCATACATTATGCTATATGCAGACTCAAGATGTCTTGTAAACATAGAGGAATTATATAAAGGAGCTGAAGATAAGTTGTTTATTAACCTATTTTTAATGATTTGTAGTTTTTCTGGGTGAGTTGCCAGCTCAACTGCAGCTGATTCATACTCATCTGAATTGGCCGTAATTAATTCAGGTAAATTCAGTGCACTTATTATGCTTGTTGCACCTCTGCTATTAAAAGAACTACCTTCCATAGTTAAAACTGGAAGTCCCATACGAAGTGCATCACTTGCTGTAGTTCCAGCATTAAAGGGATGTGTATCCAAAAAAAGATCTGCAACCAGATATCTTGCTAAATATTCATCCTTAGGTAAGTGTTTTCCAAAAATAAGCCTGCTAGGATCAATATTTCTTAGAACTATTTCTTTTCTTAAATTTACTTGAGCTGATTCATTATCTGCATAAATTAGCAAAACACTATCTTTAACTTTTTTAAGTATTCGTCCCCAAATATCAAAAGTAGTGGGTGTAATTTTATATGTATTATTAAAGCAACAAAATACAAACCCTTCTTTAGGAAGATGAAGATCTTTCCTGGTGAAAATAGTCTCTGGAATGCTTTGCTTTGAGTCATTAACTTGAAAACTTGGTAGGTAAGCAATTTTTTCTGAGTAATATTTTTGATATTTTTCAGGAATCATTTTTTGATCTGCAATCAAATAGTCATAATAATCCGCTCCCATTGTTGAAAGTACTCCAATATAGCCGACTTGAATGGGTGCTGCTGACATGGCAAATATTCCTGTTCTGGCATTTTTAGTATGGCCTCCTAGATCTATTGCAATATCGATTTCTAAAGACCTTGATAATATTGCTATATCCTTGTCAGACATCTCATGAACATTATGAAAATGGTCTACCCCTGCCTTAATTCGAAGATTCATTGCATCTTGAGTATCAGGCCCAAAAGAAAATGCATAGATTTCAAATTGACCTCTATCATGAATCTCGTAAAGTTCTGCAGTTAGAGTTGATACAGGATGCTCTCTAAAGTCAGCGGAAAAGTAGCCTATTCGAATTTTTGCATGTTTAGAGTAATGGCTTAATTTAGGTAAATTATGATTTCTTGGGTACTTGTCATTAACATACATTTCTGCATTTTTTCTCTGAATTTTAGGATCATCAATCAGTGCTAGGAGAGGAAATGGAGTTATAACTCTCTCATTATTATTGATTTTTTTGATTAATTCTTCAAGATCATTATAAAAATCATCCCAAATGCATAAATGCATTTTTATATGGAGTAAGTTTCCAAAGATATTATCTATCTCAGGGTTTAGATCAAAAGCATACTGATAATTTAAAACAGCTTTATCTAATTGATCGAGGTCTGTCATAAGATTTCCAAGATTCAAGTATGCTTCCGCATACTCTGGGTTATTAAAAATTGCCTTCTCATAACTTATAAGTGCTTTTTCTAATTGGTTAATCTTATGAAATACTATCCCAAGACCGTTATGAGCTAGATTCAAATTAGAGTCTATAGCGAGTGCTTTTTTAAAACTTTCTATGGATGCATTTGACTTGCCAAGATGCATATATGTTATGCCAAGTTCAGTAAGCGCCTCAGCATTATCTTTGGTTATCATCAGCACCTTCTGATAGATTTCAACTGCTTCATCAAATTGCATCAAATCTTGCATGATATGAGCTAGATTCATATAAGCATCAGCATAATTTGGATTTAAAGATATTGCTGTCTCATAGTTACTAATTGCTGATTTAATTTTTTTTTGTTCTTGAAGTACTACTCCAATATTAAAATATCCATCAGCTAGCCCAGGATTAATGGCTATTGTTTTTTGATAACAAGCTATGGCCTTATCAGGTTTATTTATAAGTTTATAGACATTACCAAGATTATTATAGGCTTCAACAAATTCTGGCATTATTCTAACTGCATCTTTCAGATGCTTACGAGCAGAATCTATTTTATCAATACCATGATATATTACCCCTAGATTATTATGCAGTTCTGCAAAATCTGGCTTAATTATTAATACTTCCTCGTAACTTTTAATTGCTGCATCTATGTTGTTTAGACCTTGAAATGTTTGGCCCAGATTGTAATAAGCTTCAAAATAATCAGGCTTTATTTCTATCGCTTTCTCAAAGCTCCTAATTGCATTATCAGATTGATCAAGCTCTTTAAAGACACTTCCAATGTTGTTATATGCTTCTGCATAATCAGGCTTTATAGAGAGCGCTTTCTCAAAACTTTCAATAGAGACCTTTAGTTTGCCCTGCTCTTGAAGCACACCTCCGAGATTGAAATGCGCTTTGTAATAATCAGGATTAATATCTATTGCTTTTTCATAATACGTAGCAGCAGTTTCAAATTGCCTAAGACCTTGATAGCATGCACCACTTATATTGAATAGTAGGGGTTCATCAGGATATTTTTGGCTTAAGATAGTAGTTTTTTCTAATGCTTCTTGAAACTCTCCAGAAGAAAGAGTTGAAATAACCGCATCAACTTGCTGCTGAGGCAATACTTCTTTTTCCATTATGATGGATAACCAAGAGTATTAATAAGCGGCTTTAAATGAGCTTTGTATTTTTTCCATTTCTCAGAACTTCCTTGGTACATTGGTTCTTTGACTTGTAATGAACTGGCTGTTTTTACAGCGCTTTTATTAGTGTAAAAATTTAGACAGTCCTGATCCCAATCTAACCCACAATACTCCAATAATTTTCTAGTTTCTTCTTCTTGATTAGTAGTTAAGTCTTCATAACTAATATCATATATTTGGTTAGGAAACAATTCATGCCAGAATTCCATTAGCAAACTATAAGAGTTATAGAACTGCGCTAAATCTTTCATATTATATGGAAATCCCAAATTTTTAGCGGGAAAGTAGCGCTGATAAATTGACCAACAAACAGCCATAGAATCTCTTTTGAGGTGAATAATTTTTGCTTCAGGAAATGCCTTTAAAATAAACCCTATATTTTCAAAATTTGTAGGCATTTTGTCAGTAATAATTCTTTCAGGGACATTGAGACTAGATAAATTTTGTAAATATCCTTGACGTATTGAAAGGAAGTTTTTTTCAGAAAGGGCATTATTATTTGATAAATACTCATTAAATATTGGAGTAATAAGCTTATCTAAGTTAGGTAATTCACCAGCACCATGAACTTTGTGATGACTGGATATAATTTGCTCTACTAAAGAAGTGCCAGAACGAGGCATACCAACAATAAAAATTGGGCTACTAGTCTGCGAATCATATGACGATGATTTTGTGGTGGCCGACTTAAAGAGCTTTCTAAATATTGCATGTTTGTTGAGATCACTCTCTATTGAATAATTTAATTCTTCTTTACGAAGCAGATTCCCTTCATTTAGGACTTTAAATAATTCTTTTACCTTCCCTAAGTCTCCATATGCTTTTGATAATGCAAAACTTAAACTTATACAATCTTTTTGGCCAATGTTGCTTTTGGACAGAAGTGATTGCATTTGAGCAAGTTGTGTATCACCTTCTTTATATTTTTTTAACGTGGATAAATTTCGGTGAAATTGAGCATTATTAGGCTCAATAGCTAGTGCATTGACATAAGCATTAAATGCTTCATCAGACTGACCTAGCTCTTGTAAGATAAGACCTAAATTATTATGCGCGTCAGCATAATCTGGATTAATGGATAGCAGATTATTATAAGAATTAATAGCATTATCATTTTGTCCTAATGCATAAAGAGCAGTACCAAGATTGTAGTATGCGTCCTCGAAGTTTGGGTTGATATTGAGAGCCTGTCGATAAAAATTAACCGCCTCAGCAAATTGACCGCATTCATTATTGCAGTTGCCAAGATTATTAAGTGCCTGAGTATGCTCATTATTAATAGCTATTGCCTTCTCATAAGATTCACTCGCCTCATCAAATTGACCAAGTGATTGAAGAGTAATACCTATATTATTGTGCGCATCAGTAAAGTCTGGATTAATTGAAAGTGCATCTTTATAGGAGTTTAGCGCTTCATCAGTTTGGCCTATTTTAAAAAGAATAGTGCCTAGATTGTTGTGAGCTTCATAATAGTTTGGCTCAATACTCAATGCCTGTTTATAAGATTTAATTGCTTCATCAAGCTTTCCTAGTTCATTGAGAGCATTACCAAGATTGTGATGTGCTTGTGCATTATTTGGCTCAATTGCTATCACTTGTTCATAAGCCTTAATTGCATCATCTGCATGTCCAAGCTCTATAAATATGATGCCAAGATTATTGTATGCTTTGACATATTCAGACTCTATGGCTAATGTGTCTTCATAACTCTTAACTGCAGCATCCAACTGATTGAGTTCTTGCAGTGAAAGTCCGAGATTGTAGTGAGCATCAGCAAAGTCTGGTTTGATTGCTACAGCTCTCTCAAATGATTGAACTGCCATCTCTAATTGGCCAGTTTCTTGGTAGCATACCCCACTAATATTATGAAGTATTGGTTCGTTAGGATATTGACTTATTAGAGCTTCAACTGTTTTGAGTGCTTCTGTTAGTTGGCCATTGGAGAAAAGTTCAATAATAGAATTAATTTTATTATTTATTATAGGGTCTATGTTCATATTAAAACTTTGCTAAGATTTGAGCTCTTCTAAATTTCCCTTTGCTTGCTCATTATTAGGGTCGATAGCCAAGACCCTTTCAAAACAAAATGCAGACTCTTCATATTGTCCAAGATCTTTATGTACAAGTCCAAGATTTAAAATTGCCAAAATATAGTTTGGGTTAGTTTCTATAGCTTTTTCAAAACTTTTAGCTGCTTCGCTAATTTTGCCAAGTTTTCTATTTGCAACGCCAAGGTTATTATGAGCCTCATAAAAATCATATTTATAGGCTACTGCCCACTCTAAATGTTCAATAGCATCCTCAAGCTGATTTAAATCCATGAGCGTAATCCCAAGTTTATTATGGGCTTCAAAGTAATTTGGTAAAATTTCTACGGCTCTTTTAAAACTTTTAGCTGCATGGTCAAGTTTACCTACCTCTCTCATAACAATTCCATGATTCAAGAATGCTTCAGCGTAGTCAGGTTTTATTGATATTGCTGCCTCAAAAAACTGCGCAGCAGGGTCAAATTGTTCTAATTTATTATAGCAAGCACCCAGTAAATTAAAAAGTAATGGTACATTAGGATAGTCTTCATTTAAGGCTCTAATCATATCAATTGCCTCATTTATCTTGCCACTAGAATATAAATCCATAACTAAATCGACTTGTTTCTTGGGAAGAGAAAGTGGAGTATTTTCTTTTTTCATTTTTTAGTTTTTTTCTTAAAATTAATAGAGTTATGTTTAATAAACATTTGTTTTTTTTATTTTACATATTATCTCTATTCTTGACACTTAATTATCTTGTAAAGGCCAGCTTTAATTTTCCTTAGACTATATTAAGCATTTACTTCATAAATTACTAACGAGGTAAAGATTATTGTCGATATCAATTAAAATGATTGCATGAAGATACTAAATATTATTATTCCAAAGAGGATGACAGGAATTAGGCTTGATGCTTCATTAGCTGAAATGCTTCCTGATTATTCCCGCTCAAAAATAACCGCGTGGATTAAATCTGGAGATGCGTTAATCAATCAAAAAACCTTTAAACCAAAAGATAAGTCGACTGGTGCTGAAGTTGTTTGTCTAACTTTAAATCAGAAGAAAAGTAATGACTGGATCGCTGAGAAAATTTCCTTAAATGTTGTTTATGAAGATGAAGATATTATTATAATAAATAAGCAATTTGGCCTTGTTACCCATCCTGGCGCAGGAAATTGGAGTGGAACATTGGCAAATGCTCTTCTTTACTATGATCCAGCTTTATCAGCTCTTGATAGGGCGGGAATTGTTCATCGTCTAGATAAAAATACTTCAGGTTTGATGGTTGTTGCTAGAAATGAAAAGTCCCAAAAACTTTTGGTTGAGCAGCTCCAAAATCACTCTGTTGATAGGGAATATTCTGCCATAGTATATGGACATATGATTGCTGGAGGAACTGTTGATGAACCAATAGGCCGAGATTCTAAAGATAGAGTTAAGCAGGCTGTTTCAATTAATGGAAAAGACGCAACTACTCACTATAGAGCAATTGACCGGTTTAAAAGCCATACGCACGTGAAAGCAATTTTAGAAACTGGTAGAACTCACCAAATACGTGTTCATCTTTCTCATATTGGGCATTCTTTGATTGGGGATCCAATGTATGGCGGACGTGTACGTTTTCCAAAAAAAGCAAGTGAAGAATTGAAAGGGGCTCTGCTTAATTTTAAAAGGCAGGCCCTCCACTCAAAAAAGTTATCTCTAACTCATCCTATTTCAGGAGAGATAATGTCATGGAAAGCGCCCCTACCAGATGACATGTCAGAATTATTGGAAGTCTTAAAAAAATTCGATTCATGATATTTTTGGATTTTTAAATCAATGACTTTGTTTCCCAATAATGTTAGATTTATTTCAACACCTAGGATTATAGAGGGTGGGAGTAGCACGGGCAACTTTGGCAACTTTAATTTAGCGCTACATGTTGATGATAAACAAAGCGCAGTATATGCTAATCGTGAATTATTATCGAGGCACTATGATTTACCCTCTACTCCAGTATGGATTAATCAAACACACTCTAAAATGAGTGTTGATGCAGATTCAATATCATCAATAGTTGATGCTGACGCAAGTTATAGTAAAAAACCTGGAACAGTTTGTGGGATCCTTACAGCTGACTGTTTACCAATTTTTGTTAGTAATAAGGAAGGCACTGCTATTGGAATAGCCCATGCGGGTTGGAGGGGCTTAGTTGATGGAGTTATTGAATCTTTAATTGAATCTTTTGATTCTAAGGGAGAGGGGCTAATAGTGCACTTAGGACCAGCAATTTCTCAATTATCCTTTGAAGTAGGTGGCGAGGTTAAATCACAATACCTTTCTAAAAATAAAAATTTTGAAAATTGCTTTACTTACTTAAATAATAAATATTATCTTGATTTATATGATGCAGCAAGGATAGTTCTTAAAAGCTTAGGAGTTAGTTCAATTAGCGGGGGAGATAGATGCACCTATCAAGAATCCGGTAATTTTTTTTCATATCGAAGAGATGGGAAGTGTTCAGGAAGGATGGCGCACCTAATATGGATGGAGAGGCCCTAGGAGGCTATTTCTTTCTCTTCACCTTTTTCACTAAATTTCATTTCTCCACTCTCTTTATCAAGTAAGTAATAGTGAAGTGATTTCTGTTTGCGCTGCTTTTGCTGAGTGATACAGCCACGAAATTCAAAATCGTTATTAAGCTCAATATCTTCGTAGTACGAGTTTAAGCATTTCAAAAGCTGCCTACCATTTTTTGATATAAACTGACGGAAATAAAGTTCATCATTGAAATCAATAATGACATAAGCTTCATTATGAATTGGCATCCCAGGATCGACAATGATAATGCAGTTTTCACTGAATTCAGGCGACATCATATCACCAATATTTTGAAGTGCGTATGGCTCTGAATTAGTTGAACAGGTACTTTGAAATAAAGCCTTTGGGTTATCTAATGTTGACATTTAGGGCAGTAATAAGTGGCTCTTTGATTTTGTACAATTTTTTTAATTTTACCATCACATCTATTACATGGCATACCCCTTCGGTCATAGACAGATAGTATTTGATAAAAATAACCAGCCTCACCATCCACATTAGAAAAGTCATTTAAAGTAGTGCCACCATTATTAATTGATTCTGATAAGACTTCTTTGATGCACTTAACAAGAATCTTGTAGCGCTTTTTTGACGTTTTCCCTGCTCCTCTTTTAGGAGATATGCCAGCTAGAAATAAACTTTCTGATGCATAGATATTTCCTACCCCTACAACGATACTACTGTCCATAATGAATGTTTTTATGTTTTTTGTTTTGCCAATTGAAGAATTGAAGAGAGTGTTTTCATCAAACTCATAACTTAATGGTTCTGGACCTAATTTTTCGAGAAGCGAAAGCTGCTCATCATTTTTTTGCCAAAGGATTGAGCCAAATCGACGAGGATCATGAAAACGCATACTAGAATTATTATCTAATTTAAGCTCAAAATGATGATGTTTTTTTAGCGGTTCATTAACAGGGACAACGCTTATTGATCCAGTCATTCCAAGATGCATAACTAGTTGACCATCACTAAAGTCAATTAATAAATATTTAGCACGTCTCGATATTTTCCGAATAGTTTGATTTTTTAAGGTATCTATGAGATGTTTAGGGATTTCCCAGCGAAGCTTTTTTTTATAGATATGAACAGATGTAATTTTTCTATCAACTATTAGAGGCTCTAGTCCTCTTCTAGTAGTTTCAACCTCCGGTAGTTCAGGCATAATTTTTATTCCTGGTCGTTAATTAAAGCAATTTTTTTTCGAGAATAAAAGAAACCCAGTTAAAATTTTTTTATGAGATATCTCTTCTCCTTCTATGTCAGCAAAAGCAAAGGCAGTTCTTGATTTTTTGGCATTTTTAAGCCAAGCTATGTGAATTGGATCAAGTGTTAAAGGATAATCTTGCCACTTTGCAAAAGAATTGGGGAGGTTAGATATAATGGCTAACCTCCAAGCATCGCCTTTTTCAAGTTTTTCTGAATTGGGTTTTTAGATAGCCAGATCCCAAAGAAAGCTTTTTTGAATTCAATTCCAGGAATTGTATCGATATATGCTGAATTTTTAAGTACATTAGTTCCTGCATCTGGCATATAGATAAATTCAAAAAAATCACTATCAGTAACATCACTATTAAAGGTAGAGATGAGCTGCTCAATTTCTTCAGTAATAGGGCCGATATTGTTTCCTGTTGATTTAACTAATCCTGAATTCAATGCATCCTTCATAGCATCTGTAGTAACCATAGTGGACGTCACATCCATACGAATAGCCATTGCCTCATTACTATTAAGTATCTCTTCAGCATTACTACTCTGAGAGCCAAGATAAAGACTTGTATCATAAACTTTCATGAAGAACTTTACACGGGTGCCCTGACCATTAAGCATTAGCTTTGTCCCTTGGTACTCCATAGATCTGGGAGCTTCTGCAGCATTAATTGGCGATAATACAAATGTGCTAATTAAGATTAATAATGGTAATAGTACTTTTGCTTTAATTGTCATGAGTTGTTCCAAGATTTTATTCAAAATTGAGTATATCTTATAATAAGATATAAATTATAAAAAAACATTTACCTGTTAGCGAACTATTTATAATGGTACCTTTATTAATCAACTAACTATATATTATGAATCCATTAACCTCTGTTAAAGGTACCATCGTCTCAGGTTTTGTTTTAGCGATTATTGTTGCGTTCTACTTGTCACCTGAAGGCTCATCTTTGATTCAACGTAACCTAAGTGTGTGGCTTCATGCTCTCGCTGGCGTTACTTGGGTTGGACTGCTTTATTACTTTAATTTTGTTCAAGTACCGGCAATGGCGGATGCGCTTGCTGATGAAGGTGGACCAGGTCCTGCTGCAATTGGTAAGTATATTGCACCAAAAGCTTTATTATGGTTCCGTATGTCTGCTGCTGTAACGTGGCTAACAGGTGCTTGGGCTCTTTCATTGGGCTACGGTTTTACTAATGCATTCCTTTTGAAGCCTGGTGCTGAGATGATTGGATTAGGCTCGTGGCT
>Ga0115003_10003851_pt1 | contig 11735 bp, 10 predicted proteins | sample ArcticOcean_MG_C_7_FD_88736 | JGI IMG/M metagenome (GOLD analysis project Ga0115003, IMG submission 88736) | Marine microbial communities from western Arctic Ocean - ArcticOcean_MG_CB11_88 | ecosystem: Environmental > Aquatic > Marine > Oceanic | place: Arctic Ocean: Canada Basin | collected... | reverse complement strand
ATCGGCCTTGGCTCGCTCAAGCATATGGTGTTAGAGGGACGCTGGTCGACCTTACGGACCGAGGCCCGTGCAGCCTGGCGCAGCGGCGCCAATGCCGCACCCATTCTGGGCGGCTGCTGGGAAGAACGCTGGAGTCAACCGCTCGCGGTGGTGCGCCGCGAACTCGGCATCGAAGCCATCGGCGCGCAAGCTGCAGCGTAATCACGGGATCTGTCCACATGAAACCGCAAATGAACGAATTGGGATTCTACACACTGGCCGGTGCCCCGAGGCGCTAGCGCCGGCATGCGCAACGATTGGGGTACGGATTCGTTTTTAGCCACGCTCGATGCGCGGCTGGCCAATTGAACGCGGACAGCCGACTCCCCTCTATCCGTCCGGCTTCCGGCTACCCATCGGTACGAACGCCATCATGAAAACCAATCCAACGATTTGCCCGTCGAATTCGCTACTGCTCTACTTGTCACGGGCACCCGTCACGCAAGCGGGGAACCCGCCGTTTTCTCTTGCGTTGGGGATCCACCCACCATGAACCGAACTCATTTGACGACTCTCATCGCGCTTGTTGCTCAGGTTGCGCTTTTGACCGGTTGCTTCGCATTGCACTCGCGGATCGAGGGCACGAACTTCGGGGCAGAAGACGCACCGTTCATCGCAGACAGCGCACCTCAGATCGAATCGAATGCGGCGCTCCCGGAGCAAGCGGGTCTCATTCACCGGGTCGTCCTTGTCGGCGACGCGGGAGTCCCCATGGACAGTGAACCCGTGCTCGAGTCTCTGGGTCGTTGGGCGGACGTCTATCCCGGCATGACCACCGTGCTCTTTCTCGGTGACAACGTATACCCCGCCGGAATCGAAGAAGACGACGTTGCGGAAGGCGAAGAGATCCTGCGCAAGCAAGTCGACGCCACGAGCGCGACACGTATCTTTATCCCCGGCAACCATGACTGGGGACACAAGGGCGACGATCGACTCCTGCGTCAGCAAGCGTACCTCGATGGCAGACAAATCGAATTTATCCCGCGCGATGGTTGCCCTGGCCCCACGCTCCGCACACTGGTTCCGCCCACGGCAGGACTCACCCGCGGCATTAGCACGATCGTCTTCGACATTGACCCGTGGTACTTCAACAAAGACGAAGTCTCAAACTGCCCTGGCAACACAACGCCCGAAGCCTTGGCCGCGGAACTCGAAGAATTGCTCGCCGCCAATCGAGACCAATGGCTTTTCGTTGGCGCCCACCACCCGCTTCGCTCCGGGGGGCCTCACGGTGGGTTTTCACGCGGTGCCGTCGCAGACTTCATTACGGGCGCCATATTTCTGGTCTTCGGAACACTTCAAGACACTTACGAAGACGGCTATCGCGAGATCATGACTCCGATTGAAGCGTCCCTCGCAGCGAATCCCCCCGCGTTCTATGTCGCGGGACATGATCACAACCTTCAGATCCTTGAGGGCGGAGATCACGCGGGCTACCAGGTGGTCAGTGGCGCCGGTGCGACGAAACGTGTTCGCGGCGGACATGTCACGAACATCGAAGGCTCTCTCTTCGCACACGGCCACGCGGGCTTCGTAGTGGTCGACATCGTCCGCTCAGGCGACGGCGAGCGGGCCCTGGTTCACGTCATCGAAACTGAACAGGACGCACCGGTATTCAGCATGGACGGTGGCTCGCGATAGATTGAAATCGAGGGGCGTGACAACTTCTTTTGGAGTTCCGCCCAACCCGCGATTCCGAATTAATCACAAAGGGCTCGATCCCCGAACGCAGTCACGACAAGCGCTCGGCCGCCTGGTGTATCCCGTCAGTAGCTTCCAGACATCTGGACGACCTCAATAAAGAGACGTTCTACGGGGTCACCTTGTCACGCGAACGTCGACAAGCTGATGACGACGCAAATGCCTGATGCATCTCCTCGTACTTCGACCAAAAGGGATAGCGCCTCTCGAACCCGAGGCCTCTCACTTCACAAGCCGAGTTCAGCTCGACGTGGCGCCGGTAATGCAGCCTCGACTCAGGCAAAGCATCGAAATTCAATCAACGGTCCCATCCCCATCACAGAGAAGCATGTCTTCGGCAATTTCTCTTGAAGGGGTTCGCACAGCGTCCGGCAAGCCCTATCCATCGCTTGAGCCCAAACACCCAAACTGCTATCCACGCACGGTGAACGCAACCATGCAAAAGCTACAAGAGGTCTTTTGCGACCTCTTTGAAGACGACGACATTGTCGTCTCCCGCAACACCGGCGCGGCGGACGTGGACGGGTGGGATTCGCTGATGCACGTCACCCTGATGCTCGAGGTTGAGCGCGCCTTCGGCGTACGCTTTTCGAGTGGAGAAGTCGCCGACTTGGTTGACGTTGGACAACTCGTGGATCTGGTCGAGTCCAAAGTGAGCGGCTGATGGATCGCGTTGACCAACTACTTTCCTACATCGAAGAGAAACACCCGCGGTTAATCGGAAGCGTACGCGAAGCAGAACAGGTTGACCCCATTTGGTTTCGCCGCGTGACAAACCAGCTTTTGGAATGGTCAGCCGGCGTCGTGGATGGCGATGGCATCCAAGTTGTCGCCGACGGCTACGCCCAGTTCAATTCCGACGTCAATTGGGCGCAGGGCCGCTATGAGGTCGACGGCGAATACGAGAACAAGTCCTACGCCGAAGTCTACGAATCTCATTACAACCAAAAAGAGACGATGGAGGCGTATCTGTGGGGCGTCTGTTTTGCAAATGTGCTTCGTCCCCACCACGTTGAATTGGGCGTGCATTGGGAAATGCGCTTTCTGTCTCGGTTGCAGAATGAACCTGAGATCATAGAAATTGCGCCGGGTCACGGAGCTTGGGGGCTGCTCGCCCTCGATCATGTCCCTGGCTCAAGGCTGCGCGGTTTTGATATCAGTGAGACTTCCGTTGCAACGTCCAGGGCCATGGCCCACGCAGCGGGCCTGTCCGATCGCACTTCCTACGAAGTTCGTGACGCACTCGACTTAGAGCGCCTCGCCCCGCAATCCGCAGACGCGGTCATCTGTTCATTTGTTCTTGAGCATCTCGAACAACCCGAAAAAATTTTCGCCGCAACGCGACACTTGCTGCGCCCGGACGGTGTCGCGTTTATCACGGGCGGGCTCGAATCCGCCCAGGTGGACCACATCTACGAATTTCATCGCGAGTCGGAGCTTGTCGTGATGGCGGAGTCACAGGGTTGTCGTGTACTTGAAACAGCTTCGTTCCATCCCTCTCGAAACCTGCGCAATGCCCGATTTCTTCCCCGGTCGATGACATTGATCGTCTGCCCTTCGAATGAGACATGACATGCCGAAGACGAACGCGATCCGCGAAAGTCGAAGGCTACTAAAAGACGGCAAGTTCGCCGAGGCCACGGCCCGCCTCCATTCACATCTGCGCGAGCCGGATGTTTCCACCGCGGACTTCGAAGGTGCTGGGAGACTTCTCTCTCGCGCCCTCGTCGAGACCGGTAAAAACGGTCAGACGTTCCATGTGCACTTGGTCGCGCAGTGCACTACGTCGTTCTTGCTTCCCCTCCTCACCGCGGAAGCATGGGCGCGAGGTGTTGGCATCCGAGCCACCGAAGCCGACTACGACAGCATGCTGCAAAGCCTGTACGACATGAAAAACGCAGCCGATCGCCCAGACGTCATCGTTCTGTTTCCATGGACGCAACGACTGTGCAACGGTGATGAGCGATCAGCAGATGATCGTTTCACCGATGAGATGACATTCTTAAATTCCGTTTGGGCCGCAGCGGAAGAGGTTTGTTCGAACGTCATCCAGGTTGGTTACGACTGGACCCATGCAGGACCGTCGGGCTTTCACCTGGGTTCACGATCCGGGGGCGCAATCAATATCGTCAGACAAATAAACAACCTCATTCGACAGTCCCTGCCAGCGGGTATGTGGTTCACGGATCTCGAATCCATCTCTGGCGTATTCGGAAGGACTCGTTTTTACGATCAGCGGTCCTATCACTGGACAAAGAACCCAATGTCGCAGTCGGGTAGTTTGGCCCTGGCCCGACATCTATGGGCAGGGGTTCGTGCGATCACAACCGGCGCAAAAAAAGTGCTGGCAGTCGATCTCGACAACACCTTGTGGGGTGGCGTCGTCGGAGAAGACGGTCCCTTAGGCATTGCAGTCCACGACTCGCCTGCAGGCGAGTCCTTTCGCGCGTTCCAGCGGTACATCAAGGAACTGAGCAAGCGTGGCGTTCTGCTGGTCGCTGTTTCCAAAAACAATCCGGCCGACGCAGAAGAGCCGTTCAACGTAAACGAAGAGATGGTTTTGTCGCTGGATGACTTCGCCGCGTTCCGTGCGGGATGGGGCGCCAAGAGTGAGTCGATGCGAAGTATTGCCGAAGACTTGAACCTTGGACTCGACTCGTTTGTCTTCTTCGACGACAACCCCAGCGAACGCCTCGAAGTCCGTATGAACGCACCCGAAGTCGAGGTGATTGAACCCGGCCTTGACCCGGCTGGCTACGTCGGTGCCCTGGAAGAGGGGCTGTTCTTCGAGACGAAAAGCATGACCGACGAAGACCGGAACCGCGCCCAGGACTACCAAGCCCGACTTAAGCGCGCCTCCGTCGAACACAGCGTTGGATCTACCGACGAGTACCTCGAAGGGCTCACAATGACTGCGGAGCTCCGACCGATCGACGACCAGAACATGTCACGGGTCATTCAACTGATCGGGAAAACCAATCAGTTCAATACCACGACCAAAAGACACTCCGAAGCCGATGTCCGCGAAATGCTCTCGAACGATGCGGTTGGCCTCACGCTACGGCTACGGGACCGATACGGCGACTATGGTTTGATCTGCGTCCTGCTCGGGACGCCAATCGCGAGGGACTCGAACGGTGCTTCAGCCCCCAAAACCATCGAAATGGACACCTTCCTCTTGAGTTGCCGAGCGATGAGTCGCACAGCCGAGCACTTCATGTTCAACGAGTTCATCCACATCATTCGCGCAAAGGGCTACAAGCAAGTCCTGGCGTCTTACATTCCGACCGCGAAGAACCAGCCCGTCGCTGCGCTCTTCCCCTCCCTCGGTTTCTCGACGATGGAGTCTACTGGCGAGCCCTGCGAACGTTACGCGCTCGACATTGCCGAGTATGCTCCCTCGGACACCCGCATCGCCCCCATCGGTACGGGTCGCTAAGTACCTTTTTCCTTTCGGGAGCCAGTATTGGTCGAGTTCGGCAGCCTGTTTTTTTGGATCACGACCGTGGTTCTCGTGCTGTCTGTTCGCTTGCTGCCGCTTTCGGGGGCTCAGCGCAGCTGGCTATTTTTGGCCGCGGTGGCCGCCCTGCATTCCGGCTCCCCACTGGGCGGGTTCGCCCTGCTGTGCGTCGCACTTTACGGCCACGTTGCGATGCGATTCGCGCAGACTCAACTCTTACTCGTCACCCACCTTGTGGTGCTTACCACGCTTTTGTATTTCGGAATCCGTGGTGCCGACGTCGCGCCGTCGTTTGCTTCCATTCTTCCGGTGGTCGGGCTTCCTTACGTCTATTTACGGGTGATTCATTTAATTCTCGAAAACCGAGCCAACCGCCTCGAGTCCTTCGGCATTACCCAATACCTGACGTACCTCCTCCCATTCCACCAGTTTTACGCGGGACCGATCGAGCGCTTTTCTGAATTTCGAAAGAACTACAAGAATGATTTACCTCCGCTCACCAACAAGTCGACGCTGGATGCCCTCGACCGGCTAACCAACGGGATGGTGAAGTACTACGTGCTGTCGGGCCTGCTGGTATCCAGCCTCGATTTCGAGTTCGGAGGTTCAGGACTCTCACTGTGGTTGGAAGTGAGCCTTCAAGCGATCCACGTCTATCTCAATTTTTCGGGCTACATGGACATGGTGATCGGCATCGGCATGCTGATTGGGTGGCGTCCTCCAGAAAACTTCAACTGGCCCTACTTCTCTCGAAACATTCTTGTGTTTTGGACTCGCTGGCACATCACACTGAGCAACTGGATCCGTGATTACATTTTCATTCCGCTCAATATCCACTTGCAGCGCGAGTACCGGCTCGCCCCATTGCTGGCCGGCGCCATCAGCTACATCGTTTCAATGGTCTTTTGTGGGTTCTGGCATCGACCCACTATTTCGTTTGCGCTTTGGGGAGCGCTCCAAGGTGGTGCAATCATTGTTTGCAAGCTCTACGAATTGGCGCTGAAACGCATGCTGTCTCGAGACGCGCGCAAGGCTTACCAAGCGTCGCGAATCGCCGCAGTCACCTCGGGCGTGGTGACATTCCAGTTCATCGCGATCAGCTTCGTGTTCGCATTCAATGACATTGGCGTCGCGCTCAACATCGTGGAACGAATGTTTGGAATGAGCCCATGAAAATGCAAATTCCCAGCGAGTCCGTTTCCAACATTGGACGCGCACTCTGGATCGGGCTTAAGATCGCCATCGTGATTCAGTTCGCACTGGAGGCTACCTCCGTGGTCTATCAGGGATTCTGATGAGAAGTACGGCCATCCTCATCAAGTGGGCAATCGTTGCCGGCGTTGCATTTGCGGCGGCTCGTTTTGCCCTACAACTTGTCCCCGTCGAGCAATTGCCGCTCCCAACCGGGATCATGCTCGAAACGACGCGCCGTGCTCCCAGGGATTTGTACAACTTTCCAGACGACCGCTGGGTGTTCTTGGTCGGCGGTTCCACTGTGCGCGAAGCCGTCGAGCACGATCAACTTGCATGGGACGTGCGAAAATTCGCCGAACCTAGAGGCATGGCAAGCGACATCGCGTTCGCGCTCAATTGGACCCTCGCCAATGCTGACCCCGACCACATGCCAGAACTCGTGGTCTGGGGAGTTCATTCAATTTGTTTCGTCGACCGTAAGCCCCACCCGGCACTCACCCGAGTCGCCCAAGACATGTGGAACGACGACATCGCGCGCCGCCTTCAATTCCACGAGAGCAAAATCGAACTCAGTCCGACAGACCGATTCGAGCGCAGGGTCCACCAGTTCGACCCCTGGATTCGACAACGCGGCGTCATCCGAGACGCGGTTGAGGTGTGGGTTCGCTCGGTGGTCTATGGCGGCGACGGACTCGCCGGCGGCTTCCCGACCTGGCACGTAAAAGACGAGCGCGCGCTGCAACCGATCGACTTCTACGTAGATCGATCTGCCAAGCTTGGGCTCTTCGTCGATGAGCCTGTTGCGACGGTGCATGAGCGCGCGATCGCGGTAGTACTCGAGACCCTGCGCGCCTATAACATCCCATTGATCGTCGTTGGCATGCCGGAGCACAGCGCAATGCGCGCCAGCTACCCAGCCCATAGTCGGCAATTGATGCTCGACCGATTTCACGGCCCGGGGGTACGCGTCGTAGATTGGATCGATTTGTTGCCCGACGCGCTACTTACAGACCATCTTCATGCGACCGCCGCGGGACGCGTTGTCTTCACCCATCGGTTAAACGCACTGCTCGACGAAGTATCGGGCGAAGCGTCAGAGTAGAGCCACGACGTCAATCGCCCGTCGGCTTGACCCAACTTCAACAGCTTCAAAAACACAATACCCTGATGCCCGCTCAGGGCTTCGGCATGTTTCATGCGATGAAAGACCCGCCCGCCAGACCGAGATCCTCTTCTTCGCGGCCCAGGATTGCGCCGCATCCATTAGAGATGGAGCTTCTAGCACGAAGGCGCTAGGGGAATTAAACCCGGTGGACATTTACCATTCATCGAAGAAAAACTGCGCTCCGCGATGTCTTGATCTCAAACCGGTGCAATCAAGTTCGATCTCAACGAGACTAATCCGATAGCCTCCAAAGCCATGCCTACCGACTATCGAATGCCCCTTTGGCTGTTAAAGCTTGGCGCGCTGATCAATGTCTACTTCCTGATGACGACGCTTGGTTTGTCCGCAGACGGAGTAGATCCACACATCGTGATTCCTGCACAGATCCTCTTTGCCGTCTCGGCCTACCGCTGCCTATTCCCCAATCGATACAAAGACAACGTCGTACTCCACGACACCGTCCTGTCTTCGACGCTCGTGACACGAGTGCTCGCCACATTTGTCGAAGTGGCGTGGATCTATCAATTCTCTCACCTCATTCGACTCCAAAACGAAGCCCATGTCGGCTGGGTCGATGCATTGTCCTGGTTGATGGTGATCCAAGTCTTGATTTCGCAAGCCTTTGTCTGGGGCGCGATCGTCACCGGGCGTCTTTCTTATTACTTCTACGAAGAACTCGGCTGGGGTGTCATCTTCGCAGCCAACACGGTCGCGAGTGCATATCTATATTCTACAGCCGAAGGACTAGGCGAAACGGAGATCCTGCTTCAGTTGAACTTGTTGTTCGGTCTTTTCTACCTGCCATGGCAGCTCATTCACGTGCGCGCCCTTCACGCCGATGCTGCGACGAACGACAAGGGCGACCCCGTCAGCTGGAACAGCATCAAGGGCCGTCTTCACGATTCGCTGCACCAGCGAACGCGAGCGACCGACGCCGATTCGTGGGGTGGCGCCGTCGGGCTCACTTGGATGGTCGCCTATTGGGCGAGCCTCATCCCCGTATGGGTACACCAGGTCGTCTTGGTCCTCACTCGCTAGTGGGTGACCCTGTTGGGGTTCAGGCTCGGGACGTTGCGCAGGGGCTCGTACTGCGCCGGGAACTCGACCCGCGCTTCCGTAACGAAGAGCGGGAAGACTAGAACCCGTCGGGTCGCAGTACCGCGTCGGTTCCGCCGTCGGCCCAGAGTATTGAGCCGTGGACATAGGCCGCGGTGTCGCTGAGCAAAAATAGGATCAGCGCAGCCATTTCTTCCGGGGTTGCCTTGCGACCCAGTGGGATCGGGATGCGGTCGACGAACTTACCAAGCACCGGATCTTTTTCACTTCCTTCGAAGAGCGCGGTACGGGTCATCCCAGGAGCGATCCCGTTAAGCCGCACGCCCGCCTCGGCCCATTCGTTTGCGCGTCTTCGCACCGCGCGAGAGAGCGCGTGCTTTGTGAGTCCGTAAACCACCGCGCCGGGTTGCTCTCCGATCAATTCTTTCGCGCCCGCTTCGTCGTGTTCGAGCAGCTTCAACACGATCGGGTTGTCCTTGGGCTCACCCATCTGCGCAGAGTTCGAACAAACGGCAACCGCCGAGGCCCCCGGGCGCCCGGCGAGTGCGGAGCGCAACCCGTCCAAGACCTCAACTGCACCAAAGTAGTTGACTGCCGCGACAAGTTGTCCATCCACCACGTGTCCGCCCAAACCTGCGGCGACGACCAACCTGTCGATCGTTCCACCGGTTGCTTCGAGGGTTTCGGAGATCGCGGCCTGGCGACCTGCGGGCGTGGAGAGATCTGCGCAGACTTCTACGTTTTTGAGATCGATCCCCACGACTCGATCTCCGTTCGCTTCGAGTTGCTCACGAACGTTGCGTCCGATGCCGGATGCCGCACCTGTCACTACTGCCGTACCCATTGTCGTTCTCCCGTGCACCGAACATGGCGCAGTTCGAGTTGCTCACCACTAAGCCAATAGCCAACGCGGCTTCATGCTGCGCGTGCAACAAACATTTTACCGGCCGCAAAACTTTGGAACAAGCGGTCCGTCAATTTGCGAGTGCTCGAATACGGCCCGAGCATCGTCGGGCGCGCTCATCCCGCTCACGGCAACACCGCCAGCACTTCGGCTTCACGCAACAACTCGGTCCGACAGACATCAGCCGCGACGAGCGCGTTGGAATGCGGCTCCGACGCACGGCTGAGGCGCGAAAGGAAAGAGACATCGCGAAGGCGTTGGATCCGAATTCAGGAACGTTGTAATCCGACACAGATTTTGGCGCCCTGAGGTCGCAAGGACCTACAATACGAGCCCGCCCGACAATCAACCCGAAGCGCACAAACTCGCGCCGTTTCCGGAGCCCCCAAAATGAGCAGCAACTCCCCTCACGTGATTCAAGGTCAAACCGTCGCGATGCCAGCCGTCGTACGCGATGCGTCGTCGGGTACCGCGATGTACATGGTCGATGCCGCAGCGGCTCAAAGCCTGATCCCCGATGCCTTCGAAGTCGTTCAAGCCGCACCCGGCCAAACACAACTCACGATCGTGATCGTCGACTACCGCGACAACGACCTCGGGGATTACGACGAAGTCGGCATCGTGTTCTTCGTGCGGCCGGCCGGAAATCCGGAAGCCGAACTCGGTTCGTACATTTACAAACTCCCCGTCAATCAGAGCTTCACGTGCGAGGCCGGCTTTAAGATCTGGGGCTTCCCGAAAACGGTCGAAGAGATCGACTTCGCATACGCGGACGCGTCGGCAACGTGCAAGTTGACGATGGGCGGAAAGCACGTGCTTACCCTTACGGTGCCGCGAGGCGGCGATGGCTCGACGCCCGATACCCGCGCAGTGGGATACACCCTGATCGAGGGCGTCCCGCATGCCAACGATTTCACTCGCGGTGGCGAAGGTGAGCAAACCGTGGGCGGGGGCGACGGTGTCGTCCTTGAACTTGGCGATCATGAAATCGCAGAGGAACTGCGTGCCCTCGGCCTCGAGACAGCAACGCCGATGCTCTCCGCATGGAGTGAACACATGCGAGGCAGCTTCGGTCCGAGCGGCAAGCTCTAGTTACAGAGGCGCGGCGAAAACAGAGCGGGCTCTGAAAGGGTGAGACGGCGTGACAAGTTTGTCATCGACAAGAAACGATGTTGGAGGAGAGCCACGATGAGTTTGCACCCATCGAGCGGCGCGCGCAGCGAAGAAGCCACCCCCGAACCCATCACGCCTGCGAATGCGCGGCTGATAGGTCAACGGCAACTTGTCACTTCCGCTACAGACGGCGACCGGGCTTTGCCGCTAACGGTCTACGGCCCCGAAATTTCCTACTTCACGGGGAAGCTCGAGGCGGTGCTCCGCTTCATGGAACTTCCTTTTCAAGCCCTGCCCCAGACACCCGTTGAATTGGCGCGCACGACCGGCGTGGCACAGGTTCCAGGACTTCAACTCGCAGACGGTCGATGGCTCACCGACACCACGCCCATCATCACATGGCTCGACGAACGTTACCCACAAGCGTCCGTCATCCCCCGCGAACCCGTCGTCGCGTTTTTTAGTCGTCTGCTCGAAGACTACGCAGACGAGTGGCTCTGGCGCCCCGCCATGCACTACCGCTGGGACTACCCCGAAGCGGCTCAGCACTTGAGCCGGGTTCTCGTAGACGAGCTCGCAATCAAGGTCCCAGTCCCATCCTTCATCAAACGACACATCGTTCGTAGCCGACAACGCTCACTCTTCACCAAAGGCGACGGTGTATCGCCCGAAACGTGGGATCACGTCGAAAAGATTTACCTCGACTCGCTAGAGCACCTCAGCGCCATTTTAGCGACGCGTCCCTTCTTGCTCGGCAGTCGTCCGAGCCTCGCCGACTTTGGCTACTTCGGCCCGATGTTCCGCCATTTTGCCATGGACCCGCCGAGCGCGCGCATCATGCGCGAGACCGCACCGGCTGTATTCGAGTGGACCGCACGCGTTTGGAACGCCCGAGACAGCGTGACCGGCGGCGAACTCCTCGGACATGTCCCCGACGATTGGGGACCGATTCTCAGCTCAATCGGATCTGCGTACTTACCCTATCTATCCGCCAATGCCGAAGCTTGGAAGGCAGGGAAATCCCACTTCGACGTCGACATTGAGGGCGCGCCTTATCGCAATATTCGCACCGCTCGCTATCGCGTGTGGTGCATGGAAGAACT
>Ga0115003_10003846_pt1 | contig 11743 bp, 12 predicted proteins | sample ArcticOcean_MG_C_7_FD_88736 | JGI IMG/M metagenome (GOLD analysis project Ga0115003, IMG submission 88736) | Marine microbial communities from western Arctic Ocean - ArcticOcean_MG_CB11_88 | ecosystem: Environmental > Aquatic > Marine > Oceanic | place: Arctic Ocean: Canada Basin | collected... | reverse complement strand
CTTGATACTTGAAGAGCTGAAAAAACACACAAAACAAAACACCTTTCTTAATTGATTTTAAAACCAAAGCAACTAATACAGAAGTTACACTTATTCAACAGTATCTAAAGCAATGGTGTAAATTACAAAACTTTGAAACACGTATGTTCCGTATAATGCGTAATGTTTTTAAGTATGGAGATCAATTTTTTATTAGAGATCCAGAAACTAAAAAATTATTTCACGTTGATCCTGCAAAAGTTACAAAAATTATTGTTAATGAGAGTCAAGGTAAAACACCCGAGCAGTACATAGTTAAAGATTTTAATTTAAACTTTGCTGATATGGTAGCAACTACTCCTTTCCAAACAAACGGCAATTCTACAGGCGGCGGCGAAGGATACTTACAAGGTGGTGTTCGTGGAATGGTTGGTAACGTAACAACTAGTGCTGGCGGAAATAGATTTCAAACAGGTGAAAACGAAATATCAGTTGATGCAGAACACGTATTGCATCTAAGTTTAAGTGAAGGATTAGATTTAAATTATCCTTTTGGTAATAGTTTATTAGAAACTATATTCAAAGTATTTAAACAAAAAGAATTACTTGAAGATGCTATTATCATCTACAGAGTTCAAAGAGCGCCAGAGCGCAGAGTATTCTACGTTGATGTGGGAAATATGCCATCGCACCTAGCGATGCAATTTGTGGAGCGTGTTAAGACGGAAATACATCAAAGACGTATCCCATCGTCAACAGGCGGAGGCACTAATGTCATAGACAGTTCATACAATCCGCTGTCAATTAACGAAGATTACTTTTTCCCACAAACTGCTGAAGGGCGTGGATCAAAAGTTGAAACATTACCAGGTGGAACAAACCTAGGAGAAATTGATGACCTTAGATATTTTACTAATAAGCTCGTACGTGGTTTACGAATCCCTAGCAGCTACTTACCAACCGGGCCTGATGATGGCGGTTCTCAGTACAGTGACGGAAGAGTTGGAACAGCCTACATACAAGAACTAAGATTTAATACCTATTGCGAACGACTACAGAATCTAGTTGCTGAAGAAATAAATCAAGAATTTAAAAAATATATGTTAGAAAAGGGTCTAAACATTGATACAGCAATGTTTGATTTACGTTTCCAACCACCACAGAACTTTGCAAGTTATAGACAAGCTGAAATTGATAATGCTCGTGTACCAACATATACACAAATGAGTGCAATACCTTATATTTCAAATCGCTTTGCAATGCAACGCTTCTTAGGTATGAGTGCTGAAGAAATTGCAGAAAACGAAAGACTATGGCGTGAAGAAAATGATGAAAATCTATCACAACCCGAAACAGATGCAGCAGGTGAAATGCGTGGATCTGGAATTAGTTCAGCAGGTATTAGTTCGGACTTAGGTTCAATTGAAGATACTACTGGTGAAGAACCCGACCCTACAATGGGCGGAGATGAGATGGCGGCAACTGCCGATCTCGGTGATGCTGCTGCTGAAGCACCGGCAACCGACCAAACGATATAAATACTGTTATGATACTACGTGAATTATTTTATTACGACAAAGAAACACTCGAACCTATCGAGGATAATCGCTATGAAGCAAGGGACGACGAGTCACCTGTAGAAAAGGGCGACACACGCAAAACACGTCTTACATTGCGCCAAATAAATAAAGCCCGCAAAGCATCTGAACTACATACTACTGAACAACAAAAAGAATTAGGTTTTGTTCGTCAAATGTATGGAGTAGCAGCAAATGCTGATGCAGGGATTTAATGGCAAAAATAGATAAGTCACAATACACTAAAGCAGAATGGAAAATACTAAAAGAACAAAGACGCCAAGATAAGCGTCTTAAACTTTTAGCAAATACTATTGATGTTGATAATACATCTGCACAAGATACTGCATTTGTAATTGGAAACGGTAAAAGTAGACTTCCAGTTAATTTAGAACAAATAAAAATAAAAGGAAAAGTATATGCTTGTAATGCAGTGTATAGAACTTTTCAGCCTGACCATTTAATAGCAGTTGATGTAAAAATGGTTTTAGAAATTAACAAAGCAGGCTTTCAACATAACAATGCTGTATGGACCAATCCTAATAAGTCTTACGAAAGAATAAAAAATTTAAATTTCTTTAGTCCTAGTAAAGGATGGTCAAGCGGACCGACAGCGTTATGGCTTGCATCACAACACAGTTACAAAACAATATACATTTTAGGTTTTGATTATAGAGGCGAAAACAAAGGCCAGCAGTTTAATAACATATATGCTGATACAGCAAATTATAAAAAATCAACAGATAGTGCAACCTTTTTTGGAAACTGGATGCGTCAAACAACCACTGTAATACGTGAAAATCCAGAAATAAACTTTAAAAGAATTATAGCACACGATAACTATATTCCAGATGAGCTAAATAAATTTAACAACTTAGAACATATTTTGATTGATGATTTTATTAAAATTTTCAATCTATCCTAATATTTTCATAAACTAGTCGTTTTTAGCCTATATCTACGTAGTTTTTCGCATAAGTAGTAAATACAAATGACAGCCTTACCATAGGTAACAACTTTATAGGAGAATGAAAATGGCAGATCGCAATAAATTTGAAGAAATGCTTGAGCGTCTTATCAACGAAGATAAGGCAGGCGCTGAAGAGCTATTTCACGAGATTGTAGTAGAAAAGTCGAGAGACATCTACGCAGGAATTTTAGAAAATGATTTAGAAGAAGTAACCGACGAAGAAGTCGACGAAGCAACTGATGAGTCCGATGAAGAAGTTGATGAAGCTTCCGATGACGAAGTTGATGAGTCCGATGAAGATCTTGACGAAAACTTTGACTTAGAAGAATTTGAAGTCGAAGCTGACCCAATGGGCGGCGATGCAGCAGACGATATGATGGGTGACATCGAAGCGTCTATGGACGGCGACGAAGAAGGTGAAGAAGATGAAGGTGAAGAAGACGGCGATGTTGAAGACCGTGTTGAAGACCTAGAAGATGCACTAGACGATCTTAAAGCTGAATTTGAAAAAATGATGGCTGGTGACGATAGTGAAGAAGGATCCGACGACGAAGCTGATAGTGATATGGGCGACGAAGAAGGTGAAGAAGAGGCTGATGAGTCTCAATACTTTGGCGAAGCAGACAAAGACGAAGATGAAGATGAAGATGAAGTTGAAGAAGCAACTGAAGAAGATGAAGTTGAAGAATCAAAAGAACCTAAGAATGACATTGAAACAATGAAAGAGTATGTCGAAAAAGTAACAGCAAATATGGGCGACAACGGTGCAAACACTAAGTCAACTTTAGCTGGTGCAAACGATATGGGCGGCGAAGCTGGAAACATAGCACAAGGTGCTGATGAAAAAGGTGGAAAAGCAGGCTCTGCAAAAGATATGTCAACTGGTAACGTAAATGTACCAGGCGGTAAAGCATCTAAGTCAATGAAAGCACAACCAAAAGGCCACGGCGCTGAGAAAAAAGGCCAAGGCGAAACTGCTGACAATAAGAAGTCATTGACCAGCAAATAATATTAAGGACTAATAGATGAACAATCTTTTACGAGAGCATTTGACGTTCGACCAGGCGAATATGGTTGTTGAGTCTACCGATAACGCTAAGGGCGGCAAAGACCTTTATATGAAGGGAATTGTTATACAGGGCGGAGTGCGTAACGCAAACCAACGTGTATATCCTGTAAACGAAATTGGTAGGGCTGTCAAAACTCTCAATGATCAAATATCTGGAGGATATAGTGTTCTCGGTGAAGTTGATCATCCAGAAGGACTTAATGTAAACTTAGATCGTGTGTGCCATATGATCACAGATATGTGGATGGATGGACCAAACGGTTATGGGAAATTGAAAATACTACCAACACCGATGGGACAACTAGTTAAAACGATGCTTGAAGCAGGCGTTAAACTAGGTGTTTCGTCACGTGGTAGCGGTAACGTATCAGAAGACGGTAGCGGAAACGTTAGCGACTTTGAAATTATAACGGTAGATGTAGTAGCACAACCAAGTGCTCCTGGAGCCTACCCAACGCCAATATACGAACATTTAATGAATGCACGTGGCGGAATGAAGGCATACGAATTAGCACAGGCAACAAGACACGACCCAAAGGCCCAAAAGTATCTTAAGGATTCACTAATCAATATGATTAGTAAACTCCAATAACGAGGAGACAATAATATGTTGGATGCACTAAAAACTCTTTTTGAAAACGATGTTGTTTCAGAAGAAGTGCGCAACGAAATTCAAGAAGCTTGGGAAACGAAACTCAAAGAGAATCGTCAACAAGCAACTGTTGAACTACGCGAAGAGTTTGCTCAAAAATACGAGCAAGACAAGTCAACGATGGTGGAAGCTATCGATACACTTGTGTCCGAGCGTTTAGCAGAAGAAATTGCTGAATTTGCAGAAGATCGCAAATCATTAGCAGAAGCCCGAGCAAAATATGCAGTAGCACAGCGTGAAAACGCTACGTTACTAAAAGGATTTGTAATGGAAACACTAACTAAAGAAGTTAGTGAACTACACGAAGATCAAGTTGTAATGGCAGAAAATTTCGGAAAACTTGAAGAATTTGTTGTTGAAGCACTTGCAAATGAAATTGCAGAATTCAATGAAGACAAGAAAGACTTAGCATAAACCAAGGTTAAACTTGTGCGTGAAGCTAAGACACACTTCGCTAAGGTTAAAACTAACTTTATCGAAAGAAGTGCTAAAGCAGTATCGGAAACAGTTGACAAAGCTCTTAAAGGAGAAATTGGACAACTTAAAGAAGATATTGAAATTGCACGTACTAACGATTTTGGTCGCAAACTGTTTGAAGCTTTTGCTTCAGAGTACGCAGGAAGCTACTTAAATGAAAATTCAGAAACATCGAAGCTAATAAAAGTTATTGATACTAAAAATCAACAACTAGCAGAAGCTAAAGCGTTTGCAACAAAAGCTAAAACACTAGCAGAAGCTCAGTCAACTGAGAAGAAGCGTTTAATTGAAGCTGCAACACGTAAAGATGTTATGAACGAACTTACTGGACCTCTAAGCGGGGAACAGAAAGAGATTATGAAAGATTTACTGGAATCTGTCCAAACGACTAACTTAAGAAAGTCGTTTAACAAGTACCTACCGGCAGTAATTGACGGGAATACTCCAGCCAAAAAGGCATCGCTTAACGAAGGCAAAGAAATAACAGGCAACCGTGACGATCAGTCACAAACTAACGTTAGTAGACAACCAGCAGACACTAAAGACAACTTAGTTGAATTTAGACGCCTAGCTGGATTAAATTAAGGAGATAATTATGTCAGAACTACTAGAAAGTCGCTGGCAGGAGACTAAAGGTGCCCTACTCGAAGGTCTAACAGGTAATAAGAAATCTGTTATGGCTAGTACTTTGGAAAATACACGTAAGTATTTGTCTGAGAGTGCTACCGCGGGTGCTACCTCTGCCGGTAATGTCGCAACTCTAAATAGAGTTATTTTACCAGTTATTCGTCGTGTGATGCCTACGGTTATTGCAAACGAATTAGTAGGCGTACAGCCTATGACTGGCCCTGTGGGACAAATCCACACACTACGTGTACGCTATGCGGACACAGCAGGAACAGGCGCTTCTGGCGCAGTTGCTGGTGAAGAGGCTCTAAGCCCATTCAAAATTGCTGAAGCATATTCAGGTGCAACAAGTGGCAAAGCTGCCGCAACTGCTGCACAAGAAGGAACTGCTGGAAACAGATTAAGTATCCAGATTCTAAAGCAAACAGTTGAAGCGAAGACTCGTAAGTTGAGTGCTCGTTGGACTTTTGAATCAGCTCAAGATGCTCAATCACAACACGGTATTGATGTTGAAGCAGAGATTATGGCTGCATTAGCTCAAGAAATTACTGCTGAAATTGACCAAGAAGTAATTGCTTCGTTGAATGCATTAGCACCAACAAGTGACACTTTTAACCAAGCAGCAGTATCTGGTACAGCTACATTTGTAGGCGACGAACACGCAGCACTAGCTGTTATGATCAACCGCGCATCAAATGAAATTGCACAGCGTACACGTCGTGGCGCAGGTAACTGGGCAGTTGTGTCTCCACAGGCACTAACTATCCTACAATCTGCTACTACTTCGGCGTTTGCTAGAACTACAGAAGGTTCTTTTGAATCACCTACAAACACTAAGTTTGTTGGTACTCTTAACAACGCAATGAAGATCTATGTAAACACATACGCAGCAGATGACTCAGATGTACTAGTTGGATATAAAGGATCAAGCGAGTCGGACGCAGCAGCGTTCTATTGCCCATATATTCCGCTAATGAGTTCAGGCGTTGTACTAGACCCAACATCATTCGAACCAGTCGTATCATTTATGACACGTTACGGATATGTTGAGCTAAACAACACTGCATCATCTCTTGGTAATGCTGGCGACTACTTGAACAAAGTAGCAATCAGCAACATTAGCTTCAGCTAATAGTTACTTAGATAACGCACTAAAGGGCTCCTTAGGGGGCCCTTTTTTTATGACTTAAATACAGTATGAAGATTACAGGAACGCATTTAGGCATAGTAATAATGATATTGTATTTTACACTACAGTTCTATCACAGTACAGGCTTTTACCTTTTATGATAAATACTTGTGTCATTAATCGTGCCGCATATCGCGGACTTATGCAGAAATGACCCACTGCGTAAACCTAGAACGTTTTAAAGGAGAAACCAAATGGGAAGACCACTAAATAAGAAATTTTTCGGAGCACCTACAGCAGGCGGCAGCGAAATTAAAGTACAGTTTCATAACGGAACTAAATCAGTAAACGGTTATATCGTTAAGCAGCTTGGATCAAAGAAATTCCGTTGCACAGACGGCGTAGCAACAACAGATTGTCTCTTAGTAGACAAAGCAGCTGGCGCTATTGCAGCAGGCGAAATGAGTATTGTTGTTAAAGACGATGCAGGTGCTGTAAAGCAAGTTACTAAAATTTCCGCCAAGAAAGTTACACTTGACACAGGTGCAACTATTGCTTGGAACTTTAGTGATGCAACAGACGATGCATCAGTTGAGATGGAAGAAGCTGGTGATGCATCAGAAGTTGCAGCAACAGTAATTAACGCAATTACAGCAGCAGATCCAGGTGCAGTTACAACAACTGCAAACCATCTACTAGTTAACGGCGACAGAGTAAGAATTACTGGCGTAGTTGGTATGACTGAGCTTAACGGCAATGTATACACAGTTACTAAAACCGGTGCAACAACATTTACAATTGGTGTTGATACTAGTGATACTGACAACTACACTGCTTACACAAGCGATGGCGTAGTTACACAAGTTGAAGCTGGCGCAGACGTGTTTGAAGCTAACTAAGATTAGTTTGGGGGATTAATTTCCCCCTTACTTTTTAAATAGGATTTAATGAATGTCAAAATTTCTAAATGTCGACGGAGATTATAAGTTATCGGTTACATCAGGCGGGGAAATTCGCTTAGATCCCGGTGCCACCGGCACTGTTAGAATTACAGGTAATCTTACAATTGACGGCGATCAAACTGTTATTAACAGTACGCAATTAAGTATTGTTGATCCGTTTGTAGTAATAAACCAAGATAATAATAACGACGGTCAAGTAACTGGCGATGTTGCTGGTATACAAATTGATCGTGGTGCTTCAGATGCATTTTGGGGATTTGACGAAGGTATTTCTACTGACGCACCGGGCGAAGGCGCATTCGTAGGTAGAATTGGTAATGCGCAAAACGGAAATATTGTAGGCATAAGAACTACAAGTATTAACACAGCAGGTGCAGATTTAAAACTTATAAATCAAGGCACTGGAGTTGTTGATGTTCAAGGAACATCATCTTATGAAAAGCAAATATTTACATATGTAGATGATCCATTAAACCCCGGAACTGACATAGTAGATTTTACAGCAGCTAATATTGTTAAAGTTGGATACGATGATGCACTTCTTAATGCAAGAGGTGTTGTTGATTATGTAGATGGATTCTTTGTTGGTAAATTCCAAAGTAAGATTCAAAACGATGATTCTTATGTTGCTGTACACGACACTGACGGCGGCAATGCAGTAAGTGCTATTGAATTTACAATTGACGGTAATCCAGCAGCGTTCTTCTTTAATGACAGAACAGAATTACAACATATTAGAATACAAGACACTAAAATTGAAACAACATCGAGTAACACTGATTTAATATTAAGTGCAGCTGGTACAGGTAGTGTTAAATTTGAAGACGTATTACATATCACTAAAGGACCATATACAGACGACGACGGTAGTGCCGGCGGCGGACTTCCAAACTTTGGCAGTGATGGTGACATTACTAATCCTGATGCTCCAACAGACGGTCTTAAACTTTATGTAAAAACCGAAGAAGCAGGTGGCACGGCGCTATATTTTGTAAATAGTGATACAACACAAGACGAGTTAGTAAGTAGAAACAAAGCTATACTATACGGCTTTATTTTTTAAAGAGGAAAAAAAATGGCAATACAATGCACACAAATAGGCGGCGGAACAACAGCAATACTAACAGTACCAAATGACGGTTCTGCTCCAAACGGATGGGCTGTGACGGCTATGTTATTTTGTAATACTGTTGTTAACCCGCAAGATGAAATTTATACAGATGACGGCGACACATTTTTAGAAGTACATTTTTGTGCTAGTGGAGCAGCAACCGGACCGGAAAACTTAGTTTTAAATAACATACCGATACCAGCAGGTGAAACATTTAGTTTTAATGATGAAAAAATTATTTTATCACCGGGCGATGTTATAAACGGATCTACAACATCTCCTGCTAACATTACCGCAACAGTAAGTTATATGGCAATCTAATGAGATATATTAGAAGACAAACAACAAACACACAAAGTTCTGGAATAGGACGTGGAGTACACGTTACGCCTATTGACAAGGAAGTTATTCTTGATAGCGTAAATTCAGTAAGAGTTCCTAAAGGTCCTACAGAAAGTCGACCGAAGTTTCCTAAAAATGGACATATGCGATATAATACTGATGATAATAGATTTGAAGTATATGAAGCTGGAGAATGGAACGGCATAAGAAATGCAGCACCTTCATCATATGCTCCTATTACAGTACAAAGTTTAGGTAATGGTGATGCAAGTGAAACAGTATTTGGTCCGTTAAACAGCGGCGACCCGTTTTATCCAGTTCCGGCAGCAGCACAAAACGTTTTAGTTTTTGCTGAAAACGTTTTTCAAATTCCTATTACTAACTACACACTAGCTCAAAACCCGGCAGGCAAAGCAGCAGGCTGGTATATTGAATTTGCAAGTCCTGTTGACGCAGGCAAACCTGTAACAGTACTACATAACTTCGATAAGTAATTCTAATAAATACTGTGTCAAGGAGAATACTAAGTGGCACAAGTAGGTAGAATATCTGGACCGTTATTAGAAGCAAATCTGTTAAGACAGGGCATTGCTAACGGCACACAGGCAAATTTAAATTTTAAAAATAATGCTGGCGACCAGTCACTATTAAAAATAGACGTCACTAATGGAAGAATTGGTGTTGACGTTGAAGCTCCTGCGAACGAATTACAAATATCAACTACAATTAATACAACTGATCTACTCAGTACCACAGCTGGTCTTGGCAATTTAACAATTTCTGCAAATAATATAAACTCTGATAGCGGTTCTATCTACTTAAATGCTGGCGAACATATACAATTATCAAATTTAGAAACAGAACAGTTTTATATTACAGATAATTACATTAGTACAAATAATACAAACACAAATATCGATCTTGTACCTAACGGAACTGGTACGGTTGAAGTGCAATCAAACTTAAATGTATACGGGGCCCTACACGCTACTAATAATATCACACTAGAAGGTAATATTATCTTTGGTGATACAGGTGACGATTCGACAGCATTAACTGATACTGTAACATTTGATGCTGATATAAATTCAGATATTATTCCTAATGTAACTGACACATATACGCTTGGCAGTATACAAAAAAACTGGGATAACATTGATACAAAGTTAGTTAACGGGCAATTATTAAGTGTAGGAATTGTAAGCGTAGGCGGAATAGACCTAACTACTCGTCCAGGTAATATTTTTTATGTTTCTAAAGATGGAACTAATACAAATGTAGGCGACCATATAAACGGAGCCTTACTGACAATTGAAGAAGCATTATCAAGAGCTGATGCAAGCACAGACGGCCCAGTAACAATTAAAATAATGCCCGGAGTGTACGAAGAAAATTTGCCATTAGTAGTCCCAAATAGAGTTTCTATAATGGGCGACGAAATTCGAAGTGTTACTATTAAACCGGCCGCCGGAAGTGAAAGCAAAGACGTATTTCATCTAGATGATAGTACATCGATTAGTAAGTTAACAATTAAAGACTATCAATACAACAGCGGCAATAATACAGGTTATGCATTCCGTTTTGCACCAAACGCAGTCATTACCAATCGAAGTCCTTACATACAAGACGTAACAATAATTACATCAGGAACAGTAACTAGTGCTAGTGACCCAAGAGGGTTTGCACAAGGCGATGCTGGTAAAGGTGCTTGGATTGACGGAGCAGAATTAAACAGTGCTAGTGTAGAAGCAAGTATGCTATTCCATAGTGCTACCTTTATAACGCCCGGCGTTGACGCAATTACTATGACTAATGGTGTTAGAGTAGAATGGCTGAATAGCTTTTCATACTTTGCTAACAGAGGGTTGTATGCAGTAAGGGGTTCTACAGGAAGAACTTCCTATGACGGAAGTACTGTTAATTACGGAGCAGAAGTACGCTCGATAGGTAGTGCAAACGTATACGGAAATTATGGCGCAGTAGCAGACGGTGCAGATACATTAATGTATCTAATACAACACAACTTCGGATATATTGGTGCTGGAAAATTTGCTGACAACGATGACAGCAGAGCAATACAGAGTCAAGAAGTTACAGAACTTAATAGTGGTAAGATTAATTTTGTAACTACAAATCACACTGGCGGCTTTAGAATTGGAGACAATTTCTTTGTAGACTTTGAAACTGGAAATACTACAATTAATATTGATACATTAAGCGTCAATCAGTTTAATGCTCTGCGTGTAAACACAGGCGCAAATACTACAACAATAGATGGTGCATTTATTGAAACCGGCAACTTAGTTATTGCTAATGAACTTATACAATCTAATACTGGTGATTTAAATTTAGTAAGTGATACTGGAACAATTAATCTACAAGATAACACTAATATAACTGGTACGTTAGACATCAGCGGCGACTTTAGTTTTGGTGGCGCACTGAACATAGGTGGTGATCAAGCAACAGATAGTTTAACATTTAATTCAGCGTTAGATCAAGATTTTAATCCAAATCAGCACCAAACATTTGCACTTGGGTCATTTGCTAAACAGTGGCTGATTGCGCATTTAGATAAATTAGAAACTCCAGACATCCAGATTTATGATAATATTATTGAGACTAAAACATCAAACGCAGACTTAGAACTACGTGCTAGTAGCACTGGATTTGTTCGCATAACTGATAATGCTACGTTTAGTAATAATCTAACAGTTAACGGAACAACTACTATTCCTAATAATATTAGTATTACTGATAACATTCTTCCAATAGTAGGTGATGTAAATCAAACAGGAAACTTTAGCGTTACACAAGATGTTGACATAGCTCAAAACATTAATGTAAG